>JACCEE010285040.1_pt1 | contig 23224 bp, 20 predicted proteins | sample 7449931 | NCBI WGS metagenome assembly JACCEE01 (sample SAMN15323457, study PRJNA562643) | freshwater metagenome | isolation source: river surface water | place: USA:Blue River Watershed | collected 2017-08-19 | reverse complement strand
TAGTTACAGTACCTTGTTGAATAAGACGGTGAGTTATGAGCAAGCGCAGGCGGTTGTCCAGCAAATGCAAGACAATCAGATTGCGCTTGATGCTGTCAGTTACAACACGTTTTTGAAAAAAACAGAAAATTTTGAACAAGTGCAAGCAATTTGGAAGCAAATGCTGCAACAAAAAATTAGACTAGATATTAGAGTTTTTAATGCCATGCTTAAGAAAGTAGTTGAGGCTAATCGCCCACTTCAAGAAGTATTAACTTTATTAGAACTTATGATAAAACATAAAATTCAACCTCAAGCAACTTATACAATGGAAAAAGGAAAAAATATCCATCCATATACACTTGATGCAATTAAAGATAAAATTAAACGTAGCAAAAAACCTTTTAGCGAATGGGCAAAGCAACAGTCTTTTTCTCATTTATCGCCCCAAACTCAGCGCGCTTGGGAAACATTAATAGATAAATTATTAAACCTATAAAAACAAAAAACTAGGAAATGGCATGACCGCTCTCACCGAAATGATGTTACAAATTGGCAGATGTAGTTAAAATGAGGAGTGCAATCGCTTTAGCGATTGCAATTGGCAGACCTACTCGTTTTTGAAAATCTAGCAGGTCTTTGTGTTAGTTTGAATCTATCGCTAAACTTGGGTTATTAAGTGCTCGGCAACCCGCGCAATCGCTAAAGCGATTGCACTCCTTTTTAATCAACTGCGTAATACCTATTTGTTTAAATATTACGCATTTTAATATTTAAAGTTTGAATACGATACGCGATTTGCCGAGGAGTCATATTCAAAAGACGTGCTGCTTTTGCTTGAACCCAACCCGCTTGTTCTAAAGCAGCAATAATTCGTTCACGCTCATCAATGCTTTCATCAGTTAAATCAATGCGTTGTGATGCAACAATATTGTTATTTGTAGGCGTAACGGATAATTTTTCCTCAATCCCCGTTAAACTAATAACGTTGCGGTCAATCGTTTCGTTTTCGCACATAATCGCCGCGCGTTCTAAACAGTTTTCTAGCTCCCGCACGTTACCAGGCCACTCATACCGCATTAATAAGCGAATCGCGCTGTCGGTCAGCTCTAATTTGCGCCCTTGGGCTTTAGCGATTTTCACAATCAAGAAACGTGAAAGTTCTGGAATATCTTCCGCCCGTTCCCGCAAGGGCGGTAATTTAATCGGCATTACGTTGAGGCGATAATATAAGTCCTCGCGAAATGTGCCTTCATCTACCGCGCCTTCTAAATCTACATTAGTTGCTGCAATTAAGCGGACATCAATTTTAATCGTGCGCGTTCCGCCAACCCGCTCTAATTCACCTTCTTGTAACACACGCAATAATTTAGCTTGGAATGCGGGGGAAATTTCGCCGATTTCATCTAAAAATAATGTGCCGCCATCAGCGCGTTCAAAGCGTCCTTTATGTTGATTAACTGCGCCGCTGAATGCCCCTTTTTCATGTCCAAACAATTCAGATTCTAGTAAGTTTTCAGGTAATGCTGCGCAGTTAACGCGGATAAATTCGCCCGTATGGCGTGGGGAATTGTAGTGAATTGCATTAGCAATCAATTCTTTACCTGTTCCAGATTCGCCACGAATTAAAACGGTTGTATTCCATTTTGCTACTTGCCGCACCATGTCAAACACCCGTTGCATTGGCGGCGAATGTCCCATGATATTATCAAAACCATAATTGCTGCGTACTGTACGCCGTAAACGGTCGCGTTCATCAGCAATATCGCGTTTTTCAATAGCGACTTCATTGGCTAAACGCACAATTTGCGCAATCATTTGCGCAACCATTTCCATAAAACGGGCGCGTTCATCTAACAAAGCATCTGCTGGAGTATTCGGTTGTGCGGCTAAAACGCCAATCAATGAGTTGCCGACTAGAATCGGTACACCAATAAAAGGCAGCGACCGCTCATATAAACCTAAACGGTCTAAAAAGCGCACATCATCACCTGCTCGTGGAATGATTAATGCGCGTTCTAATTGCATTACCGTTCCAATAATGCCCTCGCCTTCACGGTAAGTAAAACGGGGCGGAGTTTGTTTATTGCCAACATAAACTGCATTAATAGACATGCCGCTGTCTTCGCGTAACGTAACAACGCCATGTTGCATCCCTGCAAAATCGTGTAATACCTTTAAAACCTCTTGCAAAGTTTCTTGCAAGTTTAATGAACGACTGAGCACTTTACCAACTTGGAATAAAGCTTCTAATTCTGCTTCAATCAGTTCAGCACGCGTCGTTAAGCGGGTTGTTGCGATGGTCACAATAGGTTATTCCTGTCACTATTCCTTTGGACGGGTAATGGGAAATTGCACAATAAAACGACATCCTTCTGTATAGGCAGGGTCAATTTGAATCGTACCTGAATGTAAATTGACCACTTCTTGTACAGTCGTAAGCCCTAAACCTGCACCTCGATTATTTTTGCTTTTAGTGGTGAAAAATGGTTCAAATATGCGTAATTTCAGCGCGTCTGGAATCCCACTACCCGTATCCTCAATCACTATTGTTAAACTGCTTTCTGTATCATCAATCGTCGTACGAATCCGCAATTCTCTTTCTTTATGGCGATTATCTTGCATTGCTTCAATCGCATTGTCGATAAGATGTTTAAATAAACTGCGTAAACGGGCTTTGCGTCCTACCAAAGGCGGTAATACCAGTGAAGGTTGCCAATCTACGGTTACGCCATTTGCTAATAATTTGCGCGTCGTTAAAGTTAAAACATCGCGGAGCACTTCATTTAAATTGGTCGGTAAAATGGGCTCTTCGTTAAATGTAGGAATGCTTTGTCTCAAATATTCAATGGCTTGATTCGCTGTTCCTAAAGCTTCTTTGAGTGCATCAGCTAACGGGTCGGTTACCCCTTTAGATTGGGCACGGCGTTCTAACATGCCGACGGCAGCGGTAATCATGTTAATCGGCATTTGAAATTGATGTATTGCACCTGTTAGAGTTTCGCGCATGTTTTCAATGGCTTCTCCTTCCGCTTGTAAAGCGCGCAAGGCATTCATCCGAACTTCTTCTTGTTGCCGTTTTAGTTCAGTGACTTCTTTTGCGACTAATAAAAAGTAGCTTTGTTTGCGAAGCTCAAAAAAAGCGTCCGCACTGGTATCGCGTTCTTTAAACCAGTTGCCAGAACAGGTGAACCAACGATGTAAACCTTTTCTGCCGAATTCCACTTCAACTTCACGGTCAACAAAGCTGCCATCATGTAATTTTAAATCATGCCAGCGTTCTATTCCTAACTCTTTTTGAATCGCGGCTAAAAAAACTTTAGTCGGTTCATTACCGCGAAAATCGCTGATTAATTTTTTATATTCTTGATTATCTAAAATAACTTGGTAATTTTCATCAAGCAATGCAATCATGACTGGCGCAGAATCTACTACCGATTCAATTAAGGCTTTTTGGCTCTTTACCTTTTGTTCTAAATGATAAACTTCTGTCATATCGCGGTGCATACCTAAATAGTAAGCACATTCGCCTTGTGTATTTAAAACAGGGGCAATCGTGACTTCTGCTAAATAGCGTTCTCCACTTTCACGACGATTAACTAGCATCCCTGTCCATGGTAATTTTTGTTGTAAACGTCCCCATAATGTTTTATAGACAATAGATGGTGTACTTTTATCTGATAAAACAGACTCGTTACAACCTAATAATTTTTGTGCAGAATAACCCGTAATCAACTCAAAAGCTGGATTTGCATATAAAATAGTGCCCGCTAAGTCTGTAATAGAAATGGCAGTTTGTGCTTGTTCAACAACTTCAAAAAAGAGTGAAGGCGCAAGATGATGTTTATTTTGTTGCACAGCATCTTGGAAGACTTTTAAAATGTCTGGCGGGGTATTCGGCGGCGGATTGCTAACAAATTGCGCGAGTGCATCTGACAACAATTTGAGATGAGGAGAAAAAGAGGTTGCTGAAGGTGAAATCAATTGTTTTTCAATCATCATAATTTTCCAAAGTTCACAATTTTAACACCTCTTAACTATTTTTCCATCTCAAGCAATAGCAATTTGAGACAGGTCAGCGGTGTGTTTTAAGTTAGTGTAAAGGATTTATTTATCTTTGATAAGATAAACATTCACGCCCTTACAACCGATGTCTGTCTTCATATAAAAATGCAATAGGCTTGTGAGGGGTGAAAATAATCAGCAAGTCTCTCTCTCCTTTAGCTTTTTTCTTAGCCTCAACAAGTAATAAGCAGATGATTAATCATCGTCATCATCATCATCATCATCATCGTCATCGCTGCCATTAATGGGTTTGATTTTTTTAGGGTCAGCGGTAATTTGACGATAAATCTCTACACGGTCGCTTTCTTGTAATACGGTATCTAATTTGACAATTTTGCCGTAAATACCTACTTTTTGTTTGCTTAAATCAATACTGGGAAAGCGTTTTAAAATTCCAGATTGTTCAATTGCTTGTTGTACAGTGCTGCCGACTGGAACTTCTAATTGCAACCAAGCTTGTTGGTCTATGCCGCCAGAATAAGCAACACCTACATTCATCTTAGAATTGACCAGTTCCTCATAATCTAAAACTGCCATACTCGTTTAACCTCGCGCATCGGTTTTACTATTCGCTTATGATTCATGATTTTATTTCTCTCTTGCGTTATTGATGCAAGAGAGAAATTTTTAACAAGGCTATTTTGTTGCTAAAGCAACATCTGTATTTAAAGCAGCTTGTTCGCGTTTTTTAGCAAAATATTGGTCAATTGCCCGTTTGCCTGCCAACATGAACGCCATTACTAAGAAACCACCAGGCGGTAAAATCATTAATAAATAACCTTTATATTCAGGAATCACGGTCATTTCTAAAAATGAGAAGTGATTACCTAAAAGCATGGGCGCTCCCATAAATAATGTACCGCTACCTAAAATTTCGCGGATACCCCCCATAAAAGTTAAAGCTGCTGTAAATCCTAAGCCCATCATTAAGCCGTCTAAACCAGAATGAACAACTGTGTTACGACAGGCAAAAGCTTCAGCGCGTCCTAATACTACGCAGTTGGTAACAATTAACGGAATAAATAAGCCTAATACTTTATATAAATCATGTAAAAAGGCATTAATCATCATGTCGGCAACCGTCACGACCGCCGCGATTAATAAAATAAAGACAGGAATCCGCACTTCATCCGTAATAATGTTACGAAAAACAGCAATCACCATTCCAGTTAATGCTAATACGCCTGTCGTACATAAGCCCATGCCTAAACCGTTAGTTGCAGTTGAAGTTACTGCTAATAACGGACACATGGCTAATTGTTGCGCTAAAATCGGGTTGTTATCCCATAAACCATCCCGAATAATACTTTTATAAGTAGTGCTCACAGTGAATTTTCCTCAATATTAGCTAGCTTTAGGATGTACAACACGAGAACGAGGGGCTTGAGGTTGTTCAGGTGTAGGTGTTGTAGGAACAGGTTGCTGTACGGCTGGCACGGGGACAGCAGGCTGATTTTGCGCTTGTTCTAAAGCAAGTTTATTTTCTGCAAAAAATTGCAATCCTTGTTTAACTGCTTTTACATAAGCCCGGGGCGTAATAGTTGCGCCCGTAAATTGGTCAAAAACGCCTTTATCTTTTTTAACCGCCCATTGCTCTTCTGAAGGATTGCTTAAAGATTTACCGTCAAAACTTAGCACCCACTTATTTTTATTGAGTTCAATTTTATCTGCTAAACCGGGTGTTTCTTTGTGTGTCAAAGTGCGAACGCCTAAAATCTTTCCGTCTTTATCTACTGCCATGATGAGGATAATATCGCCACCATAGCCATAAATTGACATTTGATAAGCGGCAGCGGTTAACTGTCCATTTTGCCGAGCAACGAATACTTGCTTAGGTTTGCCATTAGCGTCTGTAATCGTGACAACATCATTTAATAAGTCATTATCATGTAAAGAAGAAGGAATCACTTGTTCTAAAGAAACACGTTGTTCTTCAGCGCGGGCGGCTTCAATCGCGGAATAGGTTTCTAAACTGCCGATTAACACCGCCATACTGGTAATTAAGCCAATCCCACCCAATAAACCGCCGTGATAGCCTAACCGTTTGCGATATTCTGGAATTGTATTTGTCGTCATTGCAAAAAATCCTCTACTACAGCGTATCGTTTAAGAACGCGGTTTAACGTCAATTGGTTTGCCACTATAAGTCCGACCATAAATCCGTGGACGTACATAATGGTCAATTAAAGGTGCTAACGCATTCATTAATAACACAGCAAACCCTACGCCTTCAGGAAATGCGCCCCAAGTCCGAATCACATATTCAATCAAGCCAATGCCAATTCCGAAAATAATTAAACCAATTTTGGAAGAGGGTGCTGTAACTGGGTCTGTTGCAATAAAGAAAGCAATTAACATCGCGCCACCGTTGAAAATGTGGAAAATACCACCGGCAAAACGGTCAGGATTAATGAAAGAGAAAATTGTAGCGACGACAAAAGAGGTTAGTAACATTGCTACTGGCACATGCCATGTAATAATTTTTTTATAAATTAAGTAAATGCCGCCCAATAATAATAAAAGTGCAGAGGTTTCCCCCATGCTGCCTAAACGCCAGCCGAAGAATGATTCTAAAGCACTATAATGTTGTAATGCCTCACCCGCTGTATGTCCCATTGACATTTGGGTTTTTAAATAACCTAAGGCAGATGCACCTGTAAAACCATCTGGATTAGGAATAACGCCGCCAAAAGTAATACCAAAGCTGTCAATAATGCCAGGCGCGTGTGCTGTAAATAATGGCGTAGGATGAATCCATGTTGTCATTTCTACAGGGAAAGCAATCAGTAACATAACCCGCGCTAACATGGCAGGATTAAAGACGTTTTGTCCTAAACCACCATACATTTGTTTACCAATAATCACGGCAAAACAAACACCAACGACAGCAATCCACCAAGGAGCCCATGGCGGTAAAGACATTGCTACTAACCAACCTGTGAGTACCGCTGAACCATCATTTAAAAATGGCACAATGGGTTTTTTCATTATCCAAAGCATCAAGGCTTCGCTGGCTAAGGCGGTTAATAAAGAAACAATTAACAGATATAAAACCGGAAAGCCAAAAATACACACGCCGAATAAGGTAGCGGGGATTAAGGCTAAAATCACTTGGCGCATGATATAGCCGACAGAAATCGGTGCGTGAGCATGAGGCGCACTAACGAGTGGAACTGCAACTGCGGGGGCATTCATAGAAATATTACCTTCAGTTTTTTCACTATCCCCAGCGACAAGGGATAAGCAATTGTTAATACAAAGCAACGATAGACAAATTTTAAGCAGCGGTTGCTAAACCCAATTCAGCTTCGGGTTTTTTCCATCGCCAAGTTTTAAGTGTAGTTTCAACTTCTTGCATACTTAAAGTGCCGTAAGGGCAGGCTTGTACACAGGCAGAACAACCAATACAAGCATCGCGAATAACAACGTGAATTTGTCTGGGCGCGCCAATCAGGGCATCGGTTGGGCAATGTTTTAAACATTTGGCACAGCCTACACAGCGGCTTTCATTAACAACCGCAACTTTAGGGGCGGCTTCTTCAGCATTGCTTGCGTCTAAACTGACACCAACTAATGCAGCTAATTCTTCTGCTAATGAACGTCCTCCTGGAGGACAGCAAGCAGGTGAGGCGTTACCTGAAGCAATCGCTTCTGCGGCGGCGTTGCAACCTGGAAAACCGCATTGTCCACAATTTGCACCAGGCATTAAAACGGCAATTTTTTCTACAATTGGGTCAGCTTCCACTTTAAATAACTTTGCGGCATAACCTAAACCAAAACCAAGCATTAAACCTAAGATGGTCATAGAAATAATGGCTGCAGTCATTGATTTTCTCCTAAACGAATTGGTTTATAACAGTTTGATTTATAAATATTTATTTAGTGAAATTTAAACCACCAAATCCCATAAATGCCATTGCAAGTAAGCCTGCGGTAATAAAAGCAATGGGTGTTCCTGTGAATAAAGCGGGAACACTTGCGGTTGTAATACGTTCGCGCATTCCTGCAAAAATCACCATAATCATGGTGAAACCCATTGCAGAACCAAAACCATATACAGTGCTTTGTAAAAAATTCAATTTTTCTTGGGCAGCTAACAAAGGAATCCCTAATACAGCACAGTTAGTGGTAATTAAAGGTAAGAAAATGCCTAACGCTTTATAAAGTGCTGGACTGGTTTTGCGAATTGCCATTTCGGTGAATTGCACTAAAGCAGCAATTACGAGGATATAAGATAAAATCCGTAAAAATTCGATATGTAATGGGACAAGAATTAAATGTTCAAGCATCCAACTCGCAATTGCCGCAAGGGTCAAAACGAATGTAGTTGCTAATCCCATACTAATTGCAGCATCTAATTTGTTAGAAACGCCCATAAATGGACACAAGCCCAAAAACTTACTTAGAACTACGTTATTAATTAGAATGGTACTGACTAATAATAAGAGATACTCGCCCATAGTATTTTTCCACGTGAATTACACATATTTTGTTATTAGGAAGCTTTCTTGACTTGCTCAAAATATGCTGTAAGCATAATTTATACCTACAAAAAAATATGATATAAATCAGTTTTTTATGTTATCACAGATAAAATATAAGGGAATTTTGTAAGACTATGAGGGGAGAAGAAGGAAAACTTTGTAGAAAATACTACAAGTTAAAGACAGAAAATGGCATAAAATGGAGTTTTATAGAAGGTTTTTGAGGGAAATTAAGGGAAAAAACCCTCAATTTACCCAATTAACAGAGATTTTAGAATGTTTCTAAGCCCAGCCTTGGAACTGAAACCAGCCACTACGACTTAAAACATCGCGTGAATAGTCTTTTCCAGTCGTATTTGCATCAATATCGTTACCTGCAACGTAAGCGTTCCAAGTTGCTGTTGCTCCGCCGTTATAAGCGGCTAACATGCCACGAATTATTAAATCTTCGGGTAAGCCTTTTTGCCGTAAGAAGCGGCGCGCATCATCTAACACTTTGCAAGCATACAAAATGTTTTGATTGGGGTCTTGCCATGCACCTGTGCGGGCGAATTCATGCCAATCATAATCGATTTGCATTAAACCTCGTCCATAACCGCCACCATCTGGTGGTTCTGCGGTTGTTCTACCAATAGAAGGACGGGCTGGACGCAGTGCAAAATCACCGCGTCCACTAGGACCTACAGGTTTTAACGCTAATCCCCAATGCGATTCACGCGAACCGATACCACATAAAATTGAAGGTTGGAAACTATATTGTTGAGCTGCTTTTTCAATATAGCTTTTATATTTTAAAGCTTCTTTTTGCTGACTTAGCATTGTAGGGTCATTTTTAGCTAAAGTCGTAGAAAAAGTGCTCGTTTTAACCGAAGGAGTAATGCCAGTAGCAGGGGTGGCGGTTTTTGTAGGGAAAATGCGACGGAAAAAATTAAATAACGGGGCATTTGGTTGATCCATGAAACACTCCTTAAAGATTGGTAAAATCGCAAATAACTAATGCTTAAATAGACTCAATAAACTACTTTAAGGAACACGTTAAACGGTTTGTAGTATATTGTTGAATTAAATCTGTACCTTGCCAAATGCCTTCTAAACGATTTCCAGAAGCATCTGTATAAATCCCAATGCCTTCCATTCTATTGCCTTTAAATTGCCCACAATAGCTCGCCCCGTTTGACCAAGTGTATAAACCTGTTCCTTCCATTTGTCCAGCAACAAATTGTCCTTTGTAATGGTCTGTTCCGGTTGCAATTCCATTGCCATGCGCCCGATTTTGTTTATCACAAGTTCCGACATATTTACCATTTAAATAAGGCTCTGCGACGTAACAGCCTTCATGTGTAGCAACGGTTGAACATCCTGTAACAAAGCTACTTAAACACAGCACTCCCCAATAGAATGTTGTTGTTAAACGCATAGATAAACTCCTTACGCGAGATGGGAATCAGTTTTATTTAAAAAAGTATATCAAAAACTTTGCGTTTTCTGGCGGTTTATAAATTTAGAAGTTACACAATTGAATGAAAAACAACGATAAGATGGGCTGACGATAAAATGCCCATCACGGCTATTTATGGGTAACAACTATTAAGTTAAGCACATTTGTAGGGTGGAATAGGCTCAAGCCGTATTCCACCATGAAATGCCTTAAAGTTTAAAATTTAGCAAAAACAAAATGATAATATACAATTTGCGCCTATTCCGCCCTGTAATGTAAGGGCAAAGATTGTTCGCTTACCGATTATAATTTGTTTTTGTTCAGCTTTGACAGCGTTTCATGGTGGAATACGCTTCGCTATTCCACCCTACAATTAAATCTTTAAAAAAATTTTTCATTTATCATGAAAAACTTGCTTGTTAGCTAATGCAGGGTAAAATAATAAAAGCGAATCTATAAATTCGTTAATCTTTTAAATGTTTTTAGTGGTTTTCTGAATTTGTAAGAAAGAAACACAATAAAGCGTTTAAATATTATGTAAAACATCATTGCAAGTATTGCACATGCTTAAGAGGATGCCTTATGCGTTGGTGGCAACGTCTCAGCCTATTTTTGATTAATATTTCTCTGGTTTCCTTGCTAACACCGGTTAGTTTTGCGCAAAACACTGCGCTTGAATATCAACGACTCAATTTTCAGCGGGCTTCTGCTGCATTAAAAGCCAAAGATTATGCAACTTTTCAAAATTTAGTCCCTGAATTGCAATCTTATCCGTTATACGGTTATTTAGGGGCCCAATACTACGATGCGGTCTTTAAACAAGTAAGCACAGAAGAATTACTCGATTTCATTCGTAATTATGGCAATACTGCGATGGGTGAGCCATTACGACAAAAATTATTAAGTTATTTTTCTACTACTCAGCAATGGGAATCTTTTTTACAAGCGATGCAAGGCTATGTGATTGCAGATAGTCAAGTTGCTTTGCGTTGTCAACATTTAAATGCGCAACAAGTTGTTTATGGTAATTCTTCTGAATTAGATGATGAATTGATGAATTTATGGATGGTGGGCAAACCGCGTCCAGCGGCATGTGATTTAGTGTTTGACAGCTTATTTAAACGCGGCATTATCACCGAAGATTTAATTTGGCAACGTATCCAATTAGCAATGGATGGAGGTGAAATTGAGCTTGCAAAAACTTTAGCGCGTCGTTTAAGCAATAGTGATACACAAACATGGCTGACTTTGTGGGAAACCATGTCAAAACGTCCTTTAGATACGCTGCAAAACTTTAATGTTCAAGACGCTGAACAAAGTCGTGATATTGTAATTCATGGATTAAAGAAAGTTGCTGATAGTAATGTTAATACTGCATTAGCGTTATGGGAAAAATGGCAACAACGTTACGCGTTTAACAATACCCAAATTGGCGATTTCAAATATGCTTTAGCCGTTGCCGCTTATAAACAAAATCACCCCGACACTTATAATTTAATTACTGCTGTCCCTAGTGCCTTTGTTGATGAAAATTTAAATAATCTACGTTTTAACACTGCATTAAAACAACAAGATTGGACAGCCGTTGCGGACTTTGTAAATGAATTACCAACGGATTTAAGCAAAGAACCCCGTTTTCGTTATTGGTATGCCCGCGCTTTAGAAGAATTACATGAAGTATCAGGCGCAGGCAAAACGCCTTTAACTTTATTTAAAGAGTTAGCAAAAGAACGGGATTACTACGGCTTTTTAGCCGCAGATAGAAGTAATTCCCCTTATAACGTTGAACATCGTCCTTTACCGCACACATCGGCTGAAATGGCGTATGTCACGGATTATTTAGGTGTGCGTGCTGCTAAAGAGTTTTTAGAATTAGGCATGGATAGTTTAGCGCGCAAAGAATGGGACTATGCGGTTAAACAGTTTGACCAACGGCAAAAGATTTTAGCCGCGACCGTTGCCGCTCGTTGGCAATGGTATGACCGCGCCATTTTAACCTCAGCGAAAGCTGATTATTTTGATGATTTAGAAATGCGTTTCCCTTTGGCATATTATGATGATTTAGCGAAAGCCGCAGAAACTCAAGGGATTGATTTAGCATGGGCGTATGGCATTACGCGCCAAGAAAGTATTTTCATTAAAGAAGCGAAATCTCCAGCGGGTGCTTTAGGTTTAATGCAATTGATGCCTGCGACGGGGCGCATGGTTGCAAAACGTATTGGTATCAGTGTTAGCAGCAATGATGACATTTTAGCGGTTGAAAATAATGTGCAATTAGGCGCGGCGTACTTAGCACAATTATTGGAACAATTTGATGGTAACTACATGTTAGCAACGGCGGGTTATAACGCAGGGCCTGGACGGGCGAAAAAATGGGCGGCGGATTTTGGTTGCTTACCTGCAGATATGTGGATGGAATTGATTCCTTTTGATGAAACACGGACGTATGTACGGCGCGTATTGTTTTACACACGAATGTTTGAAGAGCGTTTAAAACAACAACCACAACCTTTGCGTGTTGCTTTAGCTCCTGAGTATTGTTTAATGCGGACTTCTGCGATTACTTCGCCAATAACAGAAGCAGCACGTTAGAGGAATGCAATAACTTCAGCTATTGCTTTTTATCAATAAGCAACTGACTTAAATGAGAACGGCAGACCTGCTAGGTTTTTAAAACCTAGCAGGTCTTTGCTTTAATTTGAATCTCTCGCCTAACTTGGGTTATGTATTTCTCATTTAATCAATTTAAATTGCGTAATTCCCAAGATTTTTTAATTACTATTGAAACGGCAATAATTTTAAATCTAACAAAGCTTGTAAATCCTGATTCTACACACCAGCTCTTGAAGCCCACCAAATTACCCCCACATCTTGCCCAGTTTAATGACTCGACAATTTCTTAACGTCCTGTAACAGCTTTAGCTAAACTCCCCAGATAACAAAACAATATGGCATAATAACCAACTCACTAAAATGGCATTATTGTAGCATTTAGCCCAACCTCGATTTATTTTCACAACTTTAAATGTAAGGAGTCACAATGGATTTATTAATTGCATCTGCCATGGCACAAGAAGCAGGCGCACCTGCGGCAAATGGTTCAGGTTTAGCAGGCTTATTACCATTAGTTATTTTATTTGTTATTTTCTACTTCCTCCTCATTCGTCCCCAACAAAAACGTCTTAAAGAACATAAACAAATGGTTGATGCTTTAGCAAAAGGCGACGAAGTAGTTACTAGCGGCGGCTTAATTGGCAGAATCACCGACATAAGCGAAGAATATTTAACCATTGAAATCGCTAATAATGTCGAAATCAAAGTGCAACGAATGGCAGTTAATGCTTTATTGCCTAAAGGCACAATGAAAAGCTTATAATTTTCAACTTTAACCTGTTGTTATACAGAATGAATCAATATCCTCTTTGGAAAAACATTGTTGTTGCCTTCGTGGTTGCAATTAGCTGTTTATACGCCCTTCCCAATTTATTTGGTGAAGACCCTGCGGTGCAAATTTCGCCACCGTATGCCCGTGAAATGAAAATTGACGCGGGGGTCAAAGAACAAATCGAGAAAAAACTTAAAGAAGCCAATATTCCCGCTTATATTGATGCCAAATTAACAGAGAATAGCTTGTTATTGCGTTACTCTGATACTGACGCGCAATTAAAAGCCTATTCTTTATTAAAAGAATCTTTCCCTGAATATGTAGTTGCACAAAACTTAGTTTCTTCTACGCCCAGTTGGTTATTAGCCATTGGAGCGCGTCCTATGTTTTTAGGGTTGGATTTGCGCGGCGGCGTGCATTTTTTAATGCAAGTCGATATGAATGCGGCTGTTCAACAAGAAGAAGAACGCTTAGTTGAAGATTTTCGCACTCTATTTAGAGAAAAAAATGTGCGTTATCGCAGTATTGGACGCGCACAAGGCGGTGGCCTAAGTTTAAATTTCTCCGCCGCAGATGTCCGTGGTCAAGCTTTGGAATTAGTCAAAAAAGATTATCCTGAATTAGTGATTAAAGAGCGGGAAGATAACGGCGAATTTATCGCATTATTAACCCTAAGCGAAAAATCTTTAAAAGAAACTAAAGACCAAGCGGTTGAACAAAATACTACAACTTTGCGTAACCGCGTCAATGAATTAGGGGTTGCAGAACCCATTATTCAACGGCAAGGCACTGACCGCATTGTCGTGCAATTACCTGGGGTGCAAGACACTGCCCGCGCTAAAGAAATTTTAGGTGCAACAGCAACTTTAGAGTTTCGTTTAACTGATGGCGACATGCAGCAATGGTTTGAAGCCCAACAAAGCGGCAAAGTTCCAGTTAACGCAAAATTGTATAAACGCCGTGACGGTTCACCCGTTTTATTAAAACGTAGTGTTATTGTAACAGGCGACCAAATCAATGATGCAGCCGCGACAATTGACCAACGCTCAGGCAGTCCTGCAACCGTTGTCCGCTTAAATAACAAAGGCGCGACTCGGATGTATGAGACTACTAAAGAAAACGTCAGCAAACCGATGGCAGTTGTGTTTATTGAATACAAAGTTGATACAAAAGTTGTGGACGGCAAAGAAGTTAAAACCCGCAAAAAAGTGGAAGAAGTGATTAACGTCGCCACCATTCAAGAAGCGTTTGGCAAAAACTTCCAAATTACGGGTTTAACTTCAGGTGAAGCACGCAATTTATCCTTGCTGCTACGCGCAGGTGCATTAAAAGCCCCAATGGAAATTATTGAAGAACGCACTATTGGCCCCTCTTTAGGTAAAGAAAATATCGAGCAAGGCTGGTGGTCAATTGTTTTAGGGTATATTGCTCTATTGTTGTTCTTATGGGCACGTTATAGCCATTTCGGCATGATTGCCAACTTTGCGATGTTTATCAACATGGTAATGACCGTTGCAATGATGTCATTATTACAAGCCACGTTAACTTTACCTGGTTTAGCGGGTTTAGCGTTAAGCGTTGGGATGGCAGTTGATGCGAACATCTTGATTTATGAACGGATTCGTGAAGAATTGCGCAATGGCAACAGTCCACAAAATAGCATTCATGTTGGCTTTGAAAAAGCCTCAGGTACAATTACTGATTCGAATTTAACAGCTTTGTTAGCCTCCGTTGTATTATTCGCATTTGGTACAGGCCCTGTTAAAGGTTTCGCAGTCACAACTTGCTTAGGCATTATCGCCTCCATGTTCTGTGCTGTTATTATCAGCCGCGCCATCATTAACTACATATATGGCGGCAAAAAATTGGAACGTGTTCCCGTGGAATGGGGCACCCCCAAACACAATGCCCCCTAATTGTTAAAGGAATGAGCATTAACTTATGTTTCTGAAATTACTAACCATGAGTCGTTTTGATTACAACTACGACTTTTTAGGACAACGTAAATTTGCGATAATCTTTTCTCTTGTTCTATCAATTATTTCTCTATTATCTTTAGGGATTAAAGGGATGGAATATGGTTTAGATTTTACTGGCGGCACTTTAATTGAATTAACCTATAAAGACGCAGCAAATTTAGAAGAAATTCGCACCCGTTTACACCAAAATGGTTTTGAAGACGCGGTTGTACAAAACTTTGGCACAACCAAAGATGTGATGATTCGTTTAGGTTTACACCCCGAATTTAACAACGAAACCTTAAGTAACCGCGTGTTAGAAGTGGTTAAAAACAATCAAAACACCCAAGTAGAACTTAAACGGATAGAATTCGTTGGCGCGCAAGTGGGAAGCGAATTAATTCAAGGCTCAATTTTAGCCACCTTAATTACTTTAGTCGGCGTACTCTTATATGTCGCCTTACGTTTTGAATACCGTTTCGGTTTAGGTGCAGTTTTAGCCTTGTTACACGACCCCATTATCACCTTAGGGATTTTTTCCGTTTTTAATTTAGAGTTTGATTTAATTGTATTAGCAGGGATTTTATCTGGTTTAGGCTTCTCGATTAACCATACCATTGTGGTATATGACCGTATTCGAGAAAACTTTTTAACCATGCGCAAAACTACAATTGAAGAAACCATTAATATTGCTATCAATCAAACCCTCACCCGTACAATCATGACGACCATCGGTAGTATGTTTGGTGTATTAGCAATTTTCTTCTTTGGTGGCGAAGTGTTACACAACTTCTCAATAGCTTTAGCTGTTGGGATTATCATCGGGACATACTCTTCTGTTTACATCGCCAGTGCCTTAGCCTTGTATTTAGGTGTAGAAAAGAAAGACTTAATGCCCGTTGTGAAAGAAGGTGCGAATTTAGATTCACATCCTTAATTCTCATTGTTTAATATTGAAAGATAAAACCTGACAACAGCTTGCATGTTGTCAGGTTTTTTTGTAAGGAAGCGTGCAATGTTAATTCCCCATCCTTGGCAATTATCCCCCGCCGAAGCCATCACTTTGCAACAACAACTCACTGACCAAGTCAACACCACAACGCCGCTCGATTTAAACTCAATTCAAACAGTTGCCGGCGTAGATGTCAGCGTAAAAGACAATATCAGTCGTGCCGCCATTGTCGTTTTAAGCTTTCCTGAATTAAAAATCATTGAAACCGTCACCGCCCAAATTCCCACCCCTTTTCCCTATATTCCAGGCTTACTAAGTTTTAGAGAAGGCGCAGTTATTTTACAAGCGCATCAACAGCTTAAAAATCAGCCAGATGTTTATCTATTTGACGGCATGGGCATTATGCACCCGCGCCGTTTTGGAGTTGCCAGTCATTTAGGTTTATGGTTTAACAAGCCAACGATTGGCTGTGGAAAAACCCATTTTCTCGGCACTTACGACGAACCGACGAATACACAAGGCAGTTTTAGCAAGGTGATGGATAAAATTCGCAATCCTGCTCAGGAAGGCATGAAACTTAGCAAAAACACGCCAAACGACAGCGAACAAGAATGTATTGGCGTTGTCTTGCGCACCCGTACCAATGTCAAACCAATTTATGTTTCTGTAGGACACTTAGCTACACTAGAAACAGCGACAGACTTCGTTTTGCGCTGCACTAAACGCTACCGATTACCCGAACCCATACGCGCTGCCCATCAGGCAGCGGGTAAAACCGATTAAAATCAAATAAAAAATTTAAATTATCATGAATCCAGAACTCTCTCTTTTACATCCTTATCCCTTTGAAAAATTAGCTAAATTAAAAGCAGGTTGCACACCGCCTGTTGACTTACCCCATTTAAATTTATCGATTGGTGAGCCACAACATCCAACGCCTGAATTTATCGTTGACGCATTAACCCGCACCGCCACGCGCGAATTGGGCAAATATCCGACGACTAAAGGCTTAGATACATTACGTCAAGCGATTGCCATATGGATAAATCAACGTTTTCAAGTGCCTGCAAGTGCTTTAGACATCAATAAACATATTTTACCTGTTAATGGCACACGCGAAGCTTTATTCGCTTTTGCGCAAGCTGTCATCAGTCGCCAAGCAAGCGCGGCGGGCAAAAATTTAGTTTTAATGCCTAATCCGTTTTATCAAATTTATGAAGGCGCGACTTTATTAGCAGGTGCACAACCCTATTTTGTGAATTGCACGGCTGAAAGTGGATTTCAAACTGATTTTGCTCAAATTTCTGCTGAAGTTTGGCAAAAATGCCAAATGCTCTATATCTGCTCACCCGCCAATCCCAGCGGCGCAGTATTGCAAACCGCACAAATGCAACAATTAATTGAATTAGCAGATAAATATGATTTTGTCATTGCCGCAGATGAATGCTATTCAGAATTATATTTTGATGAAAACCAACCGCCTAAAGGTTTATTGCAAGTTTGCGCCGAAATGGGACGTTTAGATTTTAGCCGTTGCGTGATTTTCCACAGTTTATCCAAACGTTCCAACGCCCCTGGTTTGCGTTCTGGTTTTGTGGCAGGCGATGCAAAAATATTAGAAAAATTTTTGCTGTATAGAACTTATCACGGCTGTGCAATGTCGCAAGCCGTGCAACTCGCAAGCATTGCAGCATGGCAAGATGAACAGCATGTCATTGAAAATCGCGTACAATATCGGCGCAAATTTAAAGCGGTGGCAGACATTTTATCGCCTGTTTTGCCCGCAATCATTCCAGAAGCCAGTTTTTATTTTTGGTTAAAAACCCCAATTGCCGATGATGAATTTACCCGCCGTTTATTTAATCAATATAATGTAACTGTACTAGCAGGACGTTATTTATCGCGAGAAGCGCACGGCATCAATCCAGGAGAAGGATTTGTGCGCATGGCATTAGTGCCTGAGTTTGAAGATTGCGTGCAAGCCGCCGAGCGGGTGGTGAAATTGGTGAAGGGATTGTAAATGGGTGGAATAGACCTGCTAGGTTTTAAAAACCTAACAGGTCTTTGTTTTTATTTGAATCATGCGCAAAAAAAGTTAATTTAACCCTGATATACTTCATCTTGAGTAATAATGGCTAATACCCATGAAAAATCGCCGTTGCTGACTTTTGAACCACAGTAACCACATTCTGCCGCCATGCTCATTTTGTCTAAGGGTGCACCACAACTGGGGCAACAGTTTAAATCAAAAGTGTTTTCTTGTTGTATCACACCATTGCGGCGTATGAATGTCCAATATTCACTAAATTTGCGCGTTTTGCGTTTTGAACCGCCAACGACTTTTCCTTTGCTGTCCGCAACATAATCGTAGCAACTAGCATAAATCCGCACAGTAATGGCTTCGTAATACATGTCACGTTCAATTTTAGCCAGTGCAACTCTTTGAATTTCAATTTTATCTAAATGATTTATAAAGTTTTGTTCTTGATATTGTTGAATCCAGAAATGGTTAGTTTCATAAATTCTATCTGTCATTAAATGGCGCACCGTTTGCCAATTTTGCGCTGTCCATGCTTTGTATATCGCAATAAAGAATTCATTCACAATGTGTGCTTGAAAATCGCCCCAAAAGATTTCCCAATCAGGGAGATGATGCGCTTTAGCAAAGTCAGTTTGATGATTAATCAGTTGTTCTTGGCGAATAACAGGTAATTCTGTCCCTTCTTCTTCAACGTATGTTCCAAGTAATTGCGCGGCGAATTGTTCATCACTTAGGATAATTCGGCGTTCTAACATCCATTGATGTTCCCCTGCATGAATAACTTCATGACAGTATTCACATTTTCCTGCATCGTTAAAATGGGCGGGCGCGCCGCAGTTGGGGCAGCTAATGCTGCGCATTTTAGCGGGCGGAAGCGATTTCAGTCCTTTTTGACGCGTTAATAACCAAGATTCGCGCACAATGTGGCGATGAGATTTATTGTCTTGTGTGTTGGTGTAATTGGCTTCTAAAGTTATTTTAATAGCTTCTTTATCTGTCCATTCGCTGTAATCGCTGACGGTTAAACTGCCTACAACAATTTCTGTGATTTTCTGATTTTTGTAATGCGGTTTATTTGCTTCTTTTAAAATAGCAGGGTCAAAATAGGGCGTGAGGTGTTGTAATTTTTCCGTGCCGCGATAGCTGTAATATTTGTGGTAAAGCGAATGTACAAAGTCTAAAAATAGAACCCGTGAAAAAGCGGTATCACGCTGCCGTAAGTTATTTAGCTGTTGTTCTAATTGGAAATTTTTCTGAGCTAAATTATTTTGCGTGGGGGCGGATTGAACAATTGTCCGTGTAGTTTCGGTATTGTTGTGATTGTAATAATAAATGACCGCGATGATGATGATAATAATGATAAGCACCATTATCGGGTGGTCAGAATGAATTAGGAGTTCAAACAATATTCTAAATAGGGCAAAAATGAATTCACCTTCGCCCGAAGAAGAGGATGAACCGCCTGAATAACTGCTTGAACTGCGTCCGCTGGAACTAGAACGGAATGATGAGCCGCCGCCTGGGCGGGCTTCGCTGTCATTCATCGCAATTTGAGGAAGAATGTAGCTAATGCTGCTGCTGTGTTCAGGCGTGGCGGGCGGAAAAACGAGGGTAATAGGGGATAATAAAACGATGCAAATCAAAGCTGTGAACGCGATAATCATGCTACGTTTCATAAATCTACCTCTAAGTTATCAGGTAATTCGTTAATGTCATTTTCTATAGGCGGTAAATAGTGGCTAAAGCGGTCTTTTTGCTTTGCAAGCACTTGTAATAAAGCTTCTGCGGGGTTGGCGGTGTTGAAAATGTCATTTAATTCTTGTTGGAGTTGTTGCCATTCATCAAAAGGAAGCGCGGTTTGTGCAGTAGTATCAGGCAATACATAGGCTAAGCGTTCAAACAGCGATAGATAAATAAAAACGCCAGTGTGGTTGTAAGTATTGTAAATTCCCGCTTTTTGAAACAAAGCGCGCGCCATGATTTCTACATGGCGTTTTTTTCGTGCTTTAGATAATAGTAATCGTTGAAAGGTGGGGAGAGATTTACTTAAAACCACGCCTAAAGCAAACGCGCCAATGGTGCCGGTGTAAATCAAATAATCCCCAAAAACCCAGTGGGAAAACATGAAAAAAGTATAGGTGAGGAAGCTAAACAGCGCACCACACCATAAGCTAATATCGGTATAGTATTCTGATTGTGGTTTTATCATGACTACAATTTCAGCGAGAGAATGTCTTTCTATTTCTGCGATAACATCCCATAAACGTGTTTTAAATGTTTCGGACGAAAAATAACGAATTAGCATGATGTGTTTTTAATGCGCTGCTGAAGTAAGGTTTTATTTCATTCCATCTTCTAAAAAATTTTGTAAGACGCGATATTCTGCGGAGCGTCCATGCGCTGCCAAACCTTCGCTATAGGCTAAAGTTGAGGCAATTTTACCCAATTCACGCGCGCCTGTTTCAGAACATTGAATAATTGAGGAGCGTTTTTGGAAGTCATACACGCCTAAGGGTGAGGAAAAACGCGCCGTGCGGGAAGTCGGTAAAACGTGGTTGGGCCCTGCGCAGTAATCACCTAACGCTTCGGCGGTGTAACGTCCCATAAAAATCGCGCCAGCGTGACGAATAGATGGGAGCAATTCTTGTGGATTTTCTACCGATAATTCTAAATGTTCAGGAGCAATAAAGTTTGCAACTTCAATAGCCTCCGCTATATCTTTTACTTGAATCAGTGCACCACGTTCTTGTAAGGATTGCCGAATAATTTCAGCGCGGGGCATGGTGGGTAATAAACTATTGATGCTTTCTTGCACTTCTTTTAAATAGTCTGCATCAGGACAGACTAAAATCGCTTGTGCTTGCTCGTCGTGTTCTGCTTGCGAGAATAAATCCATCGCAATCCAGTCTGGGTCTGTTTTACCATCGCAAACAACTAAAATTTCTGACGGGCCTGCAATCATATCAATGCCAACCGCGCCAAATACCATGCTTTTTGCCGTCGCTACATAAATATTGCCGGGGCCGACGATTTTATCGACTTTAGGGATGCTTTGTGTACCATACGCTAAGGCAGCAACTGCTTGCGCGCCACCAATGGAGAAAATTTTGTCCACTTTTGCAATCATTGCCGCGGCTAAGACTAAAGAATTTAAAGTATCATCAGGCGCGGGGACGACCATAATCACTTCTGGCACGCCTGCAACTTTGGCAGGAATGGCATTCATTAAAACCGAGGAAGGATAAGCGGCTTTGCCGCCTGGAACATATAAGCCAACGCGGTCTAGGGGGGTGATTTGTTGCCCTAAAATTGTGCCGTCGGTTTCGGTATATTGCCAAGAATTTTGGGTTTGGTGTAAATGATAGTCACGAACCCGTTCGGCCGCGCGTTCTAATGCTTTGAATTGTTGCGGGTCAATTGTGGATAATGCTTGTTGTACGCGGTCGCTGTTTACCGTTAATTCTTCCATGCTGTTGATTGTTCGGCGGTCAAATTGCCGTGTGTATTCAACAACTGCCTCATCTCCCCGACTGCGCACTTGTTTAATAATGTCGCGCACAGTTAATAAAACCTTTTCATCAGCAACACTGTCCCATGCCAATAGTGCTTCGAGGTTTTGCCAGAATTGGGGTTCTTGGCTATTCAATTGCTTTAATGTTAACATAAGTACCACGCTAGAGTTTACTGCGGAAAAAACAAAGTGATAGTAAATCACTCGCACGTCTTGTCAGAGTAGAATATCTTGTCCTAATCTTTAGAGTAGGTTTTTTTAAAATGGAGGATTACCGCAGACACGGCAGTGTCTATCTTTTAACAGAGTGGTGGTTCGCCAGCGACCTGATAAAGCATTTAATATTAATAAACGAGAAGTTAAAGTCTGTCCATAGTGCGTTAGTAATTTTACGGTTTCTAAGGCTTGAATACTGCCAATTATACCTACTAAAGGGGCTAGAATGCCCGTATTTGTACAGGTTTCTGCTTCTTCTGTCATATCTGGATATAAACAGCGATAACATGCGTGTTGTGTATAAGGAGGAGAAAATACTGCAACTTGTCCCGCAAATCGAATCGCTGCCCCTGAAACAAGCGGTTTTGCCATTTGTACACAAGCGGCATTTAATTGAAATCGGGTTGTGAAGTTATCACAACAATCAACTACCACATCGCAAGCTTGAATGGCTTGTCGCAATTCTCCTTCGCCCAATTGTTGTTTAAATACTGTAATTTCTAAGTTAGGATAACGGGCTTGTAAAGTTTTTTGCGCAGAATCAACTTTTAAGCATCGTAAATGGGCGATTGAATGTACAATTTGTCGTTGCAAATTGGAATTTTCCACCGTGTCAAAATCAACCAAAGTCAGCTTAGTTACGCCTGCCGCCGCTAGATAAAAAGCCACTGCCGACCCCAAGCCGCCTACGCCCATTATAAACACATGAGCATTTGCTAAATGAGCAGGGAGTGGAGTGGACTGAGAAGAAATTGGGGAACTCAAAGTGAAATTAGGGTGCACGCCTAAACCTTTACTAACGATTAATGATTGCGGTTAAAAATTAAATTTGTAAAATAGATTATAGGGCATTTCTTTAAAAAACAGCTTGTCAACCTCAAAAAGAAAAAACATTAGCTTATATAGTGTCTGCTTTCGTTTTTTTGAAGAAATTCCTTAAAGGGCGTTATGCCGATTGATGGAATTATTTTGATTAAGCTTTGATTTAGTTAACCAGCATAGAATTAATCAGACTTAGACAATCGTTGATAAGCAAATTGGACGCTATATAATTAATATATATGGATAATATAATGAAATCTATGCTCAATTCTTTTGCCAAAATTGGTGTCTATGTTGACGTTGCCAATATTAACCGCAATGGTGGTTATGGAATGCAATATGATATTTTGCGTGAATTCTCTTGTCGAGATGG
>JACCEE010470493.1_pt1 | contig 23244 bp, 21 predicted proteins | sample 7449931 | NCBI WGS metagenome assembly JACCEE01 (sample SAMN15323457, study PRJNA562643) | freshwater metagenome | isolation source: river surface water | place: USA:Blue River Watershed | collected 2017-08-19 | reverse complement strand
ACATCTTTGTGAGTTTTTATAATCAAGATTATTTGAAGTCATAAAAAAAATGGCCACCAAAGTGGCCATTCATTTTTATCTCATCCCCACGCTAGTAGGGCAGTTATGAAAAATCAAACCAACGTATCGTATCGGGAAGCTCGTCAGTTTTTTTGCGCTCTAGCTTTTGTGGGAAAAGCTCATGATACTTGGTCTCGATAAGTGTGAGGCTTTCACTTAACCCCTCATAAAATTCATTTTTTCTAAAATGAGGAATAAGTTTTTGAACGAATTGATCTAATTCGTTCTGAGAAATTTCCTTCGCTAGTTTTTCGTCAACGAGAAGACGGATTTTTCTCTCGAAGAGTGAAATAACAAGAAGTGAGCCCACGCGCTCTTTGGTTTGATTGACCCCAAGTTCAAGAAAAAGAGCTTGGGCCTTTTCATTAAACTCTTCAGTTTTCTTTGCATCTGAAACGGCCTGCATTTTGAAAAAGGGGATTCTTCCAATTGAAAAGAAAATCATGAAAAGAGGAATTTGTAGAACAATAAGAATATACTCATGAGAAAAGCTCATGAGGGTACTCAGCATGAGAGTGGTGAGAAAAGTGAAAAAAGAAGCGATCATGAGAGGGGCGTGCAGATAATTATCGGAGCTTTTTAAAACCGTCACGATAAGCTCTGCTCCCGTTTCTTCTTCAAGGCGATGGATCCGTGCTTCGAGATTTGTTCTTTGTTCTGGGCTTAAGACTTTGAGTGCCCAAGCTTGTTTACCAGCTCCCACTTGAACCTCCGCCGCTAAAACCGCCACCACCGCTGCCCCAGCTGGAGCCGCCGCTACTGCCACCAAAACCACCGCCACCGCCACGGTAATGCCCACCACCTTGGATGGCATTGGTCATTAGGGCGAATAAAATATTGTGGGGCCCGACTAAGCCTAACACTAAGCCCACGAGAGGGAAAATGATAAAGACGAGGAGAACTGATGCCCAACCGAAAGCCAAGCCCCCACAAGCGGCAAATCCTAAAGCGCCTACGATGGCCGAGCTTTTGCGATTCACTGTGCTTAAGTAAGAAAGAAGAGGAAGAAGAATAATGAGCCCTAAGATAAAGCCTAGAGATAATTTCATTTGTATAGGAGATACATGAGCTTTGCGTTTGACGTAATAACGACTGTCTAGCTCTTTGGTCTCTCCAGTACCTTCGATCTTTCCTGTTGTTTTGAGGTTATGAATGGCAGTAACAAAAAGAGAAATTCCCTGAGAGAATTGCCCTTGTGCGAAGGTTGGTGCCAGAACTCTTCTGATTAGACGATTACTGTGGACGTCGGTAATGATGTCTTCAATTCCTTGTCCAACTTCAACTCGCATTTTTTTATCGCCAGTCGAAATAAGAAGAAGGAGTCCATTGCCGCTCTTTTTATTTCCTAGTTTGAATTTTTCTGCCACTTTTATCGAGACGTTTTCAATGGCGTCTCCATCGAGAGTGGGAAGAATCACTACGGAAAGAACGATGCCGTCTTCATCTGAAAGACGTTCAATTCTTTGAGTGAGGGCGAGATTTTCTTGCGGGCTTAAGAGTTTTACCTGATCGACAATGGGGGCAGGTGTAGAAACATCCCATCCCCACGCTTGAAAGGCGAGGATGGGAAGTATAAGGACAAATAAGAGGGTCCGCATTTTAGAACTGAACTTTAGGTGCCACTTTCTCTTCTTCAGTGATCGTAAACTGAGGTTTCTTCTCATGATGGAAGAAAAGAGAGTTGGTCAAGTTCGTTGGAAAAACAGTGACGAGATTATTGAACTCTTTCACTGTTTCAATGTAACGCCGACGTGCGGTTGTAATGCGGTTTTCAGTACCTTCAAGCTGAGCCTGAAGATCTCTAAAATTCTCATTCGCTTTTAGTTGAGGATAGTTTTCTGTCACCATCATCAATTTACCAAGTGCTTGAGTTAAGCCTTGCTGAGACTGCTGAATCTTCTTCATATTCTCTTCTGTAAGAGTTGAAGCATCAACAGTCATCTTCGTCGCCTCTGCACGGGCATTCATCACTGCTTCGAGTGTTTCTTTCTCGTGCTTGGCGTAGCCTTTCACTGTATTGACCAAATTAGGTATAAGGTCATTACGTCTCTTGTACTGGTTCAAGACTTCGGCCCAACTTGCATCTACTTCGTTCAAAGTCTGTGGTATAGATTGTACACCACAGGACACGCAGAACACTGCGAGCACAATGAGTTGTAGAATTTTCATAAATCGCTAATTACTTAAGCTTGTTGACTTGATCAACGAGTCTTGAAGTTTTTCTTCCAGCGTTTTGCTTCTTGATGATGCCTACTTTGGCAAGCTTGTTCAAAAGTGATTGTGCTTTTGGAAGAAGTTTTAAAGCAGCTGCTTTATCTTTTGAAGCGATTGCTTCACGAACTGCTTTAACAGCTGTTTTTACAGTTGTTTTTCTTTGTGCATTTCTTGCAGTCTTCTTAACGGTTTGTCTTGCTCTTTTTTCTGCTGACTTGTGGTTTGCCACGCTTAGCTCCTACGTTTCGCATTATGTTATCAAATTTAACTCTAGCGCCCCTTTTTATTCTAATTTCGCTTTGTTGACAAGTTTTTTTTACTATCAATAGTTTGCATATAGTGTTTGGTATGATAGGTAATCACGATTGAATTTTTCTTGTCTATTCCTAACGGAGTTAATGCATGGCGAAGAAAGTCGCAAAAAAAGAAGCCCCAAAGAAAGTTTCTCCTAAAAAAGTTGAAAAGAAAGCCGCTAAGAAGCCTGAACCTAAAAAGGCAGAAAAGAAGGCCGTGAAAGTAGACAAAAAACCTGAAAAAAAGCCAGTCAAGAAGCCAGAACCTAAAAAAGTTGAGAAAAAAGATCTCAAGGTTCAAGCTAAAAAGAATATTCCTCATAAGCCTGTTAAAAAAGAGGAAAAGAAAACTCCTAAAGTTGAAATGAAGAAGAAGCCTGAGCCTAAGTTAGACAAGAAAGCTTTGGCTAAGATGAAGGAGCAAGAGAAGAAAGCTTCAGCAAAGGCTAAAGAGCTCGAAAAAAAGCAGAAGGCCCAAGAGGCCAAGGATGCAAAAGAAGCTGAGAAAAAGAAAAAAGAAGAGGAAAAGGCAGCCGCTAAGGAAGCCGCTCGTCTTCAAAAAGAAAAAGAGCAAGAAGAGAAAAAAGCAGCTAAAAAAGCTGCCAAGGGTCAACCTGAAGAAGAGCCTAAAAAGCCAGGCCGTCCAGCAAAAGAAGCCTCATCTGATGACGATTTAGTTGGTGCTGATGACGGAGATTGGGAAGAAGAAGAGATCATCGATATTGATGAAGTTGAAAGTGAAAAACGCGATTTCTCAATCGACGATGAACTTAAAGATAATCTTGTAGGGGATATTCTTTCTCGTGCTGATGGTGACTCATTAAAAGATCTTTTTGAAAAAATGCGCGAACCAAAGTTTTTTACTTCTGGGGTAGACGAGTGCATTGAAAGAAATTGCGATAACCCTGCGACAACTTCAAATTTTTGCCGTCTTCATTACATCAAAAATTGGAATGATATTAAGAAAAGACAGCAAATTCTTGCTGATGGAACATTACAAGAGCTTATTGAGGTTCTTGTAAGTAAATATCCTGTAAAATACATCGAAGCCATTCTCCAAGATTTAGCTGACGATAAAATTTTCCATAGCGTCCTCAAAGAACTTAATATTGAAGCTGTTGAAGAGAGCTTTGATGATGAATTGGAAGATGTGGATGACGATAGCGATATCGCATTCGAAACCAAGACCACATTTAAGGGTCTTGGCGACGAAGATTAGACTTCGAATTAATTATTCATTATCGGCGAGAAGGCGATCTGCCTCTAATGTAAGAGCTGCGTTTTCTCGCACGACCTTATAAAAGAATTTTTGCTTTTTCACTTCAGCTTCAGTCCAAATATCAATGAAATCATCCCAATTTTCTTCAGTGAAGAATTGATCGAAGAAAACGCCAACGGAATCGGCCATAGCGTCAAGCTGTTTCATGGGCTCTTTTGCTGTATCCAGATCACATGAAGCAAAATAACTGACGGGGATTTTCTTAGCTTCTTTGTCGGCCAACGTGATGACAAGGAGAATTTCATTGGCATAGCCCAAGGCGAAAACAGAGAATTCTTGTTGTCTCTTTTCAACTTCCTTTAAATAGATGGAAGTTAAAAGCTTTTGAAGTTTTTTAGTCCATTCTTCTGGAAAAGCGATACCTGATCTTTCTTGTTCGTAACGTGACAGCATTTGCCTACCTCTTGTTTTATAGAACCAGGGCAATTTACACTACGTTTGCCAAAGCTTCAAGGAAAGGCCAGTACTATGGGACCACTAAAAAACACTGATAGTTTCAAGGTTTTTTTAGAATTTGATCATTCTGTTCCTACTTCATCATTAAAGGTGAAGGCCATCGCTTTTGATAGAATTTATTTTTCTCAATCTCAGAATTTAAAAAATATAAAATCGATTCAAAAAGTTAAACTGTATTTAAATGCTTTAGGTGAGTGGAAAACTTATTCTGTGAAACCTCAGTTTCCTCAGAGTGCTGAAAACATATCCGAGCTTTTTTTTAAAGTATCGGAAGACGATTTTGTTCATTTTGAGAGAGATTTTGCCCTCGCTTGGTGTTAAAGATTTTTTTCGATTTTTGCTTTATGATACCAATGAAAAGCAATCAAAGGTTGATTCATGGTTACGACTAGTGCAAGTGACGTTTTAAATAAGCGCTCCGGGCTTAAAATTTATGAACAAGGACAAGTCCTTTTTAACGAAGGTGATGTTGCTGACTCCCTTTTTATCATCCAAAAAGGGCAGGTTCGACTTTATCGTCCTAAGGGAAAAGGCTTTGTGGAGATTGCCGTCTTACGTGCTGGTGAAGTGATTGGAGAAATGGCCTATTTCGATGAGCAGTCTCGCACCCGCAGTTGTTCTGCTGCTGCCATTGTTAAAACTGAAGTTATTGAGATTTCTTTTAAGGCATTTGAAAAAACCATGCAGGGCCTCAACCCTTGGTTTAAAACAATCATCATTACTTTGGCCAACCGTCTTCGTAAATCTAATGAGAGAGTGAAGGCCCTAGAAAATAATTCTGTGGGCTATGGAAAGGATGGTAAGGTTCCAGAATATAAGTTTATGCAATCTGCAGATGTGGTGAAGATTCTCTCGGCCATTTATCTGGTTTTTAAAGCGGCCGGCGAGGTGAAAGAAGGCAAGAGTATCCTCCATATTAGTAAGCTTCGTTTTTATGCTTTGGATGTTTTTAATATTCAAGAAGTAAAATTCGAAGAATTTATTCAGCTTCTTAAGGATGAAGGATTTTTAGAAACAGGAATGGATGCTGAAAATCAACCTAAGATATTAATTATTCCGAGTGTTGATCTCATTAAAAATATTCTTACATTCTTTTCGAGCCAGAGAACAACCTCAGATGAAAAGAAATTGGTTATTTCTAATAAGTGTGAGCGTCTTTTAAAGCGTATTTATGATCAATTAATTGAGAAAAAAGCCCAAGGTGAAGACGTTGTCGCTGATCTCACTTCCGTTTTAGATGATTTCAAACATAGAAATATCCCTATCACAATTGAAGATTTAGATGACGCCTTGAAGGCAGGTTTGGTTGAAGAAGTTGTCGTAAGAGAGAATAATAAACTGACTGTTGAAGTTCATTTTACGCGACTTAAAACTCTTTTCCCTTTCATACAATTGACCAATGCCTTGACCCGATTTAATGAAGGAAAACAAAAGAAGTATTAAAAAAAAGGGAGCTTAATGCTCCCTTTTTTTATTTTAATGATTGGCCTGCGGATCGTAGGTCACTTTAACTGTCGATCCGTTAGAGTAAACAGCATTCCCATAAAGCTTTAACATGTAGCCTGACTTAAGGAGTGCCGGACTTGCTGGTGAGAGGTTAGTCGGACTTACAACTTTCATGTTTTGGCTTGTGACGTAACCTAAGGCTTTCCAGCCGTTTGTTGTTGATTCTGGAATTGTTTGTCCGTTAATTTCAACTTTAATCGTTCCTGTCATCGGAACAGAGGAGAGTTGAATATAACCATAATACTCAACTGGGGCTTTGGTCTCAATAATAAGACATTCTGGATAAGTGACACGAGCAGTGCCGTTGAGTTTTATAAGGTAGCCAGTGTAAGGCTCGCCCGCTGTTGGCTCATAGCGAGTGTTCTGAGCTGTTTTATAACCCACCCATTCAAATCCATCGACAGCACTTTCTGGAATTTCAGCACCGGTGTTTTTTCTCACGGTGATTTTTCCAGGATCGATGCTATTTGTAGAAGCGGAAACAACTGGCCAGTGATCATATTTGTGCTTGAGGACAACTTCTTGAATGGCACCGTTGATACCATCAAAAAGGTGAGAATAGTCCGTTGTACAAATATCATAGCTGTCTGGGGTTGATCTGCCTGTTTGATCTGTTGGTTTGCTCATCCCATTTGTGTAGTTGGTGTTATAAATTTGTTCAGAAACTTTTTTGTAAACGTAGTTCGCTTCATTATTACCTGCGACACTTTTACAGTAGTTGTGAGGAACCATACTCATAAAACGGAACATGAGACTTTGGAGTTGACTGTCACGGATGGCCACAAGTTCATTTTTCTTTTGGGTAATGAAACTTTCACGCAAAAAGGGGTCGATTTGATCACCACTTGGGTTGAAGGTGAGGTCGTCACCGTTTGAAATCATGACAACCATTGTGTAGGCTTTTTTACGGAAAATTCCGTTTGTTTGGTTGTTTTTGAGAAGGGCGATAGCGCGGTCCATACCAGGCTCACGAGAGCCTCCGCCAGAGGTTTGCAATCTTGCAAAAGCAGCATCAAAAGAAGCCGCAAGAGTTAAAGCTGAACTACTAATTCCATCTGGGCTTGAAATGATAAGAGAGGCGTTTTCCATGCTCCCTACATCGTAGCTGTTGGATGGAATCAGTGGGGCCATCAAAATATGGTAATCAAAACGGGAAGAGATGTTATTGATGGTGTTCCAAAGGGCCGCTTTGGTTGCGCTGTTGATGAAGTACTGGCTTCCTGAGTTATCCCACAAAAAGAGAAAATCCACTGGAGGCTTGATAAGCGTAGAGTTGGAGCAGAGGGTGCTGCTGTATTGTTGAACTTGAGAAACGCTTGAGGTGTCCTTGTTTTTATTGGCCGAAAATTCTTCTTTGGAGCAAGAGCTCACGAGTAAGATAGCGGCAAAGAGAACAAGAGCATTTTTTAGGAGATTCATACTTCCTTCCCTGATTGGTGGGTTCACACGTCTCTTATCGGTCTTTTGTCCAAGAAAAATGAGCGGTTTTTACTTAGACTAGATTAAATTTTAGGTGATGCTTAAGACTATGGCCATGGCTCCTTGTTCTAACTAAGCAATTAAATTGAGTATTTTTTGTTTTGTATAAAAGTTAGACTTTTGTACAAAACTCTTTTCAAGGGCCGGATGGTCAGGTATTATGCCAACGCCTTAATCGTTATTCGAGTAACGTATTCAAGTTTAAGCGTGGAGAGATTATGAAAAATATCCCAGAGAAAAGTGTTGAGCGTTTATGCAAATACCGTCAAATCCTTTTAAATATTTTAGACTCTGGAAAAGAATTTATATTCTCGCACGAACTTGCTGCCATTCTTGATTCATCTCCGGCCCAAGTACGCCGTGATTTGATGATGCTCAATATTACTGGTACACCTCAGAAGGGTTATAACATTAGACAATTTCTTGATGATATTTCTGATGTCGTTGACAGCAAAGAAGGGCAACTGGCCTGTTTAGTTGGGGTTGGAAAATTAGGTCAGGCCATTTTGACTTATTTTGCGAAACGAAGACCCAATCTTTCCATCGTGGCCGCTTTTGATAGTGATGCCGAAAAAGCCGGACGTCAGCATGGTGAATGTCCAATTTTTAATATCGCTGAGCTTGAACAAAGTATTAAAAGTAAAAATATCACAGTGGGGATTGTAACTGTACCTGCTCCTCACGCTCAGTCTACGGTTGATACTTTAGTGGCGAGCGGAGTGAAAGGAATTGTGAATTTTGCACCAACACATATTCGTGTGCCTAAAGGTGTTTTTCTCGAAAATTTAGATATTACTTTGTCAGTTGAAAAGACAGCTTACTTCGCAAAATTCTATTCTGATCGTTAGTTATTAAGCCATTTGCAAATAGCTCGTGGAATATCTAAGAGGGGAAGAACAGCATCTGTGGCACCCATATCCTTAGCTGCTTTTGGCATGCCGTAAACCACAGAGGTTGATTCGTCCTGAGCCACAGTAAATACACCTTTTTTCTTAAGCTGTAAGAGGCCTCTCGCTCCATCATCTCCCATTCCGGTGAGTAGTATTCCCATAACCTTTCTCTTACTCGCGAGATCGACAACAGAATTAAACATATAGTCAACTGATGGACGGAAGCGATTGACTGGGGGATCTGTCGTGATTCGTATGATCACTTGCCCATCTTTTTCGACGAATTTCATATGGTGATCACCCGGGGCCACATAACAATGACCGGCCTTTAGGATGTCTCCATTCTCTGCTTCCTTTGCTTTAAAGGCGCAAAGCCTATCTAGTCTGTCGGCAAAGGCCTTTGAAAAGCCCGGTGGAATATGTTGAACGATAACGATGGGGGGAACATTTTCTGGGAGACGAATAAGAACATCTTTCAAAGCTTCTGTCCCTCCTGTCGATGCTCCCATGGCCAAAATATATTTTGAAAGAAGCGGAGTTGCCATAATGACTCGTTCTTTTTGAGCAGGTGCCTCTTCTTTTTTTCTAGCAAGATCTCGCTTGGAGCGGAAGGCCTCTTTAATTTTTTCTTGGAGTTCTTTGGCCATTAAGGCCGTATCGGAAAAACTCGGCTTTTTGATGAAGTCAAAAGCACCATTTTCCAAACTTTCCATGATAGGGTCGAAATCTGTTGCTGAAAATCCCGAAACCATAATCGTCGGAATGGGGGTGTTTTGCATGTAGAGTTTGAGAAAGTCGATTCCGCTCATGCCTGGCATTTGAATATCGAGAGTCATGACGTCAGGTTTTTCTTTTCTCATGAGACGTAAAGCTTCATTGGCATCTTGTGCAACATGGATGACTTGAAGTTTTGGATCTTCTTCAATCATTTTCTGAAGGAGAAGTCGCATTGGTTTTGAATCATCTACGACCATGACTTTAATGGGGTTTTCTTTTGGGAGAGCTTTGGCAGGGAGAGTTATTTCTTGAGGCTCAATGTCTTTTATCTGAACAAGGCCTGTCTCTGTAAAAAAACGAATTTTTTTTCCCTTGTAGCCACCCACTTTTTTCCCTTCGATAGGGATTCCAAAATGTTTGAGAAGTTCCAAAGCAATGCGAGTATTTTCTTTCCCAACTTCTGTTTCTGACTCTTTGACAGCATCTAGAACATGACCTCCACCTATGACTTTAGCTCTGAGGTTTTCTCTCTTTGAGCCATTCTTTTTAAATTCTTTTAGAAGGTTTGGAATGGCGTTGATTCCATATTTGTTGGTAGATTGATCATCACTGTCATAAGCTTTCGGAAGATAGTAATGACACATGCCACCTGTCTTTAAAACAACATCATAGATGCAAACTGCGATGCAGGAGCCTAGAATGGTCAAAATTTTTGCCGGCCTTTCAGAGTATTTGATCTCGCCAGGTTGAAGAAAGTACTCGTTCATATTTTCTTTTGATAAACTGCTGAGCCTACATGATGTAAGTCATGTTTAATCCCATTGAGAGTTTCAGAATGGCCAATAAATAGGTAGCCTTTTGAGTTGAGTTGTCTGGAGAGTTTATTGATGACAAGTTCGATAACATCAGGTGGGAAATAGATTAAAACGTTTCTTAAAAATATAACGTCAAACTTCATCGGATAGAGTGCCGTTGTATCAATAAGATTGTGTTGTCGGAATTTTACTTTTTCACGAAGCTTCTCAGAGACTCTGAAAAGACCTTTGTTTTTTCCGCTTCCTTTTTCAAAATTTCCTGGAAGATAGGCCGGAGGGATTTGCGAGAGTATCTCATTTTTATAAATTCCCTTCTCTGCAACCTTGAGAACCTCCGTATCAATATCTGTCCCGAGTATCCTGTAATCATATTGAGGATTGCCTTGACAGAATTCTTGCATAATCATGGCCAGTGTATAGACCTCATGGCCCATTGAACAAGCAGCTGACCAAATATAGATAGGGCGCTCATGGTAACGACTCGTATGATGTTGAACTGTTCCCTTGAGAAAGTGACGTTTTAAATAATCAAAATGATCATTTTCACGAAAAAAATCAGTCTTGTTTGTTGTCAGTGCGTTTACACAATGGGTGATTTCATCTGGGTGATAGTCTAGATATTTTATGTAAGCATCATAGTTGTCTAGATTAAGTGCTCTTAGACGCCTAGATATTCGTGATTGAATCATGATCTTCTTGTTTTCTTCGAGCATGATCCCAGCTTTGCTTCGTATCAGTTTACTAATGTACTCATATGCCTCGTGGCTAAGTTGGGGAGTCTTGCCATTACTTAATTTATCAAAATCTAGTTTGAAATCAGTGAAGTTATTCATGATAACCATCACGAATAGGAACGGTGAATTTCTATGATGGCATTGACCTCAGCAATGAGGGCAATTCGGCCGTCTCCTAAAATGGTGCCTCCTGCAATTCCTGGTAGGTTTTCAATTTCCTTCCCTAATGTTTTAAAAACGATACGCTGTTGTTTGATAATGTCGTCGACTTCTAAGCAATAGTGTTTTTTGTTATGCGCGACAAGGAGAAGAACCGCATCCTTTTTGGAGTTGTTTTTGTCTTCTGTGTGCCTGAATACTTTTTTTAAGTCGACAATGGGGTAGACAGAATCTTTGATGCGAACAATTTTTTCTCTCGCATTCAGGATTCTCATGTCTTGTTTTGGGGTTCTATAAATCTCTAGCACTTCCGAATTAGGAACGACGTATTTTTTATCATCAAGTTGAACGATGATGCCATTGAATATAGCAAGAGTCGGAGGAAGTTTAATGACTGTTTTGGTTCCCTGGGAAGGAGTGGACATTACCTCTATGCTACCTCTTAATTTTTCGATGGCCTGTTTTACTGCATCCATGCCAACTCCACGTCCCGAAACAGAGGTGGCCTCGTCTTTTGTGGAAAAACCACTTTGAAAAATTAAGTCATAAATTTCTTTTTCACTTAAATTATGATTACTTTTGATAAGACCCTTTTCAATGGCCTTTTTTTCAATTCTATCTTTGTCTAAACCTTTACCGTCATCTGAGATTTCTAAATAAAAATAACGCCCTCTATGTGAAGCGGACATCCTGACGTAACCTTCGGTGGCCTTTCCTGTTTTGCGACGATCTTCAGGAACTTCTAGCCCGTGGTCAACTGAATTTCTGATGAGGTGAGTAATAGGAGAGGAAAGCTCGTCAACAATTGTTTTATCTAATTCAAGGTCTTCACCTTCCATCTCAAATCGAACTTCCTTGTTCAACATTTTTGCAGTGTCACGAACGGTTCTTTGCATTTTGTTGAAAATATTTCTTAATGAAACCATTCTTAAAGAAATGACTGTTTGTTGTAGATCAAAGGTGATTTTGCTTAACTGGTTTATTGTTCTATTGATTTGATCTGCATTGCTATGAATATCATTTTTAAAATGTTCAAGGCTCGATTGTAGGATCACTTGCTCACTAAAGTGATTTAACAGATCTTCAAGTTTGCTTAAAGGAAGACGTATGAATTCATCCGGTTTCTTAATGTTCTTGTTAATTTCTTCTTGTTTGTCCAAAGCCTCATCAAGCTTGTCTTTACTCAAGGCTCCTTGATCAATAAGAATTTCACCTAATTTTTTATTTTGAGTCTCGACAGCTTTGTCGAGTTGCTCTTCTGTGACTAAATGCTCTTGAATGAGAATATCACCGATGTTTTTGTAAGTCGGTGCTTCTTCTGGAGCAGGGTCAGGCGAAACCGTGGGAGTTACTTGTTCCTCTTGTAAAGGTTGAGGTGGAGCCGCTGTTTCAATGAGGGCCAAAATTTTTGCTCGCGCTTCAGAGGCATCAGTTTTAGATGTTTTGTCTGCTTGTAAGGCAGTGATGAAGCGTTTAAGGGCATCATTTCCAATAAGGAGTACATCTACAACCTGAGAGCTTGTAGGAATTTCTTTGCTTTTAATCTTTGTTAAAAGGTTTTCAAACTGATGAGCAAAAGCAGAAAGATCTTCAAAACCAACTGCTGCGGCTGAGCCTTTAATATTGTGAGCAAGGCGGAAAATCCTTTGGAGGATTTGTTCGTCGCCAGGATTGTTTTCGAGTTGTAAAAAGCAGTTTTCAGCTTCTTCGATATATCCTGAAGCTTCTTCTAAAAACTCATCTTGAATTTCGGCTAAAAAACTGTCGTCGCTCATTCTTTTTATCTACCTCTGTTACGAGCCTAGATTATAGTGGATAAGCGGATCTTTTCCTCCGGGGAGAAATTAATTTCTAGTAAAGTATATCCGACTTGATTAATGTAGTCGGACGTTCAGATCTGAGCGTTCAGATGTTGAAAAATCTATAAAAGCATCACTCTCATAACAGAGTGTTTCAGTATCAAAATAAAAAACGGATTTCCCAGAGATAAAAACAAAGGGTTTGTTTTCTGGGTTCGTGTTTTTGAGATAGGAAAGAGGAATTTCGATCGTATGCGAGGGATGGGATGGGCAGGTCTGTTCTTGATTCAAAATAAGAAACCTCCTGTTCAAGTCATCTTAAAAAATTCTACTAGAAAAGGAGGTTTAAAACTATGAGGATTTTGTCAGTTTTTTTTGTTACTGGACTTTATAGCGGCTTCCACGCAAGGGGGGATTTATATTGGTGATCCCTTCCACCCAAGCATTATACCTTGTTCCAATAGGCTGGGATGGTCCGATGTTTTTCTCTTGAAAAAGTCGTTGTCCAAAAGCTGAGTTTACAGGAAAACCACTGATGATTTTAGGATTCGTGTTTGTTGAGTCAGCGATGGAGTAAACGAGAAGGGCCGAATTTTGTTTGGGATCATGACTTGTATTAAAAAAGTGAACAATGTCAGTTCTCAGGACGACTGTTCTTTTGTCTAGTTTTACAGTCTCTTCCAAACGATTAATTTTTAGCTTCTTGTAATTATAGTTTTTTAATTCTGCTGGAATGAATGAGCTGCTTTTTTCGTCTCGAATAACATTTAAAATAACCGGATCATTTCTAAAAGCGATATTGCTTAAAAAATAGGTCACGTTTGTAAAAAGAGTCCCTTCTTTAGGTTTGGGGCCTAAAATACCTTGAGAAAGACCTAAGCCATTTTCTAATTCGTTCTGAACCCAGCGGGCCCGTTTATAGCCGTATGATGTTTTTAAATTACTTAGCATGTATCCGTAGGTATGTTGGACTCCGGCATGCATGATTTTGGTTGAGTCATTCCATTCCGGCCCTACGTTAAACGCTTTCGTTAGATCTTTGACTATCTTCGGTTGGATGATGATTTGCTTTTCGCCTTCATCAAAATTGAGACTTAGCCCCCACAATTCTTTATAAAAAGGTTTTTGTGAATCGCTTTCAATCATGGGCCACAGAGTATCCTTAAGGAGTATTGAAAGAGCTGTGTTTGTATTGAGGGCTTCACGAGTTAAAGAAGCCCATGGGCAGTCTTCAATCGTTTCGGAGAGGGCACTATTAGGGCATAGGTCATTGCTTGCAGATTGGGCTGCTTGTCCTGCAAAAAAAGCGAGACAAAGAGAAAGGATATGGTGAAGTTTCATAAAGCTCTTCCTTATGAGAGTTGGCATTTTCATTTTTTAGTAAGGGCCTGGAGTATTTCCGTATGAGAAAAAGGTTTTTGGATAAAATCTGTGATGATGTCTTTTATCTCTTGGCTCAGGCTCAAACCTTGTTCTTCACAAATATTTCCAGTAATAATAAAACACTTGCAATCCTTGAGACCGATTTTTTTTGCCTCTAAGAGCAGAGTGTCGCCATTCATGACAGGCATAATCATGTCGGTCATGATGTAGTCAAAGTGCTGCTTTTTGATCATTTCTAGGGCGTCGCCACCATTGGTTGCGATATGGACTTGAATGCCAAAGCTTTCTAACATTTTTCTTAGGAGGTCTCTGATCTCATCCTCATCGTCAACGATAAGGGCTTTTCCTGAAAGTTGAATGGCAGGATTTTTATTTTTGGTTTTTATCGGTCCACTTTGTTCGGAAGTGTTTTCAAAAAGTGGAAGGCTTATTGTAAAACAGGTTCCTTCATTTTCATTACTTTGAACTTGGATTTTTCCTTTGGCAGATGTGACGATCGTATGGGCAATATAAAGTCCAAGACCAGTACCCTTATCTGGATCTTTGCTTGTGTAAAATGGGACAAAGAGTTTGCTGAGGTTTTCTTTCTTTATTCCACAGCCATTGTCACAAATCTTAAAGACGAACAATCCTTCATCATTTTCTGTAGAAATTCTTACAAAGGGCCGAGACGAGTTCTCAACAGCATCTCTCGCATTGAGAAGGAGATTCATAAAAACTTGTTGAAATTTACTCATGTTCCCTTTGATGAAGGGAGTTTGAGCGTGGAGTTGAATTTCAAGTTGAATATTAGATTTAATGAAGATTGTTTCGATGATGCTGACTGTTTCTTGGATAAGTTTATGAGCGTCAAATACTTTTGTCTCATTGCCATCTGGGCGCGAAGAAAGACGTAATCCATTTACAATGCTCGCAATCCTTTTAATGGAATCTTTTTGACGATTCATTGATTTTTGTATTTTTTGGGCAAGCTCCTTGGGAACGTCTGGGGCTTCAAGGTCGTTGTTGATAATCTCGAAGTAGCCAGTGATGATGGCCAAGGGGTTGTTTATCTCGTGAGCCATTCCGGCTGCAAGAGTGCCGATGGAAGCTAGCTTTTCAGAATGAATGAGTTGAAGTTGGATTTTTTCTTTTTCCACTTCAACTTGTTTTCTTTCACTTATATCTCTTAAGTTGATAACGATCCCTTTGATCGAAGAGTCTTGAGTGAAATTGGCGCCGATGGCCTCGACCGCAACCCAGTTGTCATCAGTTTTTTTGTGTCTAAAAATGGTGATGGCGTTTTTCCCGGGAGCCTGAAGAGTCGCTTTGATGATATCTCTAACTGTCTGAACGTCATCAGGGTGAATAAAATCAAAGCAGCTTTTCCCTACGAGATAGTCCGGATGATAACCGGTGATTTTTGTAATGGCTTCACTAATGAACTGAATCATACAATCTTTGTTAATGATCGCTATCACGTCGTGTGAGTTTTTTATCATATAACGAAAGCGTTTTTCATTAGACTCTAACTTGCTTTGCATCTTTTCTTTTTCAATGATCTCTTTTCGAAGCTTCCAGTTCATGTAATAGAGAGGTAGAAAGAAAAGAAGAAGGATGGCGAGGGCACTTGAAAGAGTAATAAGAAGAATGATGAGAACGCGTGAGGTTCGGTCTCTGTGAGGATCATAAAGGAAAGAATCCCAGTCAATGTCCACATTTTTGATCATGCCAAGGCCCGCATAGACCTCGGCAATATGCTTCCAACGGCCATGATTGATATATCCCACATCTAAAAGATCAGGGCGTATGAGTTCTCTCATCTTTTGTGCTTCATACTGCAAGTGCTTTTTGCTGTGGCGTCTGGAGTATTTGGAGAGGATGATGCTGATAATTTCATCCGAATGTTTGAAGGCGTAATCCCAGCCTTTGAGTGAGGCTTCAGTGAAAGCGCGAACTCGTTCAGGATTATTGTCTAGTTCTTCTTCTGTTGTAAAAAGAGTGTCGCCAAAAAAATCGACCCCGCCTGTCCTTGGGAAGAAAAAAGTGACAGGGATTTTTGCTTCAAGGAGATGAAAGGGTTCATCAACAACATAGACGCTCATGGCATCAATTTGTTTGTTGATAAAGGCATCAGGATCAAAAGAATGATGAGCGATGTTCAACTTGTTTACATCAATACCTTCGTTCTTTAGATAAGCATAAATTTCAGCTGATTGAGGTTCAATCATGACCTTCTTTCCAAGAAGATCTTGAACTGTTGTAATTTGGGAATCGTTTCTAACCATTAAGGCCAAGGGAGAGTGTTGGAAAATTGTTGCGAGCACAACGACAGGATGGCCTTGAACTTTTGCTAAAAGCAGATCAGAGTTTCCAATGCCGAATGTTGCTTTCCCTGCAAGAACTTCCTGGATCGGGTCTAGGCCCTCTTGAGCTTCGCGAAGTTCTACGTCTAAGCCTTTTTCCTTGTAGAATCCCTTTTCAATGGCAGCATAATAGCCGGCAAATTGAAACTGGTGTTTCCATTTTAATTGCAAAACAATGGGCCCATTATTTTTAGCCCAGCTGCTATTGAAGCAACAAAGCAAAAGAATAAAGCTTAGGGAGCAAAGCTTTAGCATAGATTTCCTCTAGTGATTAATCGTTAAATGATACTTAAGTGCGCGTAAAAAATCTTGTAAAAACAAATGACCGATGGCGTTGAGATGCAGTATTTGTAAGTTAATACTTACTCAAAACTAGGTTTAGATTTCAATGAGTGATCTTTGTCATCTAGAGAAAAAAAATAACTTTGCGGCTCTTATGTATTGAGGCGAATAAATGATGACAAAAAAAAAGCCACCCGAAAGGTGGCTTTACTGTTTTAAATTTGGTGGGCCCTACAGAACTCGAATCTGTGACCTCTACCATGTCAAGGTAGCGCTCTAACCAACTGAGCTAAGGGCCCAAAAAGAAGTAGTTAATAATTAATATCCTTCAGTCTTCTTGTCAAAGGTTTTGTGCTTTGACCCTAGTCTTGGTCCTATTTAAAGCCCCTTTTTTTGAAGATAAAGTGAGTAAACCAAAAGAGAAAGCCAGTACTTAGGAAGAAATGGGGGATTTCCAGCCAAAGTTTTATAGAATCACTGATCTTAGGTTCAAAGATAAGGTCGCTACAAATTTGGTTCAAAATAGCGATATGAGGCAGTAACCAGTGAATGACGAAACCAGGAATAAATAAAATCTGGAAATTCCCAATATTCTTGTTCACGTAGATGATGACGAGAATACTGAGAGTGAGGGCGATAAAGCCTGAAATCTGGCCCAAAAGAAGAGACCAAAAGCTTGCGAGAGTCGTCATCGCAATAATGGAGCCAAAGAAGACAAAAAGAGCACCAATGACTTTCCATGAAATCGGGTAGGGTGTTGTCCCGATGAGGAATAAAAGCATCATGATGAAAAGGATGAGGTAGAAAAACCAAGACATCATGGCGGTCGCTGTGATGCGAAGGAATAAGTAGGATTCAGATCTGATAGGAAAGGCCACGATTTGTTCGGCCAGTCCATAACGTGTGTCGCTCTTAATGCAGTTGATGCCAAGAAGAGTTATGACCAGAAAAGACCAAACGAAAATGATGAAGTAATAGAAGTAGAGATCGAATTGGTTAATGGACATGGTGCTACCCATTTGAGCACTTATTTCTTTGAAAAAAGCTCTTCCGGCCAGCATGACCAAAATAGAGGATATAAGTAGCACCCAAAAAGTTTTGTTTCTGATTTCTTTTTGGAAAGAGTTTATAAAAATTGTAGAAGCGATTTGTTTGTTTATCATGCGCCACCCTTTACTAAACTGTAGAAGGCCTCTTCAAGGTTTGAATGAGTTCCTTTGACTTCTGAAACGCTGCCACGACGTAGAAGGGCCCCTTCATTAATAATGGCGATTTCATCGACAAATTTTTCTACTTCAGAAAGAATATGTGAGTTAATGAAAACCGTTTTTCCCTGTTCTTTTAGTTTTTGAAAGACGTCTTTGATCTCTTTTATCCCAATAGGGTCTAAGCCAGAGAATGGTTCGTCTAGGATGAAAAGTTTCGCAGGAGACATGAAGGCGCAGGCCATGCCTGATCTTTGAAGTTGCCCCTTAGATATTTGAGAGATTTTGCTATCGAGAATTTCTTTGACTCCGACGAGGGAGGCAGTCTCCTCGATTTTTTGTTTTCTATCTTCTGAATTTAAACCGTACATACTGCCATAGAAGTCCATGGCCCCTCTTACGGTGTAGTAAGGATAAAAATAAAATTTCTCGGGAAAATAAGCCAGTCCATCTCTTGAGGAAGGATTGGTGTGGTTTTTATCCTCAATAAGAATAGAGCCTTCTTTGATGCTTACAAGATTGAGGATGGATTTGATTAGGGTTGTTTTTCCTGCTCCGTTGGGGCCCAAAAGAGCAAAAATCTTTCCACGAGGGACCTCGAGATCAATGCCTTTAAGGACATAATTTCTGCCATAGTATTTATGGAGATTTTTTATCGTAAGAATTGCATTTGTTTCCATAATAACCTCTTGGAAACATGATGCCTCAAAAACCTGTTTTGGTCTAGTTTAGAGCTTATTTTGATTTTTATAGTCTTCGTGTGTGGTCTTGAGAGTCTGTTCAAAGGTCCACTGGTAATTAAGACTCATGAGCTCGTCTGCGTGTGTGGCAGAACAGACCCAATAGTCTTCTTTAATTTCCATGGCCTTGTCGGGGGTAAGTCTAAAGTCAAATTGAGGAAAGAAGCTATGCAGGAGACGGTTAAGACAGGCAGCAATAAAAATAAGAACGAAGGGAACACGCAAATTAATTCGCTTTGGCGGATTCACTAGTTCTGTGATCTTTTCCAAAAGTTCGCCATAGGTAAATGGTTTGGGATGTCCAATAAAAAAAACTTCTGGAGTTGTTTTTTTGATATTGAGTTTGAAGGTTTTTGCAATCGCATCAATTAAATCATAGACACAAACGAAGCTGTATTCTTTCTCGTCGCCTTGTAAACCTGGAACAACGACGAATCCTTTTTTGACCATTGTAAAGACATCGACGAAGGCTTCATCGCCCGGTCCGATAATAACGGGAGGGCGAATGATGATTTTTTTCCAAGTCGCAGGGGCCCTTTCTCCAAGGTAAATTTCGGCTAAATGTTTGGAGTGGCCATAGTGGCTGATTGGTTTTGGTTCGTCTTCTTCTGTTCTTGGCCTTCCCTTTGAAGAGGCACCTGACGCCGCTAAGGAGGAAATCAGAATGAAACGCAATTGCTGAGGATACATGATGGCCAAGTCTTCAATGAGTTGCTTGGTCGCACGAGAGTTGATGTCATAAAATTTTTTAGGATTAAAGCTATGAACAATCCCTGCATTATGGATCACGGCATCCAGATCATGAGGAAGTTTTTTGATCCAGTGATGAGGGCCATCGAAACGTAACTCTCCAACAATAGGAGTCGCCGGAAGATTTAATTTCTGAAACTTTTCTTCGTTTCTCACTAGCGCATAAATCTGATGCCCCATTTGTGCCAAGTGTTTGGTGAGATGGGAGCCTAGAAAGCCTGTTGCGCCTGTGATGAGGATTTTCATAATTTCTTTTCAAATATTCTGTAGTTCTTGTAAACTTCAGCCCCCATCAGCTCTAGAGGGCGGTTCATCATCGTGTTGGTTTCTAAAATCCAACTCATCTCAACTTCTTTAAATTGATCCATCTTTTTCTCATGAACAATTTTTGTGATTTGAGTGTAAAGAAGAGGAGCTAGACCGCTATTTTGATACGCTTTTCGAATCCCTAATGTAATGATGCGCATGCGGTTGATATATTTCTTTCTTCCAAGGAATTTAAAAATCCCCATAGGAAAAAGTTTTCCATTCGGGATTTGCTTGAGAGCTTGATGGAGATCAGGAAGGGCCACCAGAAATCCTACAGCTTCACCTTTCACTTCGACGATCACGATGAGATCAGGGTCAATGATCATTTTTAGCCCTTTGCCCATGTGAATAAATTCTTCACGTGACATAGGGACAAAGCCCCAGTTCTTTTCCCAGGCGTCGTTGTAAATGTTGAACATGAGTTCTACTTCTCTGTCCCAGTTTTTTATATCCACACAACGATAAGTAATGCCCTCAGATTTCTCCTTGCGCTCAGAAATTTTCTTAATTCTCTCTGGCATGTCACATTCTGTGCTCATGCGCCAAGCATGGAGGTCCATGATTTTGCCATGGCCGCAAGCTTCAATAAGGTCTTTATAGTAAGGAGGATTGTAGATCATCATGACCTGTGGAGGATCATCAAATCCTTTAATGAGAAGACCGCACTCTTGGTTTGTTGAAAGGTTGAATGGGCCCCTGATCATTTCCATTTTTTCTTGGTGAGCATAGGTTTCAACAGTGCTAAAGAGAGCCTTGGCCACTTCTAGGTCATTGATTGATTCGAAAAAGCCCCAGAAGGCACATTTTTCATTATGAAATTCATTATGGGCTTCATTTACTCCGCCCACAATACGTCCAACGACCTTACCATCTTTGAGAGCGAGCCATTTTTTTACTCGGGCTTTTTTAAAGAAGGGGACTTTGGGATTGAAAAGTTCTTTTTGCTCAAGACGAAGGGGGGGGACCCAATTCGGATTATCTTGATTGATTGTCCAGGCCACATCCATAAAGAGTTCAAAGTCTTTTGAACTCAAGACTTCTTTTATAGCAACTTGGCTCATTTCATGTCCTTAATTTTTTAGTGACGGCCAGAAGGAATATCAAAAGTTTTTTTGGCCTTCTCGAAGATCTCAAGAACATAAGCAAGATCATTTCTGTTATGAGAAGCCATGTAACTTGTGCGAATGAGAGTCTCTTCAGGACCCACCGCAGGAGTAATGACTGGGGTCGCAAAAATACCATGATCTTGGAGGTACTGGGTTACCTGCATGGCCTTCAATTCATCGCCGATGAAAATAGGGATGATTGGTGTCTGAGAATTAAAAGTATAGAATCCAATTTGATTGAATCCTTCTTGCATAAAACGAACGTTGTCCCATAGGTTTTTAAGAACAGTTTCGTCTCTTTGAACAACATCTAAACATGCTGAAACGGTGGCCACTGCAGCTGGAGGCATTGACGCCGAGAACATGAAAGAGCGGGCAGTGTGTTTCACATAATCCATAAGATCAGCTGAACCAGAAATGAAGCCGCCGATAGATGCGAAGGATTTAGAAAATGTTCCCATATTAAGGTGAACATCTTTAGCAAGACCGAAGTGGGCCATGGTTCCACGACCTTGAGGTCCTAAAACACCTAAGCCATGGGCGTCATCAACATAAACCATGACATCGTATTTTTTTGCCAAGCGGATGACTTCAGGAAGATTCATGATGTCGCCAGTCATGGAGAATACGCCGTCAGCAATGATCATGGTCTTTTCAAAGCGATGAACGTTACTGGCCAATTGTTCTTCAAGATCGACCATATTGTTGTGCTTGTATTTAAAGTTTGGAGCACGAGAAAGTCTTTGGGCGTCAATGATAGAGGCGTGGTTTTCTGCATCTGAAATAAAACAGTCTTTCATACCAATACAAGCACTCACAGCGCCAAGGTTGGCCTGCATGCCCGTCGAGAAAACGATGACTTTTTCATGACCGATATATTTTGCTAATTTATCTTCAAGTTCTTCGTGGATAGTTAAGTTACCATTTAAGAAACGTGATCCTGTGCAGCCTGTACCGTATTTTTCAATGGCCATAATGGCCGCTTCTTTGACGTAAGGATGATGGGTTAAACCTAAGTAATTATTTGAGCCGATCATCACTTGGCGCTTACCATTAACTGTTACAGTGGAGGCATCACTTGCTTCGATAGCGCGGAAGAAAGGATAGAGGTTCGCTTCTCTCATCTGACGAACCTTAGTTAATATTTTACTGTTGATAAATGACTCGAAATTCATCATAAGTCTCTGTTTTTTTTGAAGTATTTATAATAAGTGTGCGTTAAGTTAACTTTCTTTACAACTCTCGTCAACCAAAAGATGCCAGGGATGGTAAAAATTAGGAAAAGCCTTTATAAATAAACCCTATGCAAGAATCCACTTTGTTACGGTATTGGTCGCTTCTTCATCCCTTGGGACAATGTCTTTTGGTGGCCTTGAGTTTGAGTTTCGTGGCACTTCGATTTCGCTTTTTGAATTTCACTGAAAATCTTGAAAAGTATTTACGTTCCTTTGCTTTAGGTGCCCAAACAGCTCTTTTATTTTGGCCCATTTTTGCTTCCACAATATTAAGGGGAAGAGTGGATTTAAGCCTTTGGTTTATTATTCCAGTATTGTGGATGTTAGGTATCCTGGCGCATTTTTCTCTAGCGACTTTCACAAAAATTAAGATTCCGTTAAGAGATGGGGCCCTCTCTTGCATTTTGGTTTTATTTTTTATCCCATGGTTGCCCATTGCTGGAGCTCCATCGCAGAGTGCTACTTTGTTATGGATTATTTCCCTTTGTGTAATGCTCTTGGCGTCTGAGATCAGTGGTCCGAGGTTTTTATTAGGTATTCCGCTTTTTTCTTTTGTCATGAGTTTGTTAGGATTTTTCTTTCCTGGACTCATTCCCTTGTTTATTTCATTTTTAATAGGTGTTTGGTCTTACGGTCTTTTCAGAGAGAGTTTGGTCCTTTTTGGTTTTTTTCCGGAGGGGAATAAACGTTTTATTCCTGCGCTTATTGCTTTCACTTTAACATTGGCCGCCAGTTTGGCTTGGGCTTAAAATCTTGGCCTAATCCATTCTCTTTATGTATAGTTAGCGTAATTTTCTTATAATCTATGGAGGATTATTTCATGGCAGCAGCAAAAGAAACTATTCTTACGAATTTTAAACTTAAAGGAAGAGAGATTCTTTCTTCTTACGCCAATTTCACTCTCGAAGGTGAAATTACTGCTTTTGTAAAGCGCGGCAAAGAGTCTTTTACTATCGTTGAAAGAAACGGCATTGCTAAAGGTACTTCAGATGGTGAGTACGAAGCCGTTTATATTGCAAACGATAAAGCAATCAAGTCTATGGAGAAGAATATTGCAAAGCTTCTTCCTAAAAAAGTCGTGATCAGAAAACCACAAGACATTCTTGATGCTTGTGCAGAATTCGATCTTAAGATGGTAGAAAAAGCTGGTCCTAATAAGAAGGTATGGGGTGGTAACGCTTGCTTGGCCGCTTCTACAACTTTCTTCCAAACTCTTCTTAAAGCTTCTGGCTATGAAGCTTGGGAACTTCTTGCTCCAAAAGGCATGAAGAATTTCTATTTTCCAAATATCGCTTTCAATATGGTTTGTGGCGGTGAGCACGTTCCTGGAACCAAGCAAGACATTCAAGAGATGTTTTTCTTTTCCATGAAAGATAAAAGCGTCAAAGGTGTTTTTGAAACTGGAACAAAGTTTTTCCGCCAGTTCGAAAAAAATCTTGTTCGTGACAATCTTCCTACCGGAACTGCAAAAGAAAGAGGTTTTGTATT
>JACCEE010393330.1_pt1 | contig 23252 bp, 18 predicted proteins | sample 7449931 | NCBI WGS metagenome assembly JACCEE01 (sample SAMN15323457, study PRJNA562643) | freshwater metagenome | isolation source: river surface water | place: USA:Blue River Watershed | collected 2017-08-19 | reverse complement strand
TGAGCGGGGTGTGGGTGGCGGCCTTTTTGATTGGCGGCACCTTGGTCATGGGCGGTTTACAAGACGCCAACAAACAAGGGCCGATGGTGCTCACCGTGATCGCCGGGTTTGCAGGCGTGGTGATGATTTTGCGGCCAACCATCGAACAAAACCAGTTGTTTGCGGGCGTCATTGGCCTGCTGTCGGGCATTGGTGCGGCCTTGGCCTACATGCAAGTGGCGGCGCTGGGGCGCGTGGGCGAGCCCGAATCGCGCACTGTTTTTTACTTCTCAATCGGCACCACCGTGGTGGGCGGTTTGGCCATCGTGTTCACGGGCTCAAGCGCTTGGACATGGCCCCATGCCCTCTGGTTGTTGCCCATTGGGGTGCTGGCGGCTTTGGGTCAGTTGAGCATGACCAAGGCCTACAGCCGAGGGTCCACCTTGGTGGTGGCCAATCTGCAATATTCGGGCATAGTGTTTGCCGCTTTGTATGGCCTGTTTTTATTTGGCGACCAAATCCCCCTCATCGGGTGGGCGGGCATGTTGCTGATCGTGGCCAGTGGCATCGCCGCCACCGCTTTGCGCAGTCGCGCATTGCCCAGCGCCCCCGCCGAAGACCACTGAAACCGGAGACCCCTGATGCACCCTTTGTTGATCACAGCCGCTCAATTGCAACAACTGCAACAACAAGGCGTGCCCTGCGCCATTTTGGATTGCAGCTTCGACCTGATGAAGCCCGAAACGGCAGTGGCTTTGTTTGAGGGCGTGCACATCGCGGGAGCCCAACACGTCCATTTAGACCACCACCTGAGCACCCATAACCCCGAGCATGCCGTGAATGGCGGCCGCCACCCCTTGCCGCAACGTGAACGCGTTGCGCGTTGGCTGGGCGAGATGGGCTTGCACAATGGTCTGCAAATTGTGGTGTACGACCGCAACAAAGGCCACTACTGTGGCCGCTTGTGGTGGATGTTGAAGTGGTTGGGGCACGAGGCGGTCGCGGTGCTGGATGGCGGCTTGCAAGCTTGGCAAGACGCAGGGGGGGCTGTGGCGAGCGGCCCCGCACCTGCAGCCACGCCTGCCGTTTTTGAACTCAAGCCGGCGCTGCGCACCTTGGTCTTCACGCCGCAAGTGGCCTCGGCTTTGGGGCAAGCCACACAAACCGTGATCGATGCGCGTGCCGGTGCCCGCTACCGGGGCGAGACCGAGCCGCTGGACCCTGTGGCGGGCCACATTCCCGGCGCACTGAACCGGCCGTTTACCGAGAATTTCACCGAAGACGGCCGCTTCAAGCCCGCCGAGGTGTTGAAGGCCGAATGGGAAAAAGTATTGGCCGGTCGCCCCATCAGCAGCGTGGTGCACCACTGCGGCAGTGGCGTGACGGCAGTGCCCAATTTACTGGCCATGGAGCTGGCTGGTTTTGGGCCAACGGCCCTCTACGCCGGCAGCTGGAGCGAATGGTGCCGGACACCCGGCCTGCCCTGCGCACAAGGCTGAGCCGCGCTGCTGAGTGAGCCGCCCCTCCAGCAGACTCAGCCGGTTTCAGTGGTTGTGGCCGGCCACCGCGCTGACCAACACCACCATGGCGATGCCCACGGCCAGCCAAAAGATTTGGGCCGCCGTTTCGCGGGCCGACAAGCGTTTTTGCAATTGCGGAATCAAGTCAGCCAATGCGACATAAATGAAGCTGCTGCTGGCCACCACCAAGAAAAAGGGCAACCCGTCGTGCAGGGCGTCAACCAAGACATAACCCACCGCACCGCCTAAGGCCGTGATGGCGCCTGCCATCGACACTTTCATGATGGCCGCTTGGCGACTGCCACTGCCTTGGCGCAAGACCGCCAAATCACCCATGTGGTGCGGCACCTCGTGGGCCAACACCGCCAAGGCGGCAATCACGCCCAAATGCAGATCCGCCATGAAGGCAGAGGCAATCAAGATGCCATCGCCAAAGCAATGCACGCTGTCTCCGGCCAACACGGCCCATTGGCCCCGGGGCGTTTCGGGCGCAGCAGAATTTGTGGACGGGGCGGGATGGGTCGCGTGGTGGTGGTGCGCATGATCGTGGCCTTGGCCGTGATCGTGATCGTGATGATGTTCGTGGCCGTGGTGCCACAACTCGGCTTTGTCGAGCAAAAAGAAAAACACCAAGCCCACCAGCAGGGTCAAAAACAACTCATGGGCGCCGGCTTCGCTTTCAAAAGCCTCGGGCAACAGGTGCAAAAAAGACGTGCCCATCAAGGCCCCCGCCGCCATGCTCAGCATGTGCTGGGTGTAGCGGCTGAACATGCCAAAGCTCAACCAAGCCGCTACCCACACGCTGCCAATGCCAGCCACCAAAGTGCCCACCAAAATCGCCAATAAAGTCATCTTGTTACCCGGGGTGCGTACACCCCATAAGAAACCGCCCCGAAGGGCGGTTTTTTGTCAAAAAATCAGGCCACACCTTGGCGTTTCAGCCAGTCCAACAAACGTTGCCAGCCATCTTCTGCCGGGCCCTTGCGGAAGCTCGGGCGGTAGTCGGCGTGGAAGGCATGCGGGGCCTCAGGATAAACCACAAATTCACTGGCTTTGGCCGCTGCAGAACCTTTGGCCAGTTCGGCTTTCATCTTATCAACTGTGTCAAGAGGGATGCCCGTATCGGCCGCGCCATACAAACCCAACACCGGCGCCTTCAAGTTGCCCGCGAGTGCCACGGGATGGACCGGGGTTTGCTCTGTCGAGTTGCCCACCAAACGCCCGTACCACGCCACACCAGCCTTGACTTTCGGCTGGTGCGCCGAGTACAACCAAGTGATGCGCCCACCCCAGCAAAAGCCTGTGATGGCCAGTTTGTCGGTGTTGCCGCCATTGGCTGCGGCCCATTTCACACATGCGTCCAAATCGTTCATGACCTGGGCATCGGGCACTTTAGAGATGACTTCGGCCTGCAGCTTGGCGATCTCGCCATAAGAGCTGGCATCGCCTTGGCGCACAAACAGCTCGGGGGCTATGGCCAAATAGCCGGCTTTGGCCAGACGGCGGGTGACGTCCGCGATGTACTCGTGCACACCAAAAATCTCAGAAATCACCAGCACCACGGGCAAACCTGTTTTGCCTGCAGGCGCACTGCGGTAAACGGGCATCTTGAACCCATTCACATCGATGGTCACCTCGCCCGAGACCAGCCCCTCCGATGAAGTTTTAATGGCGGTTTGGGCCATCAAGGGCACCGCAGCGGCGGCGTAGCCCACCCCAAGAGCGGCCTTCAGGGCCACGCGGCGAGTGGCACCGGCAGTCTGGATGCGCCCGCCCAACAAGGCTTGTGTGTCGTCAATCAGATCGTTGTTCAAGGGGGTCTCCTGAGTCGAATAAAAGAGCAATGATCTTGGCACAAGTGGTGCTGACTTGCAGGACGTCTGCGAATTAAACTCGGCAGGGCTCAGAAATGGTGTCAGAAAAAATGTCCGTAAAGGTGTCGGAAACCGTGCCAGAAACCGTGTCAGAGATGTTGCCTGTTTTGTACTCGTTTCGCCGCTGCCCCTACGCCATGCGGGCGCGATTGGCCCTGCAAGCCAGCCAACTGTCCTACGAACACCGCGAAGTGGTGCTGAAAAACAAGCCCGCTCACCTGTTGGCTTTGTCCCCCAAAGGCACGGTGCCGGTCTTGTGGCTCAGAAGCCCAGAGGGTGACTCGGTACTTGAGCAAAGTTTGGACATCATGCTGTGGGCGCTGAAGCAGCATGACCCCGATGCCTGGTGGCCCAAGAGCGAAGCGCTGCTGGCCGATGCGATGGCCTTGATTGCGCACAACGATGGCCCCTTCAAACGGCATTTGGACCGCTACAAGTACCCCAATCGATCGGGTCTGACCAGTGGCGAGGCCGACCGTGATGCGGCAGCCCACTGGCTGCGCACCTTGAATGAGCGCTTGCACGCCGCCCCGTATTTGTCAGGTCCCCGCTTTGGCTTGGCCGATGCCGCCATTGCCCCTTTTGTGCGTCAATTTGCGCACACCCAACCCGACTGGTTTGCCGCGCAATCTTGGAAACCGCTGGCCCATTGGCTCTCGGCATTTGAGGCCTCCGAGCGATTTTTGAAGATCATGGTCAAGCAGGCCCCTTGGCCTGCCGTGCCCTGATCAGTGCGCCTGTTCCCAGTTCGGCCCAAAGCCGACTTCGGCGAGCAGCGGTACTTTGAGCGCGGCCACCCCGGCCATCAAGCGCGGCACTTCGGTGCGCACCCAATCGACCTCTGACTCTGGCACTTCAAACACCAATTCATCGTGCACTTGCATGATGACTTGGGTGGCTTTGCCCTGCGCGTCCAAGGCCTGTTGCACGGCCACCATGCTCAGCTTGATCAAATCTGCCGCCGTGCCCTGCATGGGCGCATTGATGGCGGCGCGCTCGGCCCCAGCGCGGCGTGGGCCGTTGGGGCTGTTGATCTCGGGCAGCATCAAGCGGCGGCCAAAGACGGTTTCCACATAGCCCAGGGCTTTGGCCTGTTCGCGGGTGGCATCCATGTAATTTTTCACGCCGGCAAAGCGCTCAAAGTAGCGCGCGATGTAGTTTTTGGCGGCGGTGTTGTCGATGCCCAAGGCTTTGGCCAAGCCAAACGCACTCATGCCGTAGATCAGGCCAAAGTTGATGGTCTTGGCGTAGCGCCGCTGTTCACTTGAGACGGTTTCAGGCGTCAGGCCAAACACCTCGGCGGCGGTGGCTTTGTGCACATCCAGCCCTTCGTGGAAGGCCTTGAGCAAGGCCGCATCGTCGCTCAGGTGCGCCATGATGCGCAGCTCAATTTGGCTGTAGTCGGCACTGGCAATCACACAGCCGGGCGCGGCCACAAAGGCCTCACGCACTTTTCGACCTTCGGCCGTTCGCACCGGGATGTTTTGCAGATTGGGCTCGTTGCTGGACAGCCGTCCGGTCACAGCCACAGCTTGGGCATAGTGGGTGTGCACCCGGCCCGTGCGCGGCAAAGCCAGCTGCGCCAATTTGTCGGTGTAAGTGCCTTTCAGTTTAGAGAGGCTGCGGTGCTCCAAAATGCGCGCCGGCAAGGGGTAGTCTTCGGCCAGTTTTTCCAGCACTTCTTCGTCGGTGCTGCGCGCACCTGTGGCGGTTTTCTTGACCACGGGCAAGCCCAATTTGTCAAAGAAGATTTCGCCCAACTGCTTGGGGCTCGCCAAATTGAAGGGCTGGCCCGCGATCTCATAGGCCTCGGTTTCAAGCTGCACAATGCGCTCGCCCAAAGCCCGGCTTTGTGCGGCCAAAGTGGGGGCATCGATCAGCACCCCATTGCGCTCAATGCGGTACAGCGCTTCACTGGTTTGTATTTCCAAGTCATAGACAAATCGAAGCCCTGTATGGGCGGCGATTTGGGAGTACAGCACGCCATGCACATCCAGGCACTGGTCGGCGTCTTCGCAGGCATAGTGCGCAGCCTTTTCCACCTCGACTTGGGCAAACGAAATTTGGTGCACGCCTTTGCCACACAGGTCTTCGTAGCTCACGCCTTGGCGGCCCACATGCCGCTCGGCCAAACTGCTGAGGCCGTGGGGTTTGTGCACTTCCAGCACATAGCTTTGCAACATCGTGTCGTGTGCATAGCCCTGCACCTCGATGCCGTGGTTGGCAAACACATGGCGGTCGTATTTGATGTTTTGGCCCAGCTTCAGACGAGCGGGGTTTTCCAGCCACGGCTTCAATTTGGCCAGCACTTCGGCCAATGGCAATTGCTCGGGTGCGCTGGGGCCCTGATGGGCCAAGGGAATGTAGGCGGCCTCTCCGGGCTGGACACTCAGCGACACGCCCACAATCTCGGCGCGCATGGCGTCCAGCGAGGTGGTTTCGGTGTCGATGGCGGTCAAGGGCGCTTGCTCAATTCGCGCCAGCCACTGGTCAAACAGCGCCCAGTCGAGCACGGTGTCGTATTTCAAGGCACCGCTGACCGCGCTGGTGCCAGATGACACCATTGATGACCCGACAGATGACCGCTCTGCGGGCTCACCGGTCGCCGCACCCTCGGCGTTGCCAAACAAATCTCCCATACCGTTGTCTTGCGGCTTGGCGGCTTTGGTCTTGGCCACCGGGGCTGGCAGCGTGCCTCCGAGAGACTGCACCAAACCCCTGAAGCCATAGGTTTGGTAAAAATGAAGCAGCTTGTCTTTGTCGGGCTCATGCAAATGCAAGCCCGCCAGTGAGGGCAAGTCGGGCACCCACGCCTTCAGGTCGCAATCGGTCTTCATGGTCACCAAAGCCCGGCCTTTGGGCAACCAATCCACCGCTTGCCGCAAGTTTTCTCCCGCCACGCCCTTGATCTCTTGGGCATGGGCCATCAAGTTGTCGAGTGAGCCGTACTCGAGCAACCACTTGGCCGCGGTTTTGGGCCCCACTTTGGCCACGCCCGGCACGTTGTCGACGGGGTCGCCCACCAACGTTTGGTAATCGATCATGAGCGCCGGCGGCACGCCAAACTCTTCGGTGACCCCGGCCACATCGCGCACTTTGCCGTTCATGGTGTCGATGATGGTGATGTGCGCGTTCACCAACTGGCTCAGGTCTTTGTCGCCACTCGACACGGTGACTTCAATGCCCTGCTGCGCGGCGGTGTGGGCCAAGGTGGCAATCACGTCGTCTGCTTCTACGCCGGGCACATCCAACACGGTCCATCCCATCAGGCGCACCAGCTCATGAATGGGCTCAATTTGAGAGCGCAAGTCATCGGGCATGGGGCTGCGGTGGGCTTTGTATTCGGGGTACATCTCGTCCCGAAATGTGGGGCCCTTGGCATCGAACACACAGGCGGCGTACACCGCGGGCACATCTTTGCGCAAGCGCTCCATCATGTTGATCATGCCGCGAATCGCCCCCGTGGCCGGGCTGCTGGGGTCACCGGGCACCGCCCGCAAATCGGGCATGGCGTGAAAGGCGCGGTAGAGATAGCTGGAACCATCGACCAGCAAGAGGGTCGGCTTGGACGTTTCGGGGGTGTTTTCGCTCATCCCCCAATTGTGTACCGGCTTGGGGCCGGCTTTTCGGCCATGCCATAAGGCGCTTGGTTCACCATTTGTGCCCAGCCACCCCCTCTACAATCTCTTCTTTTGCAAGCGGCCAGCGTTGCTGGCTTTCTGACGGCTTTTCTCCCTTCTCCCCATGGCGGTATTCACCGAAGTCTCCGAATCGCAGGCCAACGACCTGATGCAATCCCTGAACTTGGGGACGCTCACCGCATTGCGCGGCATCGAAGGGGGCATCGAAAACACCAACTATTTCGCCACCACAGACCAAGGTGAGTACGTGCTCACCTTGTTTGAGCGGCTCACCCACGAACAACTGCCCTTCTACCTGTTCTTGATGAAGCACTTGGCCAGTCGGGGTATCCCGGTGCCTGATCCCGCCGCCAACCGCGACGGGGATGTGCTGCACACTGTGGCGGGCAAACCCGCGGCGGTGGTGAACAAATTGTTGGGCAAAAGCCAATTGCAACCCCAAGCCGTGCACGCCGCAGCCGTGGGCGCGATGCTGGCTCGTATGCATTTGGCCGGCGCCGACTACCACCGCAGCCAACCCAATTTGCGCAGCCTGCCTTGGTGGAACGAAACGGTTCCCGTCGTGCTGCCCTACCTTGAAGACGCACAAGCCCGACTGCTGCGCAGCGAGTTGGCGTTTCAAAACCACATGGCCGAAAGCGCGGCCTATGCCGCCCTGCCCCGTGGCCCGGTGCATGCCGATTTGTTTCGCGACAACGTCATGTTTGACGGCGAGACATTGACAGGGTTTTTCGATTTTTATTTCGCCGGTGTGGACACGTGGTTGTTCGATTTGGCCGTCTGCCTGAACGACTGGTGCATTGACTTGCCCACCGGCGCCCACGATGGGGCACGCGCCCAAGCCATGGTGCAGGCCTACAACGCGGTGCGTCCCTTGACCGCGGCTGAGCGTGAACTGTTGCCTGCCCTTTTGCGCGCAGGGGCTTTGCGTTTTTGGATTTCCAGGCTCTGGGACTACCATCTGCCCCGAGAAGCGTCCATGCTCAAACCCCACGACCCCACCCACTTTGAGCGGGTGTTGCAGAGTCGGGTGGCACACCCTGTTTTGTCCTCAGCCCTGTTGTAACCCCATGAACCTGAACATCGTTCCCGCCCGCACTGGACTTCAATGGGCCTTGCAAGGGGTGCGCACTTTCTGGCGCCAGCCTTTGGCCATGACCGGGTTGTTCTTTTTGTTCATGGCCACGGTTTCCGCCGTCTCCATCGTGCCCTTGGTGGGCAGCGCTTTGGCCTTGATGGTGTTGCCGGCTCTTTCATTGGGCATGATGGCCGCCACACAAACCGCAGCGCAGGGAAAATTTCCGATGCCCACCGTGCTGTTCCTGGCATTCAAATCTGGCCCCACCCGCAAAACCATGATTCACCTCGGTGGCTGGTACGCCCTGTTGTTCTTGGGGGTGATGGCGGTGTCGATGCTGGCGGATGGCGGGCAGTTTGCCAAGGTGTATTTCGGTGGCAGTCCGATCACGCCCGAAGTGGTCAACGCCGCTTCGTTTCAGCTGGCCTTGTGGGTTTCGATGGTGATGTACCTGCCGGTCTCGATGATGTTTTGGCATGCGCCGGCCTTGGTGTACTGGCACGGGCTGCCTGCCGGCAAAAGCCTGTTTTTCAGCATGGTGGCCTGCTGGCGCAACCTGAAAGCCTTTGCGGTGTATGTGCTGGTGTGGATTGGCATCTTCACCGGCGCCGGCGTGGTGTCCATGGTGATCGCCAGTTTGCTCGGAGACCCCCAATGGGTGATGGCCATCCTGATGCCCATGGCCTTGATGATGGCGGCGATGTTTTTCACCTCGATGCTGTTCACCGTGCAAGACTGCTTCACTACAGGCAGCGGCACAGGCAGCGGCACAGGCAGCGGCACCGGCAGCGGCACCGACACCGACACCGGAACAGGCCCTCATTCCGGCGAATCCCCATCAGGGGGCGACTCTCCCGCCCCCTGAACGCCGCCGAGCGTTGGCTCAGTGGTGGTGGCCGTGCGCGCCGTGCGCGTGGCGGTGCGTGACTTCTTCTTCGGTGGCCGCGCGAACATCGGTCACCTTCAAACTCAGCGTCAAGGCTTGTCCTGCCCACGGGTGGTTGCCGTCCAAGATGACTTTGTCACCCTTGATTTTGACGACATTAAATACTTGATCACGCCCATCGGGGGTGCGACCGCGCAGTTGCCCACCGACTTTCACGCCGGGTGGAAATTCGCTTTTTGGAATGGTTTGCACCAAGCTCTCATCGCGCTCGCCAAACGCGTCTGCAGGCGCCAATTTCAGCGTGGTGGCAAAGCCCACTTCTTGGCCTTCCAGAGCGGCTTCAATCTTGGGAAACGTGTTGTCGTAGCCCCCGTGCAAATACGAGGTGGGTTGCTGCGCTTTGTCGAGCAATTGGCCTTGCGCGTTGGTCACTTTGTACTGCATGGTGACCACGGTGTTGGAGGTGATTTTCATGGGATGGGGTTTGTTTTTTCAAAAAAAGAATTGTCGCTGAAGCGCGCGCTGGTTTGTCGACGCTGGGGGCTGGAGTGCGAGGTCTGGGCTCTGAGAACTGGGGTCTGGGCTCAGTGCTTTAAACGAGCGTCAGTTTAGCCACGCTGAGGGCCAGCCATTTCACGCCATGGCGAGGAAAATTCACTTGCGCCCGCGCGTCGGCCCCAAGGCCTTCCACGGCCAGCACTTTGCCCTCGCCAAACTTGGTGTGAAACACCTGTCGGCCGGCCGTGATACCGTGCTCAGGGGGCGCTTTCTGCACTGGCACGGGCGGGCTTTTGTAGGTCTCGGTGCTCAAGCTGCTTTGGCCCCAAGCGGGTCTGGCGTGCCGGCTTTGTGCCGGCGTCTGGCCCCAAGGACTGCCCCCACCCGCAGACGAAGCGCCTGCGAACTGGCCCGCGCCTCCAGTAGCGCCCAAATTGGAAAAACCGGTTTGCTTGGGGGTGATCCATTTCAAACAGTTTTCGGGCAACTCGTCCAAAAATCGGCTGCGCAAGTTGTAGCGGGTCTGGCCATGCAGCATGCGGGTTTGCGAATGGCTGAGGTACAGCCGTTTGCGGGCCCGCGTGATGGCCACGTACATCAGACGGCGCTCTTCTTCAAGGCCATCAAAATCGTTCATGGCGTTTTCATGCGGAAACAGGCTTTCTTCCAGCCCCGTGATGAACACCGCATCAAACTCCAAGCCCTTGCTGGCGTGCACCGTCATGAGTTGCACCGCGTCTTCGCCAGCTTGCGCTTGGTTGTCGCCCGCCTCCAAAGAAGCGTGGGTCAAAAAGGCCGCGAGCGGGCTCATGATCACGCCGTCTTCTGAAAATTCATCGGCTACTGCACCCAGCGCTGCAGCCGTCGGCGCCTCTGCAGATGGGGCAAGGCCTTGGCTGGCGGGGCTTTGTGTCAAGCCGCTGGGCAAAGCCACGGCGCTGCGGCCGAAGCCTTCTTGGGTGACAAAGCTTTCGGCCGCGTTGACCAATTCCTCCAAGTTTTCAACCCGGTCGGCGCCTTCTTTTTCAGCACGGTAGTGTTGAATCAAGCCGGTTTTGTCCAGCACCAAATCAATGATCTCGCGCAACGTCAAACCCTCTGACTGTTCGCGCAGCACATCGACCATGGCCACAAAGGCGGCCAAATTGGCGCCGGCTTTGCCGGTGGTGGCACTGACTGCGTCGTGCAATGAACAACCGGCCGCACGGGCGGCATCTTGCAATTGCTCGATGCTGCGTGCCCCAATGCCGCGCGGGGGAAAGTTGACCACCCGCAAAAAACTGGTGTCGTCGTTGGGGTTCTCCATCAGGCGCAAATAAGCCAAGGCGTGTTTGATTTCAGCCCGCTCGAAAAAGCGCAAACCGCCATACACCCGGTAAGGAAATCCGGCATTGAACAAAGCCGTCTCCAGCACCCGGCTTTGGGCGTTGCTGCGGTACAGCAAGGCGATTTCTTTGCGCTCAAAGTCGTCTTGCTTGACCAATTGGCGCAACTCTTCCACCAGCCATTGGGCCTCGGCAAAATCGGAGGGCGACTCCACCACCCGCACCGGCTCGCCGGCGCCCTGATCGGTGCGCAGCGTTTTGCCCAAACGGGTTTTGTTGTGGCTGATCAGGTGGTTGGCCGAATCAAGAATGTTGCTGAAGCTGCGGTAGTTTTGCTCGAGTTTGATTTGGTGCTGCACCTGAAACTCGCGCACAAAGTCGGCCATATTGCCCACGCGTGCACCGCGAAAGGCGTAGATGCTTTGGTCGTCGTCGCCCACGGCCAAGATGGCACACTCACTGCCCTCCCCCGGCAGCCCGGCAAGCTGCTTGAGCCACGCGTATTGGAGTTTGTTGGTGTCTTGAAACTCGTCCACCAAGATGTGCCGAAAACGGCGGCGGTAATGCTCTCGCACATGCGCGTTGTCGCGCAGCAACTCAAACGAACGCAGCATCAACTCACCAAAGTCCACCACGCCTTCGCGTTGACATTGCTCTTCGTACAACTGATACAGCTCGACCTTGCGGCGGGTTTCGTCGTCACGCACCGGCACCGCGCCCGGGCGTTGGCCGTCTTCTTTGCAACCCGCGATGAAATACTGCAATTGCTTCGGTGGAAAGCGGTCTTCATCGACATTGAATTGCTTGCACAAGCGTTTGATGGCCGACAACTGATCTTGGGTGTCCAGAATCTGGAAAGTCTGTGGCAATCCAGCCAGCTGGTAATGCGCGCGCAAAAAACGGTTGCACAAGCCGTGAAACGTGCCAATCCACATGGCGCTCACATTCACCGGCAACATCGACTGCAAACGCAGTTTCATTTCTTTGGCGGCTTTGTTGGTGAACGTCACCGCCAAGATGCCGCCCGGCGAGACCTGCGAGGTCTGCAACAGCCAAGCGATGCGCGTGGTCAGCACCCGCGTTTTGCCCGACCCTGCGCCCGCCAAAATCAAAGCATGCTCGGGCGGCAAGGCCACAGCCCGGTGCTGCGCCTCATTGAGCTGAGCCAGCAAGGGGGAAGAACTGTGCAGGGAAGTGTCGGGCAACATAGGGGGAGATTGTAGGAGCCGGGGTGGCCTTGACCCCGCCAAAAACTCGTCAGGCAATCCGGGTAGAATCAGCCACCGGGCCCAAGATTCTTGCGCCCGGTTTTTTTTCGCCCAAGGTCTGCAACGGACCTGTCCTCAGGCAAATGAAACCGGCCAAGCCAAGCGCTCATTCGTTCCTTTTAACGATTCCTTTTTGGAGCTTGGTTTTCTCATGGAAATTTTTGATTACGACAACATCCTGCTGCTGCCACGCAAATGCCGCGTGGAGAGCCGTTCTGAGTGCGACGCTGGCGTCGAATTGGGGGGTCGCAAGTTCCGCTTGCCAGTCGTTCCCGCCAACATGAAAACGGTGGTGGACGAGTCCATTTGCCTGTGGATGGCCAAAAACAACTACTTTTACGTCATGCACCGCTTCGATTTGAACAACGTTCAATTCGTCCGTGATATGCACGCCAAGGGCGTTTATGCCTCGATCTCGCTGGGCGTGAAAGCCCCCGACCGCGCCACGGTGGACCAATTGGCTGCCGAAAACTTGGTGCCCGAGTTCATCACCATCGACATCGCCCACGGCCATGCCGACAGCGTGCGCGACATGATTGGCTACATCAAGGGCAAACTGCCCAAGAGCTTCATCATCGCCGGCAACGTGGCCACGCCAGAAGCGGTGATTGACCTTGAAAACTGGGGCGCCGATGCCACCAAAGTGGGCGTGGGCCCTGGCAAGGTCTGCATCACCAAGCTCAAAACAGGTTTTGGCACGGGCGGCTGGCAGTTGTCGGCGCTCAAGTGGTGCGCCCGTGTGGCGACCAAGCCGATCATTGCCGATGGCGGCATCCGCAGCCACGGCGACATTGCCAAGAGCATTCGCTTTGGGGCCAGCATGGTCATGATTGGCTCGCTGTTTGCCGGCCATGAAGAGTCGCCCGGCAAGACCGTGGAGGTCGACGGCGAGATGTTCAAAGAGTACTACGGCTCGGCGTCTGACTTCAACAAAGGCGAGTACAAGCACGTGGAAGGCAAGCGCATTCTGGAGCCGATCAAGGGCAAACTGGCGAACACCCTGATCGAAATGGAGCAGGATGTGCAAAGCTCGATCAGCTACGCCGGTGGCACCAAGCTGATGGACATTCGCAAGGTCAACTACGTGACTTTGGGCGGCGACAACGCCGGTGAACATTTGCTCATGTGAGGACGTGAACCGCAGCAATGCGGCACACCCAAAAAGGGAGCCCATGGGCTCCCTTTTTTTTCAATCGGTCAGCTTTGTCTGCACAAACTCGCGGAACACCGCCATCACTGGCAGCTCCGTGCGGCCGGCCAGCGTGATCAAGCCCAGCCGCGCGCCCCCTTTGAAGGGGGGGTCAAGGGGCAGCTCGACCAAGGTGCCATTGGCCAAGCCCTCGCGGGCGGCCCCGACAATGCCCAAATAAATCGCATCGGTCTGCCGCACCACCTCGATCAAACTCGCGATGTCTTCGCATTGCAAGGTGGTCATTTGCGCCGGGTTGGCCTTGGGCCCGTAATGGTCCACCAACATGCGCGCGACTTCTTGCGACAAAGGTGTGGAGCCGATAGGAAAGTCCAACAGCGCTTCAAAAGCAACGCTTTTGCGCTTTTTGGCCAGCAAGGGGTGGCCTTTGCGACAGACAAAGCCGGCGCGCATTTCGGCGATGTGCTCAATTTGCAAATCAGGGGCGGTGTCCACCCGGCGCAAGTCCACCACCAAGGCATCAAATTGGCGCTCTCGCAACTGCATCAGTTGCAATTCAGTGGCGCCCCGTGACACCGCCACATGCACCGTGGGGTGGTGCTCGGCCATGTAGCGCAACCATGGCGTCATGAGCATCACGCCCGGGCCAGAGCCCAGACCCACACGCAAACTGCCCAGCCCGCCTTGCTGCAACAACGCCGCGCCCTGTTGCAACTCTTTGGCCTCGTGGACAATGCGTTGAGCGCGTTTCAGCACCAATTGCCCCAACGGCGTTAACTCGTTTTTTTTGCCCACCCGGTCCACCAGCGGCCCGCCCAAGTCGTCCTCCAACACCTGGATGCTTCGGCTCAGGGCCGATTGGGTGATGTGCAGCTTTTCAGCGGCACGGCTGAACGAGCCGGTCTCTGCAAGCGCCAGCCAGTGGGCGAGGTGTTTGAGGTTCATCTATTCATTTTACGAATGAAAATTAGAAAAATAAGTCATTGGACACATGAAATTCAAGTTCTTACGATGCCTTCGTGGTTTCAAACCATCCCCCAAAAATACAGGAGACATTCATGAACGTCAAAACCCTTCTCGGCAGTTTGCTCGTCGCGGCCAGTGTGCTCAGCCCGGTTGCCGCTCAGCCCTACCCCAACAAAACCATCAGCTTGGTGGTGCCTTACCCCGCAGGGGGCCCGTCTGACTTTTTTGCCCGCAAGCTCCAACCCGATGCCGCGGCCAAACTGGGCCAGACCATGATCATTGAAAACTTGGGTGGCGCAGGTGGCTCGATTGGCTTGAGCAAAGTGCTGAACGCTCCAGCCGATGGCTACACCCTGAGCTTGGGCAGCCCGATGGAATTGGTGTTGGCCCCGATGGCCATTCAAGGCGTGAAGTACAAGTCTGAAGACTTCAAGTTGGTCGCCCAATTTGCCACCACCAACACCATCTTGGCAGTGCGCAACTCGCTGAATGTCAAAACCGTCGATGAGCTGTTGGCTTTGGCCCGCAAAAACCCCAACACCCCCTTGAGCTATGGCAGTGTGGGCCCCGGCTCGCTGTACCACCTGATTGGCGAGAAGTTCACACAACTGACCAAAGTGCAGACGCTGCACGTGCCCTACAAAGGCATCGCGCCCTTGCTGACCGACCTGATGGGCGGCCAAATTGACATGGCCTTTTTGCCCATGGCCGGCTCTATCCCGCAAACCCTCATTGACGGCAAGATCCAAGGCTTGGCGGTGACCTCCAAAACGCCCCACCCTTTGTTCAAGCAGTTCCCTGCCATGGCCGCCATGAAAGGCTTGGAATCGATGGAATTTGACATCTGGGCCGGTGTGCAAGTGCCCAAAAACTCCCCCGATGCCGTGGTCAACAGCTTGAACAAAGCGTTTTATGCGGCCGTAGAAATGCCTGATAACCGCAAAGCCCTGGAAAGCACCGGCAATGTGGTCTTGCCCTCACGCACGCCTAGCGAATTGGCACGGGTTTACCAATCCGAAATTGAGCGCTACCGCGCCATTGCCAAGTCGATCAACCTGCAACCTCAATAAGCCCGAGGGACTGCCCATGAACGCCCCCAGCGATGCTTTTTTGCACGACAAATTGCAGGCCTTGCAAGCCGAAGCCGAGACCTTCATTGCGGTTCGCCGTGACATTCACCGGCACCCGGAGATGGGCTACAAGGAATACCGCACCAGCGATTTGGTGGCCGAACAACTGAGCGCTTGGGGCTATCAGGTGACGCGCGGTTTGGGCGGCACGGGCCTGGTGGGTCAACTGAAAAAAGGCACTGGCGAACGCCGTATCGGCATTCGGGCAGACATGGATGCATTGCCCATCGACGAAGCCACGGGCTTGCCTTATGCCAGCTGCAACGCAGGCATCATGCACGCTTGCGGCCACGATGGGCACACCGCCATGCTGCTCGCGGCGGCCAAACATCTGGCCCAGCACGGCCGTTTTTCGGGCACGCTGAATGTGATTTTTCAACCCGCCGAAGAAGGTTTGGGCGGCGCGAAAAAAATGATGGAAGACGGCCTGTTTAAGCAATTCCCATGCGATGCCATCTTTGCCATGCACAACATGCCGGGGCAACCGCAAGGGCACTTGGTGCTGCGCGATGGCTCGGCCATGGCCTCTTCAGACAACGTGACCATCACCCTGCACGGCAAAGGCGGGCACGGGGCCATGCCCCACTTGGCCATTGACCCGGTGGTGGCGGGCTCGGCGATTGTCATGGGGCTGCAAAGCATTGTGGCGCGCAACATCGACCCGCAACATATGGCCATCATCACGGTGGGCGCCTTCAATGCCGGGGTCGCCAACAACGTGATCCCCCAAACCGCCACCCTGCGTTTGAGCGTGCGCTCGCTCGACCGCGAGGTGCGCAGCTTGCTTGAGCAACGCATCTGCGAGTTGGTTCAAGCCCAAGCGAAAAGTTATGGCGTGACCGCCGAGATCGATTACCAACGCGGCTATCCCGTGCTGGTGAACCACTGGGCAGAGACCGAATTTGCACGGGCCGTGGCCGAAGAGTTGGTGGGCCCCGAACGTGTGGTGCGCCAAGGCCGTGCGCTCAATGGCAGCGAAGACTTTGCCTTCATGCTCGAAGAAGTGCCGGGCAGCTATGTGCTGATTGGCAACGGCGATGGCTCAGGCGATGGCCACGGCGCCTGCATGGTGCACAACCCGGGTTACGACTTTAACGACAAAAACGTGGCCATTGGCTCGGCGTTTTGGTCGCTGCTGGTCGAGCGGTATTTGTTGGCCTGATCCGGCCTGATCCGGCTGCTTCAGACCGAATCAGGCCAGGATCAGTTGTTGGCACAACTGGTGCAGGCGACTGCCCGGCCGGGTCAGATCGGTCACCACACTGAAATGGTTCAAGCCCGGCAGGGCCTCGCACACCGGCACCGTCTGGGCACCCCAGGCCTGCCGAATGAGTTGGTTGTGCCGCAAAAATTCGGCACTTTCATCACCACCCACCACCGTGTACAACACCCCTTGGCGAGGGCGTGACCAGAGGGCCGGGCTGGCCATGCGCACCTGCTGCGGTGTGAGGCGCAAATCGCCTTGTACAAACGGCGTTTGGCGTACGGGCTCTAAATCAAACAGACCCGAAATGGACAAGGCTTTGCGCACCAGCCCTTGCGGTAAATCGGAGCCCACTTTTTTCCAATCGCAGGCCAACAACATGGCCACCAAATGTCCGCCCGCCGAGTGCCCGATCACGCTGATGTTGCGGGGGTCGCCGCCGTGCTCGGCAATGTGCCGCCAAACCCACGCCGTGGCTTTGGCCATTTGCAGCGCGATGTCGGGCACGGTGACGGGCTGGGCTTCGGTGCCCGGGCACAGGGCGTAATTGACCACCACCGTGCAGGCGCCCATGTCATGCAAGGCCGGGGCCACAAAAGAATGGTCGGCTTTGTCCAAACTGCGCCAGTAGCCGCCGTGAATGAAGATCACCACGGGGGCATTTGCTTGCTGGGCCGGAAAAATATCCAAGGTTTCGTTGGGCCCCTCGCCATAGCGCACATCGAGCAAGGGGTTCAAGCGCTCACGGGCTTGCACTGAGGCTTGGGTCCAGTGCGCGAAATGGTCGGCAAAGTTCGGCACCAAGGCCCGGTTGTTGTACATGCGGTCGTGCCAGGCAGCGTCTTTCGGGGCCATCGAAGTCTCCTTGCTTAAATTTTCATCTCGAGGCGCAATTGGATGTTGCGCCAATTTTTATCTGCGGTTTGGGAAGTCTCACTCGAACCCCCGCTGTTGAATGTGGTGCGCGTCTGGTAGTTGCGTGGCAGCAGGTTGCTCACCGACAAACGCAGTCCCGTGGCGGCCGACACGCGCCAGACCCCATAGACATCCACCACCCGCTTGATACCTTGGTAAGACCACTGATCTGCACTGCGTCGGGTGTCGTAATCGGGGTTCCAGTTGACATTGCCCCCCAGCGTCAAGGGCAGGCTGCGCAAGCGGTAATCCCCGCCCAGATTGGCCGTCATGTCGGGCTGTTGGTCAAGCCGGTTGTCGGGGCCCGGCACGTCTTTCACCTTGGACCGGAAGAAGCTGATGTTGCTGCGAATGTCCACCGGCAAGGCCTCGGCCCACGCTTGGTTCAGGCGAAATTTGGCCTCGAGTTCGATGCCTTGGGTGATCGCATCGCCCACATTCAACGGCGTTGACACCCAACGTTGTGAAGTTGACCACGTCACCGATTGCAAGCGGGTTTGGTAACGAATCAGGTCGTTGATGTGGCGGTGAAAAACGTTGGCACTGAGCACGCCGCCACCCGCCAAATAGCGCTCAAACCCGAGATCGATGCCAGTGGCCAACTCGGGCAGCAACTCGGGATTGCCTTTGCGATCGGGCTGCGTGGGCACGTTACCCGCTGTCGTGGGGTAGTCTCGCGAATAGCGCAAAGGTGCCACCAAGTTGTACAGCGTGGGGGTTTTGTAGCTCCGGGTCAGGCTCATGCGAATTTGGTCGCGCTTGGCGGGGTCGGGCTTCCACATCGCATGCAGCAGCGGGGTCCAGACCTGGCTTTTGTTGCGCTTCATCACATCGCTCACTTCGCCTTCGGTCAAGATGCTCTCAAAGCGAATGCCGGCATAGGCCGACCATTTGGCATTGATCTTGAACTCGTCTTGGGTGTAAGCCGCCCAACGCGCGGTTCGGGCTTGCAAGTCGCCACTCTCATCGCCCGCGCCCGCGCTGGCTTCTTCCAAACGCCGCACCCCTTCGTACTCGAGACCGCTGACCCACTGGTGCCCGTTGTTCAAGACGCGCGTCCATTTGCCGCTCACATTCGCCATGCGGTCGGTGAAACGCTGCTCATCCAAGGCGGCGGACAATAAATTGGTGCTGGTGACCACGGTTTGCGCGATGCGCTGGTCGTAGGTGGAATGGGCTCCCCCAAACCGCAACTCCAGTCGGTCATCGGCCGACAGGCGCTGGCTCCACTGGCCATTTAAGCGGGCCGAGGTGTAACGGCTTTTGTTGTCGGTGCGCGCGGTGTCGGTGATGTTGGCCGAAGACATTGGCCGGGCATCGATTTGGCCTTGAGCGGCGTAGTCGGAATAAATCACAAAGGGGGTCAAGGTCAGACTCTTGCCCTGCTCGCCTTTCCACTGCAAGCGGGTGTTGGCGTGCAGCCCTTGGCGGTGCCCCACCGATTGGGTGGTGCGCTCTTGATCGGGACGGTAGTCAGAATCGATGGTGGTCACGCTTTCGTCCGGGCGCCGACTGTCCATCAACGACACGGTGACCGTGCCGGTCATGGGCTCGGTCTTGAGGTTGCGCACCCAGCTGAGCTGGTTGGAGCCTTGCCCGTGCTCTTGACTGCGGGTGATTTTCAGGTCATCGGGATTGGCTTTTTGGCCTTCGCGCAAGACGATGTTGATGGTGCCTGCGATGGCCCGCGCGCCTGTTTCGGCGGTGGGCGCACGCATGATCTCGATGCGCTCGACTTGCTCAGGGGTCAAAGAGTCCACCGAAAAACCCGGCGGCATGCGCTCGCCGTCCAACAAGATTTGGGTGTAGCCGCCACCCAAACCGCGCATGCGGATGGCCCCGCCCCGCCCCGGTGCGCCTTGCACCGTGACGCCAGGCAGGCGCTTGAGCACATCGCCCAAAGTCGCATCGCCTTGCTTTTCTATTTCTTGGCGCCCGATCACGATTTTCGAGGCGGTGGACTCTTGCCGCAGTTCGGTGTCGGTGTTGCGCGTGCCGCGAATTTCGATTTGCCCCAGATCGGTGGTGGGGACGCTGCTGGCGGGCGTTGTCGTAGGGGTTGAGGCAGATGTTGCAGATGTTGCAGATGTGGCGTTGGCGGGCTCTTGCGCCATCAAGCCGGGCGCGGTCAACAACAGGGTGGCGGTGATCGCCAAGGTGGGGCCCAAAGTGCCTCCCAGGCGGGGTGCCCACGTGGACGCCACGTCAACGGCAATGGCCGGACAAGGGCCTGTCACGGGCGGGAAGGCCCGGGGTGTGGAAATAGGAAAACGAAAATGGCGCATCTGCCAATTTTGACAGGCCCGGGGCGCCCCCCACGTGAGGGGGCTTATTCGCCCGACTTGAACAAGGCGGCCACCTTGCGTTTGGGCTTGATGTTGGCAGAGATCGCCGAGCGAACCGTTTTGGGGCCACTGGGCTCCCAGCTGGGCGCGGTCTCCGAGGCCGATGGCTCGTAGGGTTTTTGGAAAAACGGATCGCGGTTCACTGGCACGGGTCGGAAGCCACCCCGGCGTTCTTGCGGCGCATCCAGCACATCGCGCGGGTCGTGCTCACGGTGGCGACCTTCTGAGGCACGGCCACGGGGACGGTCTTCCGAGGCTTGCGGACGGCTGTCCAGTTGCACGGTTTCAACATCCAATTTTTTCTTGATGAGCTTTTCAATGTCGCCCACCAAACGCGTGTCGGAGGGGCTGACCAAGGTCACTGCCAAGCCCGAAGCGCCGGCGCGGCCTGTGCGGCCAATGCGGTGCACATAGTCTTCGGCGTTGAAGGGCACGTCGAAGTTGAATACCGCCGGCACGTCTTTGATGTCCAGGCCGCGGGCCGCCACATCGGTACACACCAGCAAATCCACCTCGCCTTGCTTGAAGGCTTCAAGTGCCTTGAGGCGCTCGTCTTGGCTCTTGTCGCCGTGCAGGGCGGCGGTGCGCAAGCCTTCGCGCTCTAAAGAGCGGGCCAATCGGCCGCAACCGAGCTTGCTGTTGACAAAAATAAAGGCTTGTTTGATGCCCCGCTCGGTCAGCACCTTGCGGATGACCCGGCGTTTGTCATCGTCTTGCGCGGCATAAAAGCGTTGCTCAACGGTGGCGGCGGTTTCGTTGGGCCGGGCCACCTCGATGGTGATCGGGTTTTGTAAATAACTGCCGGCCAAGCGCTTGATTTCAGGCGAGAACGTGGCCGAAAACAACAAGGTGGTGCGCTGCTTGGGCAAGAAGCTCAAGATGCGCTGCAAATCTGGCAAAAAGCCAATGTCCAACATGCGGTCGGCTTCGTCCAGCACGACATATTCCACTTGGTTCAGCACCGCATTTTTGGCCTCGATGTGGTCGAGCAAACGGCCGGGTGTGGCAACCAAAATCTCCACGCCTTTTTTCAGCTCGAGGGTCTGCGGCTTCATGTCCATGCCACCAAACACCACGGCACTGCGCAACTGGGTGTACTTGGCGTAGAGCTTGATTTGCTGCGCCACTTGGTCGGCCAACTCGCGCGTGGGCAACAGCACCAAGGCCCGCACCGGGTGACGGGCTGGCGAGGTGGAGGGGTTTTCGTGTTTGAGCAGGCGTTGCAGCAAAGGCAGCGAAAAAGCCGCCGTTTTGCCAGTGCCGGTTTGGGCTGCGCCCATCACATCCTGACCCGTCAAGACCACGGGGATGGCTTGGGCCTGAATGGGGGTCATGGATTCGTAGCCCATTTCGGCTACGGCTCGTGCCAGCGTCGGGGCCAGCGATAAGTTAGAAAAAGAGTCGGTCATTAACCCGTGATTGTCGCATTTTGGGCAGACAGGCCAAAAACCGGGTTTTCAGCCTCAGGTTTTAGGCAAAGTCACGCCCACTTGCCCTTGGTATTTGCCGCCACGGTCTTTGTAGCTGGTTTCGCAGACCTCGTCGCTCTCGAGGAACAAGACCTGGGCACAGCCCTCGCCCGCGTAAATTTTGGCCGGCAAGGGGGTGGTGTTGCTGAATTCGAGGGTCACATAACCCTCCCACTCGGGCTCGAAAGGGGTCACGTTGACGATGATGCCGCAGCGCGCATAGGTGCTTTTGCCCAAGCAAATGGTCAGCACATTGCGCGGAATGCGGAAGTATTCAACCGTGCGAGCCAGCGCAAAACTGTTGGGCGGGATGATGCAAACATCGCCTTCGATGTCCACAAAGCTGCGGTCATCGAAGTTTTTGGGATCGACCACCGTGCTGTAGATGTTGGTGAACACCTTGAACTCGGGCGCACAGCGGATGTCGTAGCCATAACTGCTGGTGCCGTAGCTCACGATTTTTTGACCGGCCGCGTTTTGACGGATCTGACCGGGCTCAAACGGCTCGATCATGCCGTGCTGCTCTGCCATGCGGCGGATCCATTTGTCGCTCTTGATGCTCATGGTGTCCCTTTGAATCAATCCGGCTATTTTAGAGGCAGGCGCGAGGGGCGATTTTGCGCCCCGGGACTCATCGGTTGATGCGCCCCACCACGCCCTGGACCAGGTAATTCATGGCCAAAATCTGCGCATCGCTCAGGCTTTGTCCCGCCGACACGATGACCTGGCCTTCGTTGTCCACGATGGGACCGGCGAACGGAAACAACTTCCCACTGCCCACGGCTTTTTGCTTGGCCAAGATGTCGTCTTGTACTTTTTTAGGCACCTTCGGTCCAAAGTCGCCGACGCGGATCATGCCGTCCTTGACGCCGCCCCACACACTGCCTGAGGTCCATGTGCCGGCTCGGGCCGCTTTGACGCGTGCGGTGTAGTAGTCGCCCCACTGGTGGGTGACGGCAATGATTTGGGCATCGGGCCCGATCTTGCGCATGTCAGAGTGGTAGGCCACCGCCATCTTGCCGCGCTCTTGGGCGGCCGCCATCACCGCGGTCGAGCCGGTGTGAAAAGCGATCACATCCACATCTTGGTTGAACAGCGCCATGGCCGCTTCGCGCTCTTTCGGGGGATCAAACCACGCGTTCAGCCAGATCACCTTGACAGTGGCTTTGGGGTTGACCGAGCGCATGCCCAAAGTAAAGGCGTTGATGCCCTGCAGCACCTCGGGAATCGGAAAGCCCGCCACATAGCCCGCCACGTGGGTCTGGGTCATGCGACCTGCGGCAATGCCGGCCAAGTAACGCCCTTCGTAATAGCGCGCGTTGGAAGCGGCGACGTTGGGCGCGGTCTTGAACCCCGTGACCGATTCGAACTTCACATTGGGAAACTCTTTGGCCACCTTGAGCGTGGGCTCCATGTAACCAAAGCTGGGCGTGAAGATGATCTGATGGCCCTGCTGGGCCAGATCGCGAATCACGCGCTCTGCGTCAGCGCCTTCTGGCACATCGGCCACAAACGTGGTCTTGACCTGATTGCCCAAAGCCTTTTCAACGGCTTTGCGACCTTCATCGTGCTGCTTGGTCCAGCCCGCCTCGGTGATGGGCGAAACGTAGACAAAACCGGCCTTGAAGGGTTCAGAAGAAGCGCTGGAAGTTGGTGCCAGCGACTGAGCGGTGGGAAGAAAAAAGCAGGCGGCCACGAGCGTGGCTGCGAGGTTTTTGTACATGGTAGTCCTCTACATGGCCCCGAAACACACAAAAAGAAGCCCGCCGGGGCAGCGGGCTTCGGGGTGGGATTTTATCAACCCCGGGCGTGCATTCAGTCTTGCTCGAAAAACCCCTGAAAGCACTGCTTCAAGTCGTGCATCCAGCGGTGTTTGTCGGCTTCTGGTGCAAAGCTGGCTTCGATGCTGTTGGCGGCGAGTTTGTAGGCCTGCTGGGCATTCAGGTGCAGGGCAGCAAAGGTCTGCAGGTAGTTGTCATTCAGGTAGCCCCCAAAGTAGGCCGG
>JACCEE010142361.1_pt1 | contig 23255 bp, 18 predicted proteins | sample 7449931 | NCBI WGS metagenome assembly JACCEE01 (sample SAMN15323457, study PRJNA562643) | freshwater metagenome | isolation source: river surface water | place: USA:Blue River Watershed | collected 2017-08-19 | reverse complement strand
CACCCCCACTCCCTATTTGCCGTTGATCGCCGAGGCAATCGTCTTTTCCAAATCGCAGGGATTCTCCCTTCCTTTCGTCGCGAATTGCGGCGGTTACGAGAACATTGAAGCCTGGAGGCAGATGGACGGGCTCATCGACATCTATTTGCCGGATCTGAAATTCTACGATTCCCGTGTCGCGCGTAAATACGCCGGGGCGCCCGAGTATTTCGAGCGGGCAACCGAAGTGATCGAGGAAATGTTCCGTCAGGTCGGCCCGCCGGTCCTTGACGCGGACGGAATCATGAATCGCGGAGTGATCGTTCGACACCTGATGATCCCGGGCGAATTGTTCGATTCGCGTCGAATCCTCTCGTATATCCTGGCAACCTACGGAAATTCCGTCTTTATCAGCCTAATGAATCAATACACCCCTCCGAACCCTCCGAGGGAGAACGCACCCGCCCGCCCGCTCTCGCACCGGCACTATGAGGCGATGATCGATTTTCTCGTCGAAAACGGTCAGACGAATGCCTTTACACAAGATACGGGCACGGATGAAGAGAGCTTCATTCCCCCGTTTGACAGGACCGGCGTGTAGTTTTTTTCGCGAAAAAATCCAAATCTTGTGAACCTTATCCGCGTTGGCGGCGATATGTAGGTGTAGGGGGGTGAAAACAAGCGTGGACCGGAAGGATTTCGAGAATCTGATCGACGATCACGGGAAGAGTCTGTACTCTTTCTGCGACCGGCTCACAGGGTATACCGACGATGCGAATGATCTGTACCAGCAGACGTTCCTTCGGGCGCTCGAGCTCTGTGACCGTATCGATCCCGCGGGAAATCCGAAAGCGTTCCTCTTCACGATTGCCGCTTCCCTCTATAAGAGCCGGATGCGAAAACTGGCGCGACGTGACCGCATTGCGCCGAGAGAAGATATCACGGACGAGAATGCCGAACTCTTGTCCGGCGATACGGATGTAGAGGCCGAAATACTTTCCGGAGAACTTTCATCGGTGATGCGCAAAGCCGTTCAACGCCTGAAGGAACCTCTCCGCGTGACTGTACTGCTTTTCTATGGAAATGGATTTTCGATCCTCGAGATTGCCGGCATCCTTCGGGTTCCGCAGGGTACGGTGAAGAGCAGGCTCAACAAGGCGCGGTCGATTCTGCGCAAGGATTTGGAGGCGACAGGATATGAAACCGTTACGTGACAGCGACCTGGATCTTGTACTACGAACAGCCTTGTCCGGGGAGCGAGAAGTGCCGGTCGAAGTAGACCGCGCGATTCGTCGTGCCGTGCGCACGCAAGAACCCAAGAATATTCACCGGCTGTTTGCGATGACGATCGTACTAAACGCCGTGATGACCTTGTTCTCGGAATCCGCCGTATTCCTCCTCCTGCCTTACCTGCCCGTACGCGTTTTGGCGGTTTTTCACGTAACCCTCTCGATGGCTGCGGTTCTTGCCTTGATTTTTCTTCGCAGGAGGCTCTTCGTATTTTTGGAAGGAGTGTATAACAAATGAATATGTTTTCGGTGATCTCACTTATTTTCTTTCTTCTGATGGGTATTTCCTTTATCTCAGCCGCTGTGTTTATCGCGATCTGGACATACCGGGACGCGAAAGAACGAGGACTCCCCGCGGGTCTATGGACCTTTATCGTCGTGCTGTTCTCAAAGGATCTCCTTGGAATTCTACTCTATGTTCTGATCGGCCGCAGAGACAGCCGCTTCTCCTGTCCGAATTGCGGAGAGAAGACACCGATACGCGGCAAGCACTGTTCCGAATGCGGTACCCCGATCGACGCGGCGAAGATCCCTGTCTTCCGCAACGCAAGGAAATGGCTCATTGCCTTCGGCATCGCCCTGGCCGTCGGATTTGCCTCCGTCTTCGGTTTCTTCATCACCGCCGTCGCCAACCCTCCGGAGGGCCTCAACAATGTAAGTATCGGCTCCTTCTCCAACGGCGTCGGAAACGAATGGACCTATACGGCGATGTATTCGACGCAGACACAGACGAGGGAGTTTGTGGTGAACTCGGAAGAGGATGATATGCTTAACATTAGCGGGGTTGCATCCTCCGGAACGATGAACGTCATAATTACGGTATCCGATGAGACATCGACATATGCAACCGTTTATCCGATCATTCCGGGTAACGACATGTCCACAAATGTTTTCGAAATTACACCTGACGGGATAAGTGACTTTGAATTACTGGGTTCCCCACGAATTTATGAGATCCCTATCGACCAACCGGTAGGTTCGAAGGTGAAAGTCATGTTAATCACCGATGACTGTAAGGATGTCGAGTTCTCAGCGTCCCTTTCCTAAAAGAACAAATCGCAAAAGTTCAAAATACAGCACGCATTATAGGACGTAGTCCTGTAATGCGTGCTTCTTTTGTGACTTTCGATGAACAATCAATTCCTGAGTTCGAGGTGCCGTCAACCTCAGGATGGGTCGGTTTCACCCATAAAATGGTGAAGAGGATTATGGGCGAAATCGAGAGATGTGGGTCTTTTCGCCCAGAAAATGGCGAAGAGGATTATGGGCGAAATCGAGGGATATGGGTCTTTTCGCCCATAAAGTGGAGGTGTGAACACGTGAAAGGATGGACGAAAATGCCTCGAACGACCGGTTTCGTCTACAAATCAGCGAAAACTATATGAAATTCACTTCTGGTACTGAGGTGCAGCAAGCATTCAACGAGCGGCCTTCATTTTCTAGTAATATATCACACAAAACTTCGAATCCTGTTTCTGAGGGGGGACGAACATTGGGCAAGCTTCCCCTCCGCAAGGCGTAGCCTGAGAACAAGGGAAGCCAGACCAACGCGAGTTACTCCGCCAGCGCCGCCCGGATCAGCTTAACGATCTCTTCGCTCTTCAGCACTTTCCCGTAGGACAGCACTTTGTCGTCCAGAACCAGTGCGGGTGTCGACATCACGCCGTACCCCGCGATCACGGTAAAGTCCGTGACATGTTCGACGACCGGAGCCATGCCGAGCTGCAGAAGCGCGGCCTTCGTCGCGGCTTCGAGCTGGTTGCATTTGGCGCATCCGCTGCCGAGTACCTTCACGCGCGCAGGGCCTGCTTCAGATCCCGTGTTCGCTACTGCCGGAGCCACTGTGTTCTCCGGTTTCTTCTCTTCTCTCTTGCGAAAAAGTCCCATAAGTATATCCCCCTTATCGGAAATTAGAATCCTAAGTAAAACATATAGAAGCCGAGTCCTAAGATCAAGAGTCCTGAAACGATCCGGAGCACATTGCTCACCTTTCCATATTGCGGACTCGATGTGATCTTCTTGACAAAACCGATCGACGTTCCGGCGACGACCGCCAGTATGCCATAACCCAAGGAGTAGAACAAGAGCAGCACGCCGCCCCAAATAGGATTTCCTTCTCCCGCAACGACGGCGAGGAGAGCGATAAGAACCGGCGTGGAGCACGGTGACGAGAAGATCCCGCCCAGGATGCCCGTAATGAATGCGCCGAGATAACCTTTTCGAGTATTTTTCGCGGTGAGGTAGCTCGACGGAATAATCTCGAAAAGCCCCCAGGTCTGCAAGGCCATAACGACCATCAGAACGCCGAGGAGGATATACCACCAGGACGAGGCTGCACCGATCAGGCGTCCGAGGGATGCCGCGACGACACCCAGGATACTGAACGTCAGCGCGGAGCCGGCGACGTACATGAGCGACAGCCGGAAGGCGCGCTTGGGGTTATCCTTCTCCGCACTTCCCACGTAGCCGATGACCAGAGGGATCGTCGACAAACAGCAGGGCGAGAACGAGGTCAGAAACCCCGCGAGGATCGCGAGCAGAGGTCCCATGGGACCACTCGATGCAATTGTGGCCGACAGACTCTCGAGAAATTCGGTCATACCTCTGCCCCCATGTCCTGTAGGATCTCGCGCATCTGGTCGGCGCTCAATCCACCCTGGTGGATCGTGAACAAGTGCTCGTCGGTGTCCTTGTGACTGTACATGATGAACTCGAACTTCTCGGACATCGCTTCACTCGGCACATAGGGCGTCCCGTCCGCGTTGATGAAGACCTGCGTCGGCGTTACCATGACCGGGAAGTCGGATGCTGTGTCTGGACTTACTTCGACATCGACGTATTTGACAATCGCTTTGCCTAACGTCTCGTCGTGGATTGCCGCTAGCTCCGGCGCCATCAGAATACAGGGCTGACATGTTGTAGACCCGAAGTCGATCAGGATCGGCATATTATAGGCACCGAGCACGGTAAGGTCAATGGACTCCGCCTTCAGGATCAATGCCTCGTCGTCTGTCGAAACGTCGTTTGCGGTATTGCTGACATTGGTCGGCGTGGTGGTGGTCGCTGTCTGTTGCGGCAGATTCTTGACGATATAGATTCCCGCGACGACCACAATGATGGCGGCGAGAACCGCCAGACTGATTTTGCGATTACGATTCATTTCCATATGATGTCCTCCTAGACGATATAGGGCTGTATCAGGTTGAATAGATATCCAACAAGGATAATTCCGACGGTACAGATTGCGATGAAGGTTCCTAACAGTTTCGGCTTGACGGCCTTTCTGAGCATGATCAGCGACGGAAGCGAAAGTGTCGTCACCGCCATCATGAACGCGAGAACGGTTCCGAGAAGCGCACCCTTATTCAGGAGGGCCTCCGCAATCGGGACGGTTCCGAAGATATCCGCATACATCGGAACGCCGATCAGGGTCGCCATAATGACGCCAAACGGATTATTATTACCGAGTACAAAGGCCACCCAATTCTCAGGGATATAGTTATGTATCACAGCGCCGATCGCGACGCCGACAAGCACGTAGGGGAAAACCTTCTTCCATGTCGCGAAAACCTGCTCTGCGGCATAACGAAGGCGCTCGAGTCGGGTCATCGTCGGTGCGTCAAGATTCGCACCGGAGGCTTTGCGAATAAAGGGCTCGACGTATTTCTCCATCCCGAGTTTCTCGATCAATGTGCCGCCGACAACGGCGATGATCAGGCCCATCGCGACATAAATTGCGGCTACGCGAAAACCGAAAATGCTTGTCAGCAGAAGAAGCGACGCCATATCCACCATCGGCGAAGAGATCAGGAAGGAGAACGTGACGCCGACCGGGAGACCCGCAGATGAGAATCCGATGAAGAGCGGGATCGAAGAACACGAGCAGAACGGCGTTACGGTTCCGAGCAGCGCGGCGACAGTATTCGCGCCGAGACCGTGAAAACGCGAGAGGATCTTGCGGCTTCTCTCCGGCGGGAAGAAGCTCTGAATATAACTGATCACAAAGATCAGAAGACACAAGAGCACCGTGATCTTAATAACGTCATAGAAGAAGAATTGTATACTTCCCGGAAGCGGGTCCTCTACGCGCAAGCCCAGGGCCTCGAGCCCGGAGCCAATCAGTCGATAGAGCCATTGCATCCCCAATATTTCCTGCTGGAAAAAATCCCAGATCATCTTCAGAACTTCCATCTGTTTCCTACCCTTCCGTACAATCGATTATTCAACACATCTTGGATCGAGCTTCCGAATCAGGATGCTCCTTGGGTTGTTTTCACGGGCGAAGTGGATACCGCTGTAAGCGGCGTCGTCAGTTGCACCAGAATCTCTCCGGCTGCCCGGGCGCCTTGTGCACTGATCCGATAGTAGGTCCACTTCCCTTCCTGCCGGCTCTCGACGATGCCGGAATCGACCAGAAGCTTCATATGATACGACAATGCCGGCTGGCCGATCTCCATATGGTCCTTGAGGTCACATGCACAACGCTCCCCCTCGCGCAACAGTTCCAATACCCGCAGCCGATTCTCATCACAGAACGCCCGAAAAATTCTCGCGTGCGCAATATACTCATCTTTCATCGATCACACCTCACATCGAAAATCTTTTATCTGTTCTAAGTGTATCCGTCACATCAAATTCTGTCAATGTGACTTTTCTTGATATTCTCCGCGAAAAGATTGCGAGGCTGTGGGCTATCGTCATCGGGCGTCGGTACATGTACCGGCGCATACATGTTTCTGCTGGATACGTTTGAATACGAAGGAGCTGTTGCAAAATGAACGTAAAGGTTCAGGATGCATCAGTCCTTTTTTCTTGCAAGAAGCTGAAATGAGCGCCACCTGCTGGGTTTATGGGCGAAAAGACCAACATCCCTCGATCTCGCCCATAATCAGGATCGATGGAGTCTATTCCTTTTATTTACCAATGATAACCACCAAAATTTGATTGCCCTTGCAAATTTATACTTACTCAACGAAGAAGAATGAGTTTGTTTGTCAATAATAACCACCAAAATCGGAGGGTAGGCGGATTTTTATACTTCCTCAATGAGAGAAAATGTGATTTCTTATCAATGATAACCACCAAAATCGAGTGGGAGTCACGATTTTATACTTCCTCATTGAGCAATAACCACGTTATTCGTCAATGATAACCAATAAAATTGGATGGGACTCGCAAATTTATACTTCCTCATTGAGCAATAAGTACGTTATAGTTCCTCAATGAGAGAAAAGGAGATTTCTTGTCAAGGATAACCACCAAAATCGGATGGTAGGCGGATTTTTATACTACTTCGGGTTGTCGGAGACGAGAGTTGCCTATTACTGCGGAGCGCCGCGTCGCGTCGCGACTTATAATCCGCGCCGGCTCCACCGGCTCTCCTTCCCTTTTCGACAGCCCTTTTGACAAACCTCGAGCTCCCACATTACAGTCTAGGTTATCGACATGCGTGGCACACCCAAAAAAAGCCCCCGGAACCATAGGGTTCCGAGGGCTTCGTGGAGCGGGATACGAGATTCGAACTCGCGACTTTCACCTTGGCAAGGTGACACTCTACCACTGAGTTAATCCCGCACGCACGATGTATTATATCTACCCTGTGTGATTATGTCAATAAGGTTTTTTCGCGATTCAGGCGTTTGATTTCATCAATTGCTCCCTCGACAATAATGAAGAGCGTCGCTGCGACAGTTGCAGTTTACTTTTTCCCAATACAATGGGTACGGCTCGGCATCCATCCCTACCCCGGAAGTATCTCTCCCGCCAGAAGAACGTCCGGCCGGTTCAGGAAGCGGGTGAAAGGGTCGATCATCTCATGCCCGTGTTTCTCGTCCGTAAGATACGGGACCCAGAACTGCTCTTTCGAGAAGTTCGCCCATACGAGGAAGTACGCTACCCGGCACGCAAGAGGGTCACGAAGAATTGCATCCGCGCACTCGTTGAACCAGTCCGGTCGAGGATTGCCGATGGGGGCGAGTCCCTCATAGTACTTACCGTCCGCAGCGGTGTCGAGCATGCGAAGACCCGCCTCTGTCACCGCAGCCACCTTCTTGCGCTCGCGAGCGATCGACGCGACAATTCGGCACGTGGCGACCAGCGTGTCGATCCATGCGTCGCCTGCCGTCGGCCGGTCGTGATACATGTCGAACCCCACGATATCGATCGCGTCATCGCCCGGATATCTCGACAAATAGTCCTCTTCATCCGCAAACGGTCCGTTCGGCGAGTAAGCGTAGAGGAACTGATGAATCCCCTTCTCCTCACGCAGATAGTGTAGCGTATAACGAAATAATTCCCGATACAAAGCAGGTGTCGTGTACGCCGCGCCCCACCAGAACCAGTTCCCGTTGTTCTCGTGAAAAGGCCGGAAGATCATCGGAATCGGCCGCCCGTCATCGTCGACCGCCAAGAGCGCATAGTCCGCGATCCGGTCGAGGTAGGCGCGAAACCGCTCATGGTACAAGCCACCCGGAAGGCAATCCTCCGCAATCTGCGGCTCCGTGACATTCGGCGAATATCCGCCCAGATCCGCATCGCAAACCGCGAAATTCGGAGCGTGCATCGAGAACGTCACAATCACACCCTGCCGGTGCAACGCCTTCGTCACTTCGACGGTGTGGTCGAAATTTCCCTCAAACCCCAGAAGCGACAGCGCGTCAATCCCGACGACCGCCGGATGCCGCCCGCAAATGCGCAAGACATCCGAATCCGTGCCGTCTCGTCGCTCAATTGACACGCCGATATGACCGGCATTCTGATGCCCGAAAAGAATCACGTCCGCCGATGCCGCCGCTTGAAGTCGGGCAAAGAGCGCTCGGGTCTCCTCGGTCGCACGGGAATCCGCCGTCCGGTACGAGACCTCAACCCACGGGCAGATCTGAGCGGCCTGCGGCAGGATCTTCTCCTTCGCGAAAACCGTGCGCGTCACCTCATACGAGGCAGAAACCCGATCATCCCTCTTTTCGCTCATCACAAATCACCCGGCGAATATGTGCCGTCATCCATTACTTCTTCTGGTTGAAGTCACGGAAAGGATCCTGTATATCCCGGATATCGCCGCCAAGCTTCTTAATGGCAGACAGCGTCTCATAAAAGAACTGGCGATCGACCTCGTGGATATGTCGGTCGAGATAGCCCTTCAGAAGCGGCACCGCACGCCCGTCGCCGTAGTCGCCGAGGCAAACTGACGCGATAACCTTGTGCTCCATCGCGCGAAAAACACGGCGCATGCACTGGTAGATCTCTTCCGTCCGGTTGTCGCTGCCGATTTGCGTCAGCGCGATCAGTAAATACTCGTCCGGTCCGACAACGCCCGACCCGCAAGCGACATCGAGGCGCGCGATCAGACGCGGCACAACCGGAGTTCCGAACGCGGTTAGGAAATCTCGCATCGCTTCCGCGATAAACTCATCCGGGGTCGGGATCGCCTTAAAACGGTCGAGAGCCGGATCGATCGCCGCCTCGATATTCCAGAGCCCCAAGATGCGTAGCGCCGCCATATTCGGAAGAATCGAGTCGCGGAAATCATTGTCTTCCTGCCCCTCTTCCTTCTCCCACGAGCCGGAAAGCGCGAGCTCCAGAAGTTTCGCCGTCGCCGGCTCTCCAAAGGCCCCGAGGCGCATCATCAGCGGATCCGGCAGGTCGCCGTCTACCATGGTCGCCGCCATGAGGAATACCTCCATCGTGTCGTCGAGAGAGAGAAGCGAATCGAAAAATCCCTCGGGGGTACCGTCTTCAAGGCCATCGATGCTTTTCGAGAACCATGACTGCATGCTGTTGAACACCTCGTTCTGCAACATACTCTGGAAATCCATCGATCCGAAATCCGATTCATTCGTAACCCCGGCGATGATCTCTTCATAAAGGCGGGCGAGCTCGTGATTGTACTCGGTGAAGAGCATCTGGGCTTGCTTCCTGCGTAATTCGTCCATAGTCGTACACCTCCCGTGTATGCGCGATGCGCCGCTTCGTAGGCGCTGTTTCGAAAAGAAAAAAGAAACCCGAAGTCTTACGGACTTCGGGTCCCTCGGATGGAGGCGCCACCCAGAATTGAACTGGGGATAAAGGTTTTGCAGACCTCTGCCTTACCGCTTGGCTATGGCGCCGTAACTGTCGAATCCATGCGGAATCAACGGGTAAGATCATACCATCAAACCCCGGCTCACGTCAACGGGGTAATCGATACATCTGCTTTTCTGCGACGTCCTGCGAAATGCGCTTTCTGAGAATCACGCGCGCAGTACAAAGAGAATGTTGCGAGATGCTCTTCTCGTTCATTTATCGCGCGGGTGCTGGATCAATTTTCTTCCTGTGGTCCCAGAAGGAATCTCAGAGTTTTGGAGAACTATAAATTCATCAATGACAAACCTACTCAATCAGCTCATTTGAACATTTGAGTAGGTGCGCAGGCTGCCTGGCGCGCGTTTCTTTCATTGATATACCTACTCAATCAGCTCATTTGATCATTTGAGTAGGTACGCTGGCTGCCCGACGTGAATTTCTTGTCATTAACAAACCTACTCAATTGGCTGTTTTCCTCATTTGAGTAGGTACGCCGACTGCCAGGCGGGAGTTTCTTATCATTGATATACCTACTCAATCGGCTCTTTTGCTCATTTGAGTAGGTACTCCGGTTGTCATTCGCGCGTTTCTTATCATTGACAAACCTACTCAATTGGCTGTTTTCCTCATTTGAGTAGGTACGCTGGTTGTCAGCCGGGAGTTTCTTATCATTGATATACCTACTCAATCGGCACTTTTGATCATTTGAGTAGGTACGCCGGTTGTCAATCGTGAGTTTCTTATCATTGATATACCTACTCAATCAGCTCATTTGATCATTTGAGTAGGTACGCCGGCTACCCGGCGTAAGTTTCTTATCAATGATAAGCTTGCTCAATAGATCTTTGAGCGCACTTTCGCAGTTTGATTAACGACCTGTTCATTGCTGTCAAGACTTGTTCGAATTCTTTTCGCGAAGAATATTAAGAAATTACAATCGTATCGAGTCCAGGTAAACACTTATGGTTAAGACGATTAAGGATATGCCGAAAATTGAAATTATAACTAGGAAATACATCCGGCGTCCCTTATCGGACTTGATCTGCTTCCAGAGGGCGTTAAGGGACAACGTCAACAGTAAAGAAAAGGCAACGGCGATGAGAACAGCTACGATCGTGGCGGTGCTACGCCAGCGGTCGATGTCGAGCGTGTTCTCACGAATAGCGTTGTCCAGCAGCTCACGAGCGTAATCAGCCTTGTCGAGATTCTTTAGCGAGAAGTATCCGATCAGTACTTCTTGTGTTCCTACAAGTCCTTCCACTTGAACAGGTGTGTCGACCCTGACATCTTCATTGATTTTGATGGTGGTAACATGTACCGGCGTGTTCGCCGGAACAACAATCTCTTCCCCCTGCGAACCGTCGGAATTCACGATTACACCGGTAACGTCATCCGTTATAATCGCCGCGTCAAAGCTCACTTCATAGAGAAATGTGGTTCGTCTCGCTACTTCTCTCGAGGCATATGGAACGAGTATAGAGAAAGCAAGGGAAAAGGTTATCCCGAGGGAGAGTAAAAACAATGAGATTCGATATTTCATAACGGCGATCCTCTTACATAGTTATTTTATCTATCGATAGTATAGGTGTCAATGAATCGAGAATTCATCGATACCCTCTCCGTTCCGCCGCTGTCGACGCTCCAAGTGACTTGTTCTGTGCAATAGAATATAATCTTATGAGAATTCTTGCGAGGAGTAACATCATGAATGACAAGGAGACCTATTGGGATTCTCGCTTCGGGACGGAGGGCGAGATCTGGGGCGAAGAGCCCTCGGACGCCACACGGGAAGCCGCGCGGATTTTTCGCGATGAAGGTGCTGTACGTGTCTATGTGCCGGGCTGCGCGTACGGAAGGAACAGTCTCTTTCTCGCATCCGAAGGTTTTGCGGTTAGCGCCTCGGATATTTCCGGCGAGGCGATTCGAATTGCTGAGGAGAATGCGAAGCGCTCGAACGGTGCGAATATCGCCTATCGGCAGCGCGATCTGTTTTTGGATTCGATCGACATGCCTTTCGACGCGCTTCTGTCGATCAATCTCCTGCATCTTTTCGATACGAGGCAGGCGATGCAGGTTCTGAATCTTTTCGCGAATTCAATCAAGTTGGGCGGAGTTCTTGTCCTGACTGTCATGTCGGTAAACGATCATGACTTTGGCAAGGGCGAACGGATCGATGAATATACCTACGAGGTCAAGAAGGGCCGGCCGCTTCGTTATTATGACGAGGCATCGCTGCGGTCCGTGTTTCCGCAGGAGTTTGAGATTCGAGAGATCCGGGAGATCAAAGAACACGAGAACCACGGTGGCAAAGAGCACGATCATGCGATGATGTTTGTTGTCGCCGCGAGAAGATAAACGGAGGATTTACTTTTGGATAATTACGCGATGATACAGTATTTCGAATGGTATCTGCCGGCGGACGGCGGTCACTGGAACCGTTTGGCCGGGGATGCTGAGCATCTGGCGTCTCTTGGGATCATGGGAGTCTGGCTCCCTCCCTGCTGCAAGGCGACCGGAGCGAATGACGTCGGCTATGGCATCTATGATCTGTATGATCTGGGTGAATTCGATCAGAAGGGCACCGTGCCGACCAAGTACGGAACGCGTGAGGATCTTCTGAGGGCGTCCGCGGCGCTTCATGCGAAAGGTCTCAAGGTCTATGCCGATGTCGTGTTGAACCACAAGGCAGCGGCGGACGAGACAGAGGAGATTACCGTCGTCGAGGTCGATCGCAATAACCGCGACCGGCAGATTTCGGATCCTTTCACGATCTCTGCCTGGACGAGATTCACCTTCCCGGGCAGAGCCGGCAAGTATTCCGAATTCACCTGGGGTTGGTATCACTTCACCGGTACGGATTACGACGCGCGCACCGGGCGGGTGGCGCTCTACCGGATTGTCGGGGAGAACAAGTCCTTCTCCGAGAATGTCGATCAGGAGAACGGGAATTACGACTACCTGATGTTCGCGGATATCGATTATCAGCACCCGGAAGTGACGGACGAGACCATTCGCTGGGGCAAATGGCTGATCGATACTTTGAAGCTCGACGGTATGCGCCTGGACGCAGTCAAACATATCAACCAGGACTTCATCGAGTGCTTTGTCGGCGAGATGCGCGCACATGTCGGGCGGCCGTTCTTTACGGTGGCCGAGTACTGGCGCGACGATCGGGCGCTGCTCGCGCGTTTCTTGGGCGAGGAGAACTTCTGCCTCACGCTTTTCGATGTGCCGCTGCATTTCAATCTTTTCGAGGCCGGGCGCGCGGGACGCGACTACGATCTGCGGAAAATTTTCGATGATACGCTCGTTAAGAGCAATCCCTTAAATGTCGTGACCTTCGTCGACAATCACGATTCGCAGCCGCATCAGGCGCTCGAGTCCTATGTCGCCGACTGGTTCAAGATGCCGGCGTATGCGTTGATTCTGCTCCGGCGCGACGGCTATCCGTGTGTGTTCTACGGGGATTACTACGGAATCGCCGGCGATGACCCGCGACCGGGTCGAGGCGACGAACTCGATAAGCTCCTTCTGGCGCGAAAAAACTATGCATACGGAGAACAGGTAGATTTCTTCGATGACCCGCATCGCATCGCGTGGATTCGCAAAGGAGATCCGGAACATCCAGGCTCGGGACTTGTGGTCTTGATCTCGAACGATGAGGTCGGAGGACAGGTTCTGCCGGTCGGCCAGGAATTCGCGGGCACGGTATGGCAGGATCTTACCGGGCATCAGCAAGAGAAGGTCAATGTCGGCGAGGACGGTCAGGCGTTTTTCCCGGTCTCGGTGGGATCACTGTCTGTGTATGCACAGATGAGTGACTAACCGCGGACACAATTTTTTCGAAAACACGTAACCCAATATATGACAAGAGGTGTTTCTCGCGAAATTTCGCTCCCTGCGGATGATCGAGAGAAACACTTTATTATTTGGTTGTTATCATGAAACGAATTTTACCTCTCCGTCCCTCCAAATTAATGATCATAAACGATTATCCAGAAGCGTTGCAAAGCGCTATGGGTTCTGTTACAAAAGAAGAGATAAACATTTACAGGGGGGATTTTTTATGTCAGGAAATGTCGGGATCTTAATAACCATGTGCTGTTATATGGCTTTTGTAATCGGTATCGGTCTCTATTTTGCCAAAAGGTCCAATGCGAATTCGGAGAATTATTTCCTGGGAGGAAGAACACTTGGGCCTTGGGTTGCAGCCATGAGCGCGGAAGCGTCCGACATGAGCGGCTGGCTTCTGATGGGACTTCCCGGCGTTGCCTATTGGTTTGGAATTAGCGACGCGTTCTGGACGGCAATCGGGCTTTTGATCGGAACCTATCTGAACTGGCTTCTGGTCGCGAAAAGACTGTATGGCTACTCGATCGTTGCCGACAATTCCATCACAATCCCCGATTTTTTCAGCAATCGCTTCAAAGAGAAAAACAAGATTATCATGACGATTGCGGCTGTATTTATTCTCATCTTCTTCACCGTATATGCTTCCAGCTGTTTTGTAACGGTGGGTAAACTGTTCAATTCGCTTTTTGGTATACCTTATCAGTATCTGATGATAGGAGGAGCTATTTTCGTTGTCATCTATACATTCCTCGGAGGATTCCTTGCCGAGAGCACATCGGACTTTATGCAGGGAATTGTCATGATTGTTGCGCTTATACTCGTCCTTGTCACGGGACTTGTATATGCCGGCGGCCCTGCGGCGGTCTTGGAAAATCTGAACAAGATCCCCGGTTTCCTGGATTTCTTCGGCATCGCTTCCCCAACGGTAACGGATGGTGTACAGCAGTTATCCGAGAGCGGAGCGCCTCTATTTGGCGCCGCCAATCCGTACGGTCTTCTGACGATTATATCCACAATGTCCTGGGGTCTCGGTTATTTTGGCGTACCTCAAGTACTCCTTCGTTTTATGGCGATCCGGAAAAAGTCCGAGATCAAGAAGTCCAGACGGATTGCCACGATCTGGTGTGCCATTTCCCTCTTCGCCGCCGTACTGATCGGCTTGATCGGACGGGCCATTTTCCCGGCGGAGCTCCTTTCCGCAAGTAGTGCGGAGAGCATCTTCATCAGCATGTCGTCCCACCTTCTGCCGACAGTCATCGCGGGACTGGCCATGGCCGGTATCCTGGCCGCGACCATCAGTTCCTCGGATTCCTACCTGCTGATATCCGCATCCGCCTTCTCGAAAAACATCTTCCAGGGCCTCATCAAAAAGAACGCGACAGACAAACAGGTGATGCTGGTAACAAGAATTGTCTTGATGGCAATTGCATTAATCGGAATTCTGATTGCGCTCGATGAGAACAGCGTAATATTCACAGTAGTCTCCTTTGCCTGGGCAGGTTTCGGCGCCACTTTCGGACCGATTATGCTCTTCTCCCTCTTCTGGAAAAGAACGACCCGTCAAGGAGCAATTGCCGGTATGGCTGCCGGCGGTATTTTCGTCTTCATCTGGAAACTATTACTTAAGCCCCTGGGCGGTGTATTCGGAATTTATGAATTATTGCCGGCCTTCCTCATCTCTTGCATCTTCATCGTTCTCATTTCACTGCTGACAAAAGAGCCGTCAAAAGAAATTCAAGACGAGTTTGCCGCGGCAAAAGTATACGAGGACTAATTACGAGCCACAGAGCTCCACCCCAAAGGTGCCTGCGGAAAAATATGGGACTGTTACAAAAGTGAAGGAGCGCCGGCGGAGCCGACGCGGATTATAAGTCGCGACGCGACGCGGCGCTCCTATGTAATGGGTAATGCTCGTCTCCGACACCTCGAAGAAGTATAAAAAACCTCCTGCCCTTCGTTTTTTTATGGTTATCATTGATATTTAATCGCATTCGAACGCTTCGAAAACCTTAGTAGGAGCCGGTTTCGTATGTGCCTCAATGACAAATATCCGCACTGGGATGGTCGGCGCACATACGAAAACCCGTGAAGGAGCCCATTTTGCGAGTCCCATTGAATTTTGTGGTTATCATTGACGAATAACATGGTTATTGCTCAATGAGGAAGTATAAATTTGCGAGTCCCATCGAATTTTAGTGGTTATCATTGATGAATAACCCCATTCTTGTTCAATGAGGAAGTATAAATTTGGAACCCTCATCGAATTTTAGTGGTTATCATTGATAATTAAACGCATTTTTTCTCATTGAGGAAGTATAAAAACCTTCTGTCCTTCGAAATTGGTGGTTATCATTGATACATAATAAGGAATAGACTCCATCGATTACGTTTATGGGCGAGATTGAGGGAAGTGGATCTTTTCGCCCATAATCGGGGTCGGAGCTCCGCCAGCGGCGCGACCATAAATAATGAGCGCCGGTCACCCGGCGCTCATCCCCATCAAATCTGTTCAAAGTCGCAAGATCTCTCCTTCGGCCCACCACACGAACAGTTACCGCTGCCAAGCGGGCGAAGCCTTCTATCGCACGGGTTCTCCGCAGGAGGCAGTGCCGACATATGAGGCGAAGCCAAAATATAAGGCGTAGCCGACGAGGACCGAATCCCGGGCGAAGAAGCGCGAGCACGCCCGTTACCGTTGCCAAGCGGGCGAAGCCTTCTATCGCACGGGTTCTCCGCAGGCGGAGCCGAGGACTTAAATCCCGCGCGAAGAAGCGCGAGCACGCCCGTTAACGCTCTCCGCAGGCGAGTGGTTTTCGCGAGCATTTTTTCCGCAGGATCGCAAGATCCGAGGACGCAAAATGCGAGGAAAATCCCGAGATCGCATTACGGGAGTCCGCTCTTTCCCATCAGGAAGCGGTCGCATTCTCTGGCAGCGGCGCGTCCTTCGTTGATGGCCCAGACGACGAGGCTCTGTCCTCTTCGCATATCGCCCGCCGCGAAAACTCCGGGCTGGCTTGTCGAGAAACTGCCGAAGGCAGCTTTGACGTTTGATCTCTCATCGCGGTCGACGCCAAATCCCGTGGCGGCGGCATCCTCCGGCCCGAGGAATCCCATCGCCAGAAGAACCAGATCCGCCGGGTAGACGATTTCAGAGCCCGGTACATCGACCGGAATCATGCGTCCTGCAGCGTTCTTCTCCCATTTGACGGCCACGGTGTGAACCTCTTTGACATGACCTTCGGCATCGCCGACGAATTTTTTCGCGGTACGTTGATACGCGCGCGGGTCAGCGCCGAAGAGAGCGATTGCTTCTTCCTGACCGTAATCTGTCTTGAGGACGAACGGCCATTGCGGCCAGGGGTTGTCTGCGGCACGTGTCTCGGAGGGACGGGGCATGATCTCGAGTTGCGTAACGCTCTTGGCGCCGTGGCGGATGCTCGTGCCGACACAGTCGGTGCCCGTGTCGCCGCCGCCGATAACGACGACGTGCTTGCCCTTGGCATTCTCCTTCATGGAGGGTGCGGCACCGGCGCGGCTCTTGCCGACCTTATCAACCGTCTGATCATCCATAAGCGACTTGGTATTCGCCGACAGGAAATCTACGGCGAAATGAATGCCGGCGAGTTCTCTACCCTCGATCGGAAGATCACGTGCTTTGGTCGCACCACCGGCCAGCACTACGGCGTCAAATTCCTTGCGGATCAGATCCGCCGGAACATCCTTGCCGACTTCGGTTCCGGTGATGAAGGTTATCCCGCTCTTCTGCATGAGTTCAATTCGACGCAGAACAACTCGCTTATCGAGCTTCATATTCGGAATGCCGTACATCAGAAGTCCGCCGGGACGATCGGCACGCTCATACACAGTGACCAGATGTCCGGCCCTGTTGAGTTGCTCGGCACAAGCGAGTCCTGCGGGGCCGGAGCCGATGACGGCGACGCGTTTTCCGGTACGTTTCTGCGGAATCTGCTCCTGAATATAGCCTTCCTCGAATGCACGGTCGATGATCGCGCATTCGTTGGACTTGATCGTCACCTGGGGCTGGTTGATTCCGACCGTGCAGGCGCCTTCACAGGGCGCCGGACAAACGCGACCGGTAAACTCGGGGAAGTTGTTCGTTTTCAGAAGGCGCGCGGCAGCTTCCTTCCAGAGGCCACGATAGATCAGATCATTGAATTCCGGGATCAGATTGTTAATCGGGCAGCCGGATGCCGCTCCGCGAATCATGATGCCGGAATGACAGAACGGAATTCCGCAATCCATGCAACGGGCACCTTGACGGCGTCTCTCTTCCTCGCTGATCGTATCGTGAAATTCGAGCCAATCCTTCACGCGCTCCTCCGGCTTACGATCCGGTGGGAGCATGCGTTGATATTCCATAAATCCTGTTGGTTTTCCCATAGATAAATCCTCCGAAGTACTCTTGTTCGCCTTAGTTCCCCGAGATGCGCTTCTCGTCGCTGTTATTGACTTCAAAAGCCGCCATCAATGCTTCCTCACCCATCAGTCCCTTGGCTTCTACGGCCGCAATTGCCTTGAGCATGCGATCGTAGTCGTCCGGAAGGACCTTGATGAACATCGAGGAGTACTCGTCAAAGCGGTCCAGAATCTTGGCCGCGAACGGACTTCCCGTGAATTCGATATGTTTCTTCAACATCAGCTTCACAAGAGAGATATCCGCGGGTTCGGACAATGTTGATAATGCGACCATCTCTGTATTGCAGCGCTGCTTGAATTTACCGTCCTCATCATAGACGAAGGCTACACCGCCCGACATACCGGCGGCAAAGTTCCTTCCCGTCATACCGAGTACGACAACACAACCTCCGGTCATGTACTCGCATCCGTGATCACCGACACCTTCGACGACCGTGGACGCGCCGCTGTTGCGGACCGCGAAACGTTCGCCGGCACGGCCATGAATATAAGCCTCACCGCTTGTCGCTCCATAGAGAGCTACGTTGCCGATAATGATATTCTCCTGCGGCACAAAGGTCGCGTTCTCGTCGGGGAATACGACAAGTCGTCCGCCCGATAAGCCCTTGCCCAAATGATCGTTCGCGTCACCTTCCAGGCGCAGGGTAATTCCTGCGGGAACGAATGCACCGAAACTTTGTCCTGCGGAACCCTTGAAATGCAGATCGATCGTATTGTCCGGAAGACCCTTGGCGCCGTAGCGGCGGGTGACCTCGCTGCCGAGCTGTGTGCCGACGACGCGGTTGATGTTGCGGATGGGCAAAGATACGCGTACCGGTTTGGCCGCTTCAAGTGCGGGTTCGCAAAGCGGCAGGAGAACTTTGCGATCCAGGGTCTCCTCCAGCTTGTGATCCTGCGACATGACACAATGTGAGATTACAGTGGAGTCAAGGTTCGGGCGATACAGGAGCGGTGACAAATCCAGACCTCTGGCCTTCCAGAAATCGACCGCTGCGTCCGGACGGAGGACATCGGTTCTTCCGATCATCTCGTCGACGGTCCGGAAGCCCAGCTCGGCCATGATTTCGCGCATCTCCTCCGCGATAAAGCGCATGAAGTTGACAACATACTCCGGATGTCCGGCGAAATTCTTGCGAAGCTCCGGGTTCTGTGTCGCGACACCGACGGGGCAAGTATCGAGGTTGCAGACACGCATCATGACGCAACCTAAGGCGACAAGCGGTCCTGTGGCGAAGCCAAATTCCTCTGCACCGAGAAGCGCGGCGATTGCGACGTCGCGGCCGGTAAGGAGTTTACCGTCTGTCTCGACGACAATTCGGCTTCGAAGATCATTCAGAAGCAGTGTCTGGTGCGTCTCCGCGACACCGAGCTCCCACGGGAGGCCGGCATGACGGATACTTGTCTTCGGCGATGCGCCGGTTCCTCCGTCATATCCGCTGACGAGTACGACATCCGCGCGACCCTTGGCGACACCGGCCGCGATGGTTCCAACACCAACCTCGGACACGAGCTTGACATTGATACGGGCGTACTGGTTCGCGTTCTTCAGATCATGAATCAATTCGGCCAGATCCTCGATCGAATAAATGTCGTGATGCGGCGGGGGCGAGATTAAGCCTACGCCGGGTGTGGAATGACGCGTCGCGGCAACCCAGGGATACACCTTCCTGCCAGGGAGTTGTCCTCCCTCGCCGGGCTTCGCGCCCTGAGCCATCTTGATCTGAATCTCTCGCGCATGAACAAGATAATCGCTCGTGACGCCGAAACGGCCGGATGCAACCTGCTTGATCGCGCTGTTCTTCGAGTCGCCGGTCGGCAGGGTCTTGAATCTTGCCGGATCCTCGCCGCCCTCGCCGGTGTTGCTCTTGCCGCCGAGACGGTTCATCGCTATCGCCAGAGCCTCATGGGCTTCCTTGCTGATCGATCCGTAGGACATGGCTCCGGTCTTGAAACGTCGAACGATTGACTCGACGGACTCGACCTCATAGATTGAGATTGGTTGCTTCGAGGGAACGAACTCCAGAAGTCCCCGAATGGTACAGAGACGCTGTGTCTCCTTGTTCAGGAAATGGCTGTATTCTTTGAACTTCGAGTAATCTCCGGTTCGTACGGACTGTTGTAACAGATGAACCGTCATCGGGTTGAACTGATGGTACTCGCCGTCGCTTCTCCATTGATAGAATCCGCCCGCGTCAAGACCTTCATTCGTCTGATTCGGCGAGAAAGCCGCTTCGTGACGAATCGCGCATTCCTTGGCGATGTCATCGAGATCGATACCGCCGATGCGACTCGGAGTCGAGGTGAAATAGGTGTCAATGACATTCTTGCCGACGCCCAACGCCTCGAAAATCTGCGCTCCGCGGTAGCTTTGGACCGTTGAGATACCCATCTTGGACAAGACCTTAATGATTCCCTTATAGGCTGCCTTGACGTAATGTGCCTGTGCATCCTCCGGCGTGATATCCAGCAGAACTCCGCTGTCGATCGCGTGATTTACCGAAGCCAGCGCAAGATACGGGTTGATCGCCGACGCACCATATCCGATCAGAAGAGCGAAGTGATGGACCTCGCGCGGTTCGCCGGATTCGACGACGATACTGATGTTCTGGCGTTTTCTCTTCCTTGTCAGGAACTGATGAAGACCGGAAACCGCCAGGAGAGCCGGCATTGCCGCGAAATTCTTGTTGACACCGCGATCCGACAAGATCAGAATATCCGTCTTCGCGTCCACCGCCTTCTCCGCCAAACGGAAGATCTCGGACAGCGACTTCTTCATCGCGTAGCCGTCGCCGCCCGCCGGGAAAAGCATCGGCAGTGTGACCGTCGAGAATCCATGAAGATCCGCGTCGCGAAGCTTCTGGAGCTCGTCGTTGGTCAGGATTGAATGAGGGATTCGGATCTTCTTGCAATCTTCGGGAACCGGCGAGGTAATGTCACCCTCCGGTCCCAGGTACATGGTCGCCATCGTTACCACATCTTCACGAATCGAGTCGATCGGAGGATTGGTCACCTGCGCGAAAAGTTGCTTAAAGTAGTTGTACAGTAACTGGGGCCGATCCGACAACACCGCAAGAGGCGAATCCTGTCCCATGGAACCCAAAGGATCGATGCCATCCTTCGCCATCGGGACAATCATCCGGCGGACATCCTCATACGAATATCCAAAAGCCTTCTGGAAACGCTCGATCTGATCCGCACTCTCCTCAGGTCCCGCCTGCAGAGGCTTCTTGAGCGTAAGGTCCTTGAGATCTACCGTGTGCGCGTCAATCCAACGACGATACGGCTTCTCCTTGCCGGCCTTGCTCTTCACTTCTTCATCGGTGATAATTCTTCCTTCTTCCGTGTCGATCAACAACACACGGCCCGGACGTAAGCGGTCCTTGTGGAGGATTCTCTCCGGCTCGATATCGAGAACGCCGGCCTCGGAGGAAAGTACGATCATCCCGTCCTTTGTCACATAATAACGCGAAGGACGCAGACCGTTGCGGTCAAGAATCGCACAAATCTGGCGACCGTCTGTAAAAGCCATCGCCGCAGGTCCGTCCCAAGCCTCGCAAAGCATGCCGTTGAATTCATAGTATGCTTTCAGCTCATCGGACATACTCTCATGCTTCGCCCACGGTTCGGGCACCATCATCATCGCCGTCTCGGCCAGCGAACGGCCGGAGAGCGTAAAGAACTCCAGACAGTTATCGAACATGGACGAGTCACTGCCTTCTTCGTTGATAATCGGGAAAATCTTCGAGACCTCTTCGCCGAAGATCTTCGTATGAATATTCGATTCACGGGCGTGCATCGCATTGATATTGCCGCGAATCGTATTGATCTCGCCGTTATGAATGAGGTAACGGTAGGGGTGCGCACGCTCCCAGCTCGGGAAGGTGTTCGTACTGTACCGGGAATGAACGAGAGCCAGGGCCGACTCAAAAGAGAGATTCTTCAAATCCAGATAGAAGGCATCCATCTGTTCAGGCGTGAGCATCCCCTTGTAAACAATCGTCCGGCAGGAAAGGCTGGCGAAATAAAAATATCTCGGATCATGCTCGCGGATATGTTGCGTCAAGCGCTCACAGCTCTTGCGAATGACATAGAGCTTGCGTTCGAAATCGAGTTCTGTCGCAAGATCCTCGCTGCGTCCGATGAAAATCTGCATGAAGTAGGGTCGGTTCTCCCGGGCTGACGACCCGAGCATCGACTCATTGACCGGTAATTCGCGCCAGCCGATGACCGTCTGTCCCTCCGCGCGAACAATCGACTCGATGCGAGAAAGAACGCTCTCTCTTGCATCCGACCTCCGCGGAAGAAACAGCATACCGACGCCGTATGACCCCGCCGCCGGCAGTTCAAAGCCGAGAAGCGGACATACTTTGCGAAAAAAACGGTCGGGAATCTGTAAAAGAATACCCGCGCCGTCGCCCGAGTTCTCTTCGCTTCCCGCACCGCCTCGATGTGCTAAGTTTGCCAGGATTGTAAGTCCTTGCTCGACAATCTTATGTGATTTGTGACCGTGAATACTCGCGACAAACCCTATGCCGCAAGCGTCGTGCTCCTGTTGCGGAGAATACATTCCTTGTGCTTGCGGTATGCCGCTACATTGCGTTCCCATACTTTGTCCTCCCGTTCGTCCTTCTGACACGCCGGAGGAATGAAAAAAATGCCCGGTGTACCGGCCTTGGCACACATAGACATTCTGCTCCGACGCTCCCGAAAGCGAGTTCGCGGACCTAAAATGCCGTCGATTCGCCTCTTGTGTTTGCAATCATAACATATTGCAAGTTCTAGCGCAACATTTTTCATATAACTTGTGAAAATTCGTGTATTATCGGTTTCGAAAATTGAATTATGAAAGTTCTTCTTGTGAACATTGCATATTCACACCCGATTCATCGATGAAGCCATCCGGTGCGACTTATTATAGTAACCGGAGAAGGTATCACGCAGTATCTTCTGCCCCTGTTCGTTCGGATGAATCCCATCGGCGCACAGAAGTTCGTTCAAACGTCGCTCGCGCAGGAACGCGTCACGAACATCAACAAAACCCACGCCCTCTTCGAGCGCAACGCGTGTAATCGCCAGCGAATACATCTCCTGATGACGATAGATGTACTCTTTCTCACCGAGAAAAGAGAGAATGCGCTCCGCGCTGATCCCGTCCGGCTTCGTAATCCAGTCAAAGTACCGGTACGAATCGATCGGCGGCAAACTCATCAACAGAGGCGTGATGCCTCTCGCGACAAGGGCCCGCACCATTTCGCGCATCGTATCCGTAAATACGGCGATCGGCGTATTCGGTTCATGTTTCGCGTCGGGATCGTCGGATACTTCGCGCCAATTGTAATCACAATCGTTGCCGCCGAACTCCAGGAGAACGACATCCGTATGAAGCCCCGTCGTGAGCATCTGCTCCATCTTCTCGAGCGCCCGGGGAGCCGTGCAACCGAAGCGCGAATGATTCTTGATCTCGAGAGAGAAGATACGCGAAAACGCTTCAACAGCATTCTCTTTCAGAAGTCTGTATCGTCCGGCAGCCTCATCGAGGACAACGCCCTTCATGATGGAATCCCCCCAGATATCGACTCGTGAAATTATAGACATATTCTTCACCTCACATCTCATCATAATGTGAAGTGTATCACT
>JACCEE011474707.1_pt1 | contig 23292 bp, 20 predicted proteins | sample 7449931 | NCBI WGS metagenome assembly JACCEE01 (sample SAMN15323457, study PRJNA562643) | freshwater metagenome | isolation source: river surface water | place: USA:Blue River Watershed | collected 2017-08-19 | reverse complement strand
GAGATTTCTTAGAGTTATCTCTGAGATAGGCTAGGGCAGTCTCATGACATAAGACACCACCACTAAAGATCGGTGATGATTCATAGCTGAGGGGTTGGTTAGAGTTATTCCCTAGGGGAAGCTCATGTAAAGCTATGACGACTCTTAGTAATGAGTACTTATTGAGTGGTTCCTGTTTAAGTAGTTCATTTACTCGTTCTCTTATCTTGTCATCTTGGAGGTGGTATATCTTTAGACCACCACCATATATTTGGTCTAGTTCTTCCTGAGCGTAGTATTTAAAGTCGTCACTGATTGATTCCATGTATTCATCTGAGGATGTCATAAAGGGTTCCTTAAGGGGGACTGGAGTTATATCTTCCTTATTAGGAATTTCAGTACCCGTATTTTTAAAGTTAATAGCCCCCATTCAAGAAAGAGACTGTGGTGAAGATGCAACAATCAGCTCGAACGGAGAGATATGGCTCGGAGAGGAATTTTGCGGATTTTTAAAAAACTTCGAGAGGCACCTGTTGCGGAAGCTCTCTTTCTCCTACTGTGCGAGGTTTAAAAGTAGCCTCTAAAAACCATTTAAAGGGTTCTATAAGAGGTGATCGAGAGTGGTGGTGCCTCTCTATTTGTTTTGTAAAAGAGTTTTCTTATGGTCTCTTAAAACAAGTGAGAGCAAAAATTGATGTTGTGATTTATCGAGTAGGTTGTCTTAACTGGGTAGTTTCAAAAGAAGATTGCTTCCACATAACAAATCACAGCATCGGATTATGTGTCACAATTAATTGATACAGCTGTGACCTTTTTCTAGCCATAGTTGACGATTACCCAATCGCATGAATACTGTTTTCAGAGTGATCTCTAATTCAAAGAATTTTCCAAGCTTGATAGTCATAAGTCCTCCTTGTTAATGAAGAACTCAGATTACATGTTGCCTATTTTTTGTGCAAATGATTTTTATAGTCAACTGTTGACGATGTGGTTGTATCCCTAGTCTTGTTAAGACTCTAGAGACTTGAACGGAAGACCATTCGCCCCCTCTAGGGGCTTTGATACTTGCTTTGTTGAGAGCTTCTGCAATGTGAGCAACTCTCATTCCTTGCTTTCTAAGGGGTTTGACAATGCTTTCTAAAGACTTAGCCTCAGCGACTGCATTAGCTAGTCTAGCTTCATTTCTTTTGAAGGTTGAATCTCTAAGTCCCCCAAGTTTGACTCCACGAGCCTTAGCTTCTTTAAGAGCACTCTTAGTCCTCTGAGATATGAAGTCTCGTTCCTGTTCGGCAAGCATTGCGTAGAGGTGTAACTGCATCTTATCGGCTTGAGGAAGGTTTGCTACTTTGAACTGGATGGTCTTATCTTCCATGAGGGTAGCTATAAAGGAGACCTTTCGACTGAGACGATCTAGCTTTGCCACTAATAGGATTGCCTTCGACTTCTTTGCCAATGCCAAGGCTTTATCAAGTTCGGGTCTTACATCCTCGCCACCTGAAATGATGTCTGTGTAGTCTCCAATGACCTCATAGGGTTGCTCAGAGTAATACTCTAGGTAAGCAGTGATATCTCTAGTTTGAGCATCTAAGCCCAGTCCTGACTTGCCTTGTTCTTTAGTTGAGACCCTTCGATAGGTGACATAGCGAATCATGGCGAGACCTTTAAATTGACTAATTATTTGATTTTAGGTTTTTTTTTACATATGTCAAGGGTCGTTGTGACTGTAAAAACTACGGCTTCATCTCTACCAATTGTGCAATATTCAAAACTAAAAGGAATTTAGTAGTTTTAAGCTTCATCTCTACCAATTGTGCAATATTAAAAAATCAAAAGGAATTTAGGAGCTCTAAGGGAGTGGGTAAGTCCCAGTTTGGAGGATCTAGAGGAGCCATGGGGGGTGAAAGGTTCCGCCTAGAGGATCGAGTGCCCTCTGAAATTTTTTGGGCAAATTATTCTGAAGAAAATTACCCCAAAAACTAACTTTATGTAATTTTTAGTAAAACACCTTGTTAAAAATGGTGCTAAGATAAAAGCATGTTAAGAAAAATATTCTTAATCTCGATGATGTTCATTTTGCCAGTTCAGGTTTGGGCAGGGTTAGACATGTCATTTAAACATCAAGCTGTTGTAGTTGATGTTGGTAACCAAGAAATAGCTCATAAATGCCACCAAGATAGAGTAGCCTCCAATCAGGATGGTGCTGAATCAAATAGCCAATCCGAAAGCGGCGGCTGTAATACTTGCGCACTTTGTATGGGGGTCGGTTTTGTTCCTACCAACTCCAAACTAAATAAAATTACCTTCTCTACGGTTTTTAATTCCGGTAAGGCTAACTTTTCTAGTCGCGACGTTTCTTCGCTAATCAGACCACCCATTCTTTAACTTTCCTAGCATAAATCCGCCCAAAATTTGGGCTTGATTCTTAATGGAGAGTTAAATGAAAAAATTTGTAATTGCTTTATTGGGCTTTGTGATGTCACAAGCCTTTGCAAACTCAGTATGGGTTGAACAAAATAAATTAGTTGGTGAGATAGGTGGGTGGCGTGTCTACTCTAAGGAGCAAGTCACACGCGAAAGAATTAATAATCAAAACCCCTTTACTTTAAATCAGGCTATAGAGAGAACACTCAATCACCAGCTTGATTGGGTGAGTTATCTTCCGGGTTCTGAGTCAATATCTGACTATTACTTTTTAACACCTGCGCAACGCTCAGCGTTACAAAAGCGTTCGTCAATTATTTATGAGACAACTAAATCATATTATGAGCTAGTAGCGCTTAAAGAAAAGCTGATACACATGGAAGATGTTCTTGATGCTGTAGAGGCTGCATCTGAACTGAGTGCTCGAATGTATAAAGTTGGGAATATCAATGAGCTAGCGCTTTTGAAACAGAACAAGGCTTTATACAAAAAAAGGCTTGAATACAAAGCATTACAGGGCAAGTATCTAGAGGCTAAGGAGCGTTTCATTCAGCGAATGAACTTTGATAATCGTGATGTCAGAGTTGATGTTGATGCTCGTTTACCAGAGCCACCAAAAGAGCAAAGAAAGCTTAGTGCTAAAGAGTTAAAAGCTATTGAGCTAGGGGATATTAATAATCCAGAGTCAGTAAAAACTCGCTCAACCGCACGTCTCTCTTACGAAAGGTATCTAGAAAAACATCAGGGCGTTACATCGTATAGAGATGAAATTTTGCCAACACAAAAGAAAATTTCTGAAGAGAATTTGCTGAAATATAACGGCATGCTCATTGATGTATTTCATTTACTAGAAGATGTAGAAACTCAAAGTAAAACGGTGATGGACTATATCGATGCTAATACAGCTTTTTTAATTCAGTCTGCTCAATTAGATAAAGATCTAATGGATGTCCAGATGGATTTCTCAAATATTAATGTGAGGTAATAAATGAACACACGAAGAAAATTTCTAACCGGAGCGGCAGTGACGATGGCTGCGGCTAGTGTAAGCCGTCATGCTTTAGCCGGGTTGCCTGAGCCGGTAATTCAAAATAGTCCGAGTACACAAAAACCTCTCATACCTAATAGTGGTAGAGAGTACAACCCAGTTGTGACATTAAATGGATGGACTTTGCCTTGGAGAATGAACAATGGCGTTAAAGAGTTCCATCTTGTTGCCGAACCTGTGGTGCGAGAGATGGCTCCTGGATTTAAGGCGCACTTATGGGGTTATAACGGACAGTCGCCTGGTCCAACAATTGAGGTTGTTGAGGGTGACAAAGTGCGAATATTTGTAACAAATAAGTTGCCAGAACATACTTCTATTCATTGGCATGGTCAGCGTTTACCAAACGGAATGGATGGTGTGGCTGGTTTAAATCAGCCAGCTATTCCATCGGGTAAAACATTTGTATATGAATTTACCGCTCGTCGACCTGGGACATTTATGTATCACCCGCATGCTGATGAAATGACGCAAATGGCGATGGGAATGATGGGTTTTTGGGTGACGCACCCTAAAGAAAAAAATCCTGATATTAGTGAAGTTAATCGTGATTTCTGTTTTTTATTGAATTCATTTGATATCGACCCTGGAAGCTTTACCCCTAAGCCGGCAACCATGCTCGACTTTAATATCTGGGCGTGGAATAGTAGAGTATTCCCGGGTATAGATACACTGAGTGTGCGGCTGAATGACAAAGTTCGCATCCGAGTGGGTAATTTAACTATGACTAATCACCCAATACATCTGCATGGACATGAATTTCAAATTACGGGTACGGATGGCGGACCAACTCCAAAAGCTACTCGTTGGTATGAGGTAACCACAGATGTTGCTGTTGGGCAAATGCGCCAAATTGAATTTTTGGCTGATGAAGAAGGCGATTGGGCATTTCATTGTCATAAAAGTCATCACACGATGAATGCGATGGGCCATGACATGGCAAATCTAATAGGCGTTGATCATCGTGGAATTGCCGGAAAAATTAAAAAGATTATTCCGGACTACATGGCCATGGGCGAACGAGGAATGGCCGATATGACTGAAATGGAAATGCCATTACCTGTTAACACATTACCGATGATGACAGGGGATGGTCCTTACGGCTCTCTCGAAATGGGCGGCATGTTTAGCGTCTTGAAGGTTCGCAAAAATCAAGCCCCTAATGACTATAAAAATCCTGGTTGGTTTAAACAGCCACCGGGAACAAGAGCCTACGAGTGGAAAGGCGCGGCACCAGCAGTAAACAGAAGTACTAATGCTGGCGACTCTGCGATGAAGCGTATTCAGCCTAAACCAGAAGTAGAGGTTCAAGTTAAGAAACCCTCTACAAATTCTCATAATCACTAGGAGTAAAAAATGAAAATTATCTCTTTAATTGCCGCCTTATTATTTTCTCAATTAGCCTACGCCCATGGTGAACAGCATAAAAAAATGCATTCGCAAGTCACATACCAACAAGAAGATTGGGGTATCGGAGCTAAAAAAGATGAGGTTAACCGAACTATCCAGGTAACGATGGGTGATGATATGAAATTCAAACCTGAAAAGATTGATATCAAAATGGGTGAAACCATCCGTTTTGAAATTAAAAATAATGGAAAGCTTATGCATGAGATGGTTATTGGAACTAAACCAGTACTTGATAAACATGCAGAAATGATGGTGAAACACCCAAACATGGAGCATGATGAGCCGTATATGACGCATGTGTCACCAGGTAAAAATGGTGAAATTATTTGGAAATTTAATCGAGCTGGGAACTTTGATTTTGCTTGCTTAATTGCCGGCCACTATCAAGCTGGAATGGTCGGAAAGATTGAGGTGAAATAATGAAGAAAATATTGTTCCTAATGATGTTCTGGGTTAGCTTTGCTGTTGGAGCTGCCGAATGGACTAAGGGTGAAATTCGCCGTGTCGACATTGACAATAAGAAGGTAACTATCAAGCATGAAGAAATTAAAAATCTTGATATGCCTCCTATGTCCATGGTTTTTAATGTAGATACTCCAGATATGCTGAAGGCGATTAATTCAGGAGATCAGGTTGAGTTTGTTGCAGAGGAAAGAGGTACAAAACTCTTCGTTAAGCAGTTAAAGAAAATTAAGTAGGAGATGTAATTGAGCTTATTAAACGACAACTCCCCTGATTTTCTTAAATCAGTAAATCAACAAAGAAGACTTATCACGTTGGGATTGGTTCTATTGCCGACATTCAGTTTTGCAGTAATCGAGAAGCCAGTAATAACGATGTGGAAAAGCCCAACTTGCGGTTGTTGTAAAGATTGGGCTGACCATGTTGAGAAAAATGGTTTCGCTGTAAAAACTTATACAGATGGCAATGACGATATTCGTAAGAAGTTAGGTATGCCTATTCAGTTTGGTTCTTGCCATACTGCTTTGATTGGTGGTTATGCGATTGAAGGGCATGTTCCAGCAAAAGAAATCAAGCGTCTATTGGCAGAAAAACCTAAGGGGATTGGACTAGCTGTTCCTGCTATGCCAGTAGGTTCTCCGGGCATGGATGGACCTGAATATAAGGGTAGAAAAGACCCATATGATGTTTTATTAATTGGAATGAATGGTAAACCGAGCGTTTATCAATCCTATAGATAAAGGAATTGAAATGAGCGAAATTAATTTAAGTGTGAGTGGTATGACATGTGGCTCATGCGTTAAGCATGTCACCAATGCTCTTAAACCATTAGATGGTGTTGAGGATGTATCTGTTAATTTAGCCGCTGGTAAGGTGAAAGTAATGAGAACTACAGATAAGTCGGATGATTTGATTGCCGCATTAATTGAAGATGGCTATCCAGCTCAATTAGATGCTGGTGGAATCCCTCAATCTAAACAGGGTGGAAATTGCGGTGGCGGATGTTCTTGTTCTTAAGATGGTCATAAATTTTAGGTAATTAGATCAGGTGCTCCAGGCAACCGTTTGGAAGTCTGGAGTTATTGATGTTTGGTTGTTTTTGTAATTAAACAGTAGGGAACTTAATCTTCTCAATAGACTGTTTCTTAAGTTTCATACTAGCTCCCCCTGAGTACACCCCATAGGTAATCGTTTTCTTTTTATGTCCAAGGATATCGCTTGAGACATTCTCAGGTACCCCTGCGTTCTCCAAGAGAGTCGCCATGGTGTGTCTTATGGAATGGAAGTTGTGGCTCTTGGTGTAACCCATAGCTGTCTTAAGGCGACCAAAACGCTTTCCTAGGGGTGCTGAGCGACTACCGTGTTGATTCTCTGCGGTGGACTTAATTAGGTAGCCATTCTCATCAGGATTGGCGCACATCTTCTTAATTAAAGGTTTTAGTTTGCTATGGATAGGTACATCACGGGTGCTTGAATCCGTTTTGGACTCAAGTATCTTAAAGTAGGAACAATCGTCCATGACATGCTCAACCTTTATAGAGCATAGCTCTTCAATTCGAGCCCCTGTATAAGAAGCAAACATGATCAGGTTATATAGCTCTGTATCTTCTTTTTCCTTTGCCTTTGAAGCAATTTGCATCAATTCTTTTGCCTCATAAGGTTGTATTTTTATAGCCTCTGCAGATCTTGAGAGCGGAATGTTAAAGAAGGGGTTGACTGCATCCTCGGGTACGCAGTACTTGATAGTTTGACACCATCTCCAAAAGCTAGATAAGCCATTCAGAATTCTTCCTTGTGTGCTGTCTGTTAAGGGTTCTCCATTCGGTGCTCTTAGGCTCCATAACCATTCTCTAACACCTCTTTTGTTTACCTTTTCAAAGGTGTTGAACTTTTTAGCAAATCTAGTCACATCGGATAGATAGAGGGTAACTGTTTTGGAGTTAATGCGATTTTCAATGAATAACTTCCACTCAGATATGAGGGGGGCAATTGGAGTTGCTCTGCCTAAAGCGATGTTGTAATAGTCTAATGCCTTATCTTTCCCAAACCTTTTAATTAGATCCTCTGCTTGATCATCAAGTACAGATTCGATAATTTCTTTATCTAAATCGGTTGTTGTTGATGCAATGTCATCCTTCCAAATAAGAGCTTCTCTTGTGACATCGTCCAATTTAAGACCAGTCTTGGTTCGGGCTAGGGTAATTTGATCCCACCACTCAGCGATGATTCTTCTAGCCCTTTGTTCCGCAACTCGTTTATCACCAGTTTTGAGTGTTTTTCTGAACCTGCTTTTACCGATGATGTGTTTTACATCGGAGGGAACATGCATGGATGCATAATAGGTGCTGTTGATTAATTCTATATTTTTGGTAGCCATGTTTTTCTCGGAGTTACCCAATGGAGTTACCCAATACTGTAACACAGACCCCTTTGTTTATATAGAATAAGGGCTTTATAGGAGTTTGGGATAGCGTCCCGTCCGCTCCGCCAACAAGAAAGCCCTTGTTATGTAACAAGGGCTTTTTTCTTTTTCTGGTGTGGCTGCAAAGGAATGATTACCTTAAATAATGTTTCTCTTCGTCGTGGAGCCAAGCTATTGCTTGATAAGGCCACGGTGACTCTTAATCCAGGCGAAAAAGTTGGCTTGGTGGGGCGCAATGGTGCGGGGAAATCGACCTTGTTTGCGCTACTCAATGGTTCACTTCATGAGGATGGCGGGGATTTTTCAATTCCCAAGGTCTGGCGCATGGCTCAAGTGGCTCAAAACATGCCAGAAACCTCGGAAACTGCAACAGAGTTTGTTATTGCAGGAGACAGTCGATTAATAGAATTAAGACAAGCACTTCAGGCAGCAGAACTTGCTGAAGATGGCATGGCCATGGCACATGCACACGTCGATTTGGCTGACGCAGGCGAGCATGATGCAAGCTCTAGAGCACAAGCGCTGATTCTTGGATTAGGTTTTAAGGTCAGTGAGCTTGATCAACCTGTGAACAGTTTTTCGGGTGGTTGGCGGATGCGTTTGCAATTAGCACGGGCCTTGATGTGTCCATCTGATTTGCTGCTCTTAGATGAGCCCACCAACCACTTGGACTTGGATGCTTTGGTTTGGTTGGAAGCATGGTTAAAGCGCTATACCGGAACGATGATTGTGATTTCTCATGACAGAGAGTTTTTGGATGCGGTGACCAATGTAACCTTGCACATTGAACACGCCAAACTTAATCGTTATGGGGGTAATTACAGTTCTTTTGAAACCATGCGCGCGGAGCAGTTGGAGTTGCAGCAAGCATCGTTTGCTAAGCAACAAGAAAAAATTGCTCATTTACAAAAATTCATTACACGTTTTAAAGCCAAAGCCAGTAAGGCAAAGCAAGCTCAGAGTCGAGTCAAAGCACTAGAGCGCATGGAAAAAATTGCGCCAGTATTGGCCGATGCAGAATTTACCTTTGAATTCAAAGAACCTCAAAATTTACCCAATCCTATGTTGGCAATCAGTGATGCGTCTTTTGGATATCGGGTCGATGGCGCAGAAAAAATTATTATTAAAAATGTTAATAAGTCGGTTTTAGCCGGGCAGCGCATTGGTATTTTAGGTGCCAATGGCCAAGGTAAATCAACCTTGGTCAAAACAATTGCCAGAACCATGCCGCAATTGGCTGGCACAGTGACTGAGGGTAAGGGTTTAAACATTGGCTATTTTGCTCAGCAAGAGCTTGATGTGTTGCGTCCTGAGGATAACCCCATGGAGCACATGATTCGTTTGGCCAAAGAATTAGGACCTCAATCTGCTGAGTCGGGTAAAGAGCAAGATTTACGGAATTTTTTGGGGACTTTTAATTTTGCTGGTGACATGGTCAAGCAAGCAGTTGGCACCATGAGTGGGGGTGAAAAAGCTCGTTTGGTGTTGGCGATGATTGTTTGGCAAAGACCCAATTTATTGTTATTGGATGAGCCAACCAACCATTTAGATTTAGCGACTCGCGAAGCGTTATCGATGGCGCTTAATGAGTTTGAAGGGACGGTGATGTTGGTAAGCCACGATCGCGCCTTATTAAGAGCTGTTTGCGATGAGTTTTGGTTGGTTGGGCGTGGAGAAATTAAACCGTTTGACGGTGATTTAGATGATTACCAACAATATTTGTTGAATGAATCAAAGCGATTGCGCGAGGAAGCCAAGCTAGCCTCTGAAGAAACAGTGGCTCCTACCACCATTCAAGCGACAGTCTCTGAAGTCAAAAAATCACCGATTCAAACCAGTGAGCAACGCAAACTTGAGTCAGCCAGAAGGCAAGAGATCAATGCGCAAATTAAGCCAATTAAGAAACAGATTGAAAAACTAGAAAAAGTGATGGCTGAATTACAGCTTGAAAAATCTCAATTAGAGGCACGTTTGATGGAGCCCATACAAGCCCAAGAGATTGCGCAGATCGGTAAGAAACTAAAGTCTTTGGGTGATGAATTGAATTCAGTAGAGGAACAGTGGATGGATTGTGCGGCTCAAATTGAGACGATTGAATCCAATCATTGAAAAAATTTTGTGTATCTTAAAAAGATACGATGCTTGTCTTCAAAGCTGGCATTTGAGTCGATGTCTTGACCGTATTGCAGGCTCACTCGTCCGAAAGAATATTTTCCAATCAGACTCAATTGATAACGGTGAGTCGTCATTTGATTGTTTTGAGCAAGGCCTCTAAAGATTGTTTCCCCACCTTCAGAATAAAAATAAGAGACCGCTAGACTGTAATGCTGATGAAAATCGTAGAGTAAACCTGTTTGGGCGCTGTACAAGGGTTTTTGATCAAGCTTTCCCAATGCATTAGCCAATGATCGACTTTCATCATTGCTTCCAAACCACAAAACATCCAAGGCGCTCATCCAATCTAAATTGGGGGCAATTCTACGTTGATAGGCCACTTGGCCTGCCCACTTGTAACGATTTTCGCCCATGTTGAAAACCCGATTACTAGAGTAACTACCGGTTGGCGCCATCAAATATCCGGCCACAGCAAAATAGGTTTTGCTGGCACGATCCACATAGGGCCAGTAAGCTAAGACCACAGTTGTGTCTATCATTCCGTTGTCAGAGGCGTAGGGAGCTAGGGCGCCAGCGGTTTCAGTTTTGCCAGTGCCTGTGTGAACATAAAATAAAGCAGGTTGAGCATTCAACTCAAAAGCATGGGTGTAGCGCAGTTGCGCCTGAGTTTGGTTAACGATGGCATTGCCTGCAGCCACACGCTCAGCGTTCAAGTAAGACAGTTGAATACTTTTTAATCCGGGAGTGGGCGCTGTGGCATCCCCGGGTTGTAAGTCAATGGCCCTCACTTGGTTCGTGGCCAAAATAGCCATGAAGCCAAAAAAAATTTTGAAAAGAGGGGCTTGAAAATAATAGAAGCGCATATAAATTAATTGTGTGCAATTCTACTCGTTTGACAGAAATGAATTTCATTATCTATTGAATGTCTGTATGTCATCTAAATGAGTATTCAGACGTTGAATGAAAGAATCCATCGTTTATGATGAGCGGTAGTCAAAGGCTCGAATGGGGCCGCATCTTATAAGGAATTGATATGCATCAGAATTTTAAAAAAATTGGTCTCATGATGGTTTTAACTGGCACCTTGGTGGGTTGTGCATCTACTCCTGTGGGTCCTAGTTTGACGGTGATGCCGGCTCCTGGAAGATCCTTTGAGGTGTTCCAAAAAGATGATCAAGAGTGCCGTGCCTATGCCCAAAATTCCTTAAATACCACGGCCGATGAAATCGCTGCCAAAAATACCGCAAAAACTGCGATTGTGGGAGCCGCGATTGGTGCAGTTGCGGGCGCAATGGCTGATGGTGGCAGTTCTAGAAATGTCGGTACGGGTGCAGCGGTAGGATTGTTGGGAGGAGCCGCTATGGGAGCCGCCTCAGGAAGTGATTCATCAAAAGAAGTTCAGCGCCGCTACGACATTGCTTATCAACAATGCATGTATGCCAAAGGGCATCAGGTGCCAGGATATTCAATCCAAAAGCCAGTTGACTCATCTACCAAATAATCACAACTACTCGATGAAGAGCATCAAACCTCAATAGGGGGATGCTCTTTTTCAAAACGCTGGGCCGTTCGCTTAAACAAGCTAATCAGTAAGGCTGCTGCAATAGCAAGGCTGGCACTGTTGGCAAACCAAAATCCTTGGGCTCCTTGAAGTGTCTCTGGAATGGTGCCGGTTAAATTAAAACCTAATACATAACCACCGCCAAGGCCCACTCCCCATAAAGAAATCGCATAAATCCACATCGGCCAAAAAGCCACGCGATAGCCCCGCAAAATAAATGCTGAGGTCACTTGAAGGGCATCAAAAATCTGATAAAAAGCGATGAATAAAAACAATGGAATCGCCATTGTCTTGACTTCATCGGGTGGTGCATACAAATCCAATAAGGGATATTTAAAGATCCAAACCATCAATCCCACCAAGACGCATAAACTGGTTGTAAATAAAAGTGCGGACCAGCCAATTTCTTTGGCTAGTTTGGGTTGATCTGCGCCGATGGATTGGGCCACAAGGGTTGAAGTGGCGATTGAAAGGGATAGGGGCAGCATGTATAAAACCGTCCCCAGGTTGGCAACAATTTGATGGCCTGCTAGTGGCACGGTACCTAGTTTTGCAATAAATAAAGCCATGAATGCAAAGGAGGTCACCTCAATAAGATAACTTAAACCAATTGGTAGTCCTAGTTTGAGTAGCACGCCAATCTTGTGGGTGTCAGGACGACTGAACTTTTCATAGACATAAAACACTTTGTAAAAAGAGCCTCTGTAAACAATCCAGAGCATGATCGCCAACCACAGCCAATTGATGATCACCGTGGCTAAGGCGCAACCTGGGCCTCCCATTGGCTCTATGCCAAAACCGCCATAGATAAATAGAGCATTGAGTGGCACCTTTAAGAAGAGGCCACCGATTTGTATCCATGTCACAACGCTGGGGCGAGAGATGGCATTGTGAAATGCGACTAAGACTCTCATGGCCATGCTGGCTGGTAAACCCCATGCCACTATTTGTAGATACAAAATGGCTTTTTCTTCAACAGCGGGACTCGCGTTGGCAATGGCTAAAAAAATGCCAGGATTGAACAGAATCACCATGCCAAAAATACTCAACCCCAGTGATAGCCACCAACCTTGACGAACTTCTTCACCGATTTCTGAAAAACGTTGGGCGCCAAATAATTGACCTGCAATCGGGGCCAGGGCCGAGACCACGCCTGTTAATCCAACATAGATGCTAATGAAAATGGAGCCCGCCATGGCCAGGGCTGCCAAGTCGTCCGTCGAAACGCGCGCCACCATGGCAGTGTCCATCACACCAAAGGCAATCACGGCCAATTGCCCCACCAAGAGGGGGCCCGCTAAAGTCAGTAGGCGCGGTATGTCTCTTTTGAGATTACTGAGCATGACTCAGAACTCGATAGAGCCTTAAACGTTCATTGCGGTCGCTCACACGACGATCTTCCCAAATCAATTCCAAATGCTTATTGAGTTTGGTTGCAGTCTTGCGCGCCTCACCGGGTTGGTTACTGATCCATAAATCGCAAGCGACATCGTCTTTGAATTTTAATTTCGTGAAATAGATGAATGAGCCCAATTGCCCATCTCCCAAATGAGTGGAGTTGATGCATACCGATTGGGAGGGAACTACTTGCACTAAACGATTGGCCACATCTCGATACGTTTTTGCGTAGTTGATGGTGGGGAGCCACAAAGTCATGAGCAAAACCCAAGTCAAGGTGGTACCTGACGCAGAGATGACCACAGCGCGCCAGATCACTTTCGGGGCTCGAGAGGTTCTCCACTTAACAACGCTCACCCACAAAATGGTGACTGCAATCGCTGCAATCAATGCCAGCCAGCTAAATTCCGGAATAAAGCCAGGTACTTTTTTAGCCACATTTCTTGCAAGTCCTGCAGGGAGGTTGGTGGTCATCGCAAACCACATCACCCAAATAAATGCACCCAAAATCGTGAAAGTTAATAATGCAAACCAATCAATAAAGCTGATCACACTGCGTTTGATGATTGGCAAACTAAAACATGCCCAAATGACCAATGGTGGAATAATTAGTAGTAATGATTGCTCAGTCAACGCTGTTAAATGAGTGAGGTAGATCAAAACTGCAATAATGAGTCCCAAGGGCAAAGCCATATTTGGATTGCGAATCCCACCTAAGGGGTTGTTTGCACCTTTGCGCCAGAACCAAAGACTCCATAATGCCAATGGCCATACTGGCCAAGCATACAAAGGCAAGTTTCTGGCCATAAAACCTAAGGATTTAGATGAGGCATAAGCTTGAATAGTTTCATTGCTCCACCATGCTTGCCAAGCCAAACTCATTTGAGCAGAACTCAAATCAGAAAGCCACCAAAGTAAGGGCCACAGTCCCAGCCCCATCAATGCAACAAACCAGGTTGTTGCAAGCCACTTTGGATGAGGTTTGACTTCACAGATTGTGAGAGAAAGAATCAAACCAGCAAATATCAAAACAAACAACCACAATGATGCTGAGAGTGCAATCAGAGCAAGACCAATGCCGGTCCAAAAGCCTCCTTGAAGAGGTTTGTCTAAACCTCTGACTAGTCCATACAAAATCGTGGTTACGCCCAATAGCTGAGCAAGGGCAGGGGTGGTTTCATGCGCGCGCAGAGCTAAACCCACGCAAGCTAAAAATATCATCAGTGCACTGTCGGCCAGTGTGCGACCGTAGTCTCGAGGTTCTGGTTGTCCTCCTAAGGCAAAGGCAGAGGGTTGGACTTCAGGTCGACGACCCAACAAATAACTGGCATGCCAAATAGCGGCACAACTTAAGAAAAAGCAAATGGCTGAATACAAACCTGCTGAATTCGTTGGGCCCAGAACGGATTGAAATAATCCGATGAGAGAGGCTCCTAACCAGTAAGGTAATGGCCCCGCTAAGATTTCTGAGCGACCATCAATGTGCGGTAGAACCCAGTCATGCCATGTGCCATTGGCCAAAGTCCACATAGCACCAAAGCCAGCAGCATCATCATTTTTCCAGGGGTCACGCCCAAATATGCCCAAAAGACCATACGTAGCGGTAATGAGCACCAACACAAAGCGAGGAAGTGTGGAGGTGGCCGCGGCGGTTAGTCGAATCGATCTCATGCGCTTTGAATTGTGACCTGATTATTTCTGAATGAAAAGCCAATATGTAAAAAAGGCAGCTCACGCTGCCTTTTTGTCACGACTTCGGTCAAGCCGGCAATCTTAGGCAGATTTTTTGCCTGTTGCTTTAGTACCGAATTTCTGACGGAATTTCTCAACACGTCCCGCTGTATCCATGATCTTCTGAGTACCTGTGTAGAAAGGGTGTGACTCTGAAGAAGTTTCAATTTTGGCCAATGGATACTCTTTGCCATCTTCCCACTTGATAGTTTCTTTGGTCACAATGGTTGAGCGAGTTTTAAAGCTGAAGTTGTTAGACACGTCTAGGAAAACAACTTCTTTGTAATCTGGGTGAATACCTTGTTTCATTTAAAAGTCCTTTTGCTGGTAGCCGCCCATTGAAATAATGGGTACTTGCCTGAATTAAAACGAGAATTGTAGCAAAAAATAGAAGATATTGCCCCTGATTTGGGGAAAACTGGCCAAAAAACCACGTTTTTGGCCAGTCAAACGCTTCATTGGCTCAGTTTTTAACCGCCACGACGCATCAATTCAAAGAATTCAGCGTTATTTTTGGTTGATTTGAGCTTATCCACAATAAAGTTCATGGCCTCGATGTCATCCATGTCTGAGATTAGCTTACGAAGTACCCAGATTTTTTGGAGTAATTCAGGCTTGATCAACAATTCTTCACGGCGAGTACCAGACTTGTTCAAGTTAATTGCAGGGTAAACACGACGTTCTGCAAGACGGCGTTCCAAATGAACTTCCATATTGCCCGTGCCTTTGAATTCCTCATAAATCAAATCATCCATGCGGCTGCCGGTTTCAATCAAGGCAGTTGCAATGATGGTGAGAGAACCACCTTCTTCAATGTTTCTTGCCGCACCAAAGAAACGCTTTGGGCGCTGCAAAGCATTGGCATCAACACCACCCGAAAGCACTTTGCCTGAGGATGGCACGACCGTGTTGTAAGCACGAGCCAAACGAGTGATTGAGTCAAGCAAGATGATCACATCGCGTTTCATTTCAACCAAACGCTTGGCTTTTTCAATCACCATTTCGGCAACTTGTACGTGACGCACGGCTGGTTCATCAAAGGTTGAAGCAACCACTTCGCCTTTGACTGAGCGTTGCATTTCAGTCACTTCTTCAGGGCGCTCATCAACGAGCAACACAATCAACACTGCATCAGGATGATTAGCAGAAATTGCGTGAGCAATGTGCTGCATCATGACTGTTTTACCGGACTTCGGTGAAGCAACTAACAGGGCACGTTGACCAAAACCAATCGGTGAAATCATGTCGATGATTCGGCCTGTGAGATTTTCTTCTGCCTTGATGTCGCGTTCTAAAAGCATCGGACGGTCAGGGTGAAGTGGCGTTAGGTTTTCAAACATGATGCGGTTTTTAAGCGCTTCAGGCGCCAAACCATTGATCTTGTCGACTTTCACTAGAGCAAAATAACGTTCGCCTTCCTTGGGTGTTCTTACTTCACCCTCAATCGCATCACCCGTATGGAGATTGAAGCGACGAATTTGAGCGGGTGAAATATAAATGTCATCCGTTGAAGCCATGTAAGAGGCTTCTGGAGATCGCAAGAAACCAAATCCATCAGGCAATACTTCAAGAACGCCGTCACCAAAAATGGTTTCACCTCCTTTGGCGCGTTTTTTCAGAATTGCAAACATCAACTCTTGCTTGCGCATGCGTTGCGTGTTTTCAATTTCAAGGCCAGCGGCCATTTCTAAAAGGGCAGATACGTGGAGTGCTTTAAGTTCGGTGAGATGCATGTGTGTAAATTAGGCCAAAGCCTTCGTGAGAAAAATCGTCAATGTAATGAAAGAACAAATGGTTTTGGGAAATATTCGGAACAGAACGTTCCATATCGTGGGTGAATTCTACACCCTAATCAAAAAAAAGGGCAAATTTAACGCTTTTTTACTGCTTCAATGTGCCAGCTCATCGGGTGAGCTGGCACATTCGTAAGCTTAGATATGACTGTCTAAAAACGCTGTCAATTGAGATTTAGACAAAGCACCTACTTTTTGAGCAGCCACAGTACCATTTTTGAAAAGGATCAATGTTGGGATACCGCGGATACCAAATTGGGCTGGAATGCCTTGATTTTCATCCACATTCATTTTGGCGATTTGAACTTTGTCGCCGTACTCTTTGGCGACTTCTTCCAAGATTGGTCCAATCATTTTGCAAGGACCGCACCATTCTGCCCAGAAGTCCAATAAGACGGGTTTGGCAGATTTCAAAACATCTTGATCAAAAGATGCATCGCTTACGTACTTGATTGCGTCGCTCATAGAGGTCCTTAAGTAATTTTTGTGATTTATTAGGCGAATTATTAAGTTTTAATGATTATGTATCCATTACAAGCAATATATTATCAATAAGCGCTTATTTGTGCATACTCTCTGATTCATGTCATATTACAAAGAACACCTCGTCACCCCGGATGATCAAGTCGTTGAGGCTTTGGCTGATTTCATTTGGTCGACTGCTCTGACTGAAAATCAAACCCCTTTGGTGTTGCTAACAACATCTGGACCCGCCTACGGCTTGCGGCAAGCCCTTGAAAAAAGACGGCCGAGTGACTTACCTTTGCATTTGGTTTTTCTACCCAGAGTCATGGGATTGGCGAGTTGGTTCAATGAAACACCTGATTTGAAATCCTTAGGACCCGAAAAATTAGATATTGAACGTTGGTTGGAGGTCTATCGGGCCTTATCTGAACGTCCCCAACTGAATACCTTGCTATTAGAGACGACCGAGGCTTCTAAATGGGCTTTGGCCAAAATTATTGTTGAGGTCTGTGATTTGTTGTCAGATGCCTGCTTGGGGGTGTCGGATGTTATCTCCGAACAGACCTTCACGGAAGCCATTCAGACAGTCTACCAAGGGGCTTCTCGCCAGATTGTGGAGCTTGAGACCAAGATTATTTTGGCGTTTTGGGAGAATTTAAGTAGCCAGCAAGATTCGGTGGTTCGCCAAAGAAAAGCCATGCGTTTGCGTTTGGATGAAGCAAAATCTAAAGCCCAATCCACCCCAGTCATCTATATTGAGTCAGCCAGTCCCAGTCCTGGGTTTCAAAAAGCGTCCTATGAGTTTTTTAGAGCTTATGCTCAAACAGTATCGGTGCATCACTGTGTGATGAATTATTCAGAAGTTGCATTGTGGCCAGAGTGCATCGATTCTGAGAGTGGCGACCGAGTGTTGAGGGTTCAAGAAAATCAAAAGATTTATTTTGAGCAACGCAATTTGCCTGAAGTGGATCGTCATATTTACAGAGCCAGTCATTTTGAAGACGCAGCATGGCAGGGTGCAAGAGCGATTGAGCAACTGTTGCAAAGTGGTCATCAGCAAATTGCACTGATTGCCCAAGATCGATTGCTGGCTAGAAGAATGCGGGCATTGTTGGCTCGTTTTGGACCAGGTTTGTCGGTTCATGATGAGACTGGTTGGAAACTATCGACCACGCGAGCAGCAGCCTCGCTCATGTCTTGGCTTGATATGGTGCGGCAGCCATTGGGGCCGAGTGCCACTGAACTCATGGATTTTCTAAAAAACCCATTCATTGATTGGACCTCTTTGGGATTCAAGGCCGATGAAATTTCTGAACATTTGGAGTTTTTAGAAAATCGATTAATAGATTCTGATGTACGAGCTTCTTGGTTGGCGATTCAACTGGCTTTGAACAAAAAAGCTGAAGAGGCTTCAAAGATACTGCCACTCATTGTGCAGTTAAAGACTTTGAGTCAGGCTTGGGCAAAACCCCCTCAATCCTGCTCGCTTTGGTTTGATCTTCTTGAAGGGCATTTGCGTCAGTTGGGTATGCTGGATTGTCTGCAAAAAGATGTGGCGGGCCAGCAATTGATTCAGGCTTTGATGCCCATGAAGCTTTTGACGCAATACAAGCTCAAGCAGTCAGAGTGGTTGGCTTTATTAAACACCATGGTTGAGGAAGCTAGTTACATTGAGTCCAGTCCAAGAGCGCATGCCAGCGTCACCATTTTGCCGCTGAGTGCCACGCGCCTGCGAAGATTTGATGCTTGGGTGATGGTGGGTTGTGATGACAGTCAATTACCCTCGCTATCAGAAAGCCCCATGTTTTTGTCAGCTTCCATGAAACAACTGTTGGGTTGTAAAACTCAAGAAATGGAATTTATTCAGCAAGCCAAAGATTTGTCGCAATTGATGGTATCGCATCAAAATTGGCGCATGATTTGGCAGGCCACTGGGGCTTCGGGGGAGCCAAGGCAAGCCTCGCCTTGGTTGCAACGTCTATACCTGAATACCCCAGAATTACTCAGGGAATCGTTGAAGATTGAGCCAAGTTTTTATGAGCCTAAACCTAGTCATATGCCAGCTCCTCAGCTGCCGATAGACTTTGTAAAACCGGAATCCATTAGCCCCAGTGCTTATCGAACTTTACGAGAATGCCCCTACCGATATTACGTGACGAGATTATTGGGTTTGCGAGCGCAAGACAGTCTAGATGCAGAAGTCGATATCAGTTTGGTGGGGCAGACCCTTCATGCGGCCTTGCGTGATTTTTATCATGGACTTAAAACAATACCCATTCAAGCGGATAACGCTTTTGAAAAAATCAAGTTATTAAGACAGCGTCTGTACGCAATTTCTTATCAGCATTTCAAACCTCTTTTAGAGATAGATGGCCGTTGGTTAGCGGCCTGGATTGAGTGGGAGTCCTTGATACCGAACTGGATTCAATGGCAGGTCCAGCGTGAGGAAGATGGATGGCTCTTCCATGATGGCGAAAAACCCGTTGGTTTTAATTTAGATACCAGTCATGGTCCTCTGCATGTAAGAGGTTTTGTAGACCGTTTAGATATTCATCCAGAAAAAGGGGTGGAGGTCATTGATTACAAATACAGCAGCAAAGCATCTATTACCAAAAAGAAAAACCATATTAAGGATGATCCTCAATTGGTGATTTATGCCAAAGCGGTTGATCGTCAAGATATGGTCGGCCAAAAGCCAGTTGGCGTGGCCTCATGGGTTTCTCTTAAAGAAACCGATGCCACGGTTGAGGTGGACGACTTACCTTTGCATATGGCTGATCTTTCGGGTCAAATGATTGCAGATTTAGAAGCTGTCTGGGGAGGGGGCGCCATGAAGGCCAGCGCTCCCGACAGCATTTGTCAATATTGCCAAGCGCGCGGTATTTGTCGCAAAGGGATGTGGTCATGATTCAACCCACTGCTCATCCAACCGTTGACCAACTCACGCAGGATGCTTGCCATCCACAACGCTCTGTGGTTGTAGAGGCTTGTGCTGGCAGCGGTAAAACTTGGTTGCTGGTATCCCGAATATTGCGTCTATTGTTAGATGGCGCAAACCCCAGTGAAATTCTGGCGATTACTTTCACCCGTAAAGCCGCACAAGAAATGCGCGGACGAATCGATGAGCTATTGTTGCTTTTGGCAACTTGTTCAGAGTCGAGATTAATTGAAGAGTTGCTGGCACGTGGACTGACAAATGATCAAGCCAAGGCCTTAAGTCCCAAGGCCAGAAAATTGTTTGAAGAGGTTTTATCTGACCCATATCCTCTGAGTATTGATACGTTTCATGGTTGGTTTACACGTCTACTCAAGGGAGCCCCCTTGGAGTCGGGCGTGCCTCAAGGGCTGACATTAAGAGATGACTTTAAACGTCTTCAAGAAGAATGCCTCAAAGATTGGTGGGCCAATTTACCTGCAGGTGGAAAGCCAGAAATTCGTGCAGCTTATGAACTGTTGGTGAAAGAATTGGGTGCTCATAATGCCAATCAATTATTCATCGGCTCAAAAGGGTTTTTAACCGTTAAAGCTGAGTGGTGGCGTTATGTTGAGCAGTCTAAGAAGAAAGGTACTCACCCCAAACAAGCAGTTCTTGATTGTTCTGATTGGCTATCGATTGAAGATCCTCTGAAAAAGCATCTGGAGGATTCCGATGCCCTAATGAATTTGATGAGTTTGGCCAGTTATTTAGAGCAGGGTGGTACCAATGACAAAAAATTTGCCAAGGCAATTCAAGCGGGTCTCAAGATGCATGCCCATGATTTTTCAATGGATGATATTGCCTTGGCCTTGCGCCCCGCATTTTTGACAGGTGACTTTGAAATCCAGAAAAAGCTTAAGGCTTCGGGAGATCTGAAAAAATCAATCAAAGGCCTTCCTAATCCAGTGCAAGTGGAGCAGCAAATTGACCTGACTCGACAGGCGTGGGCTCAAATTCTTTACGAGCATTATTGTTGGGCAGCTGATGCAAGAGCTCATCGCATTCATCAAGCGTGGGTGACCGTGGGCGTGGATATGCTCGCGCATTATCAAGCTCAAAAAGAAGTGTTGCGGGTTCAGGATTTTTCTGATTTAGAAGCCTACACAGCTCAATTGATGCTCTCATCAGATATGGCGCATTACTTGCAAGCGAGATTGGATGCCAAATATAAACACATCTTAATTGATGAATTCCAAGACACCAACCCATTGCAATGGCAAATTGTTTTATCTTGGCTCAATGCTTATGGGGTTGACGAAGAAAAACCCACAGTATTTCTAGTGGGTGATCCTAAGCAATCTATCTATCGCTTCCGTCGTGCCGATGTGCGTTTATTCAATCAGGCGAAAGAGTATTTGGAGAAAAACTTTCAAGCAGTGATTCATCCATTTAATCAAACGCGTCGAAATAGTCCTGCAGTGCTTCAAGCTGTCAATGCAGTTTTTCGATTAGCAGATGTACCGCCCAATTACCCGTTTGAAACTCAAGAGCGAAATCCTCAAGCAGATGATACGTGGGGTCAAGGAGAGGTCATTTGTTTGCCTCTTATCCCCGCGCCCAATATTGCGACTCAAGAAAATCGGCACGCCTTAAGCGACGCATACATCGATTTAAATATTGAAAGCAAAGCACAACAGAGTTATGAGGAGGCTTTGCAAGTTGCGCAGTTGATTCATCAAATCAAGAGAGAGAAGAATGCTTCTTGGGGCGATTTTTTGGTTTTGTTGAAGTCTCGCGCGCCACTGACTCAAATTGAGCGAGCTTTTAGATCGGTCGGTATTCCATGCGATAGCCCTCGGCAGGGTGGACTTCTAAAAACCCTAGAGGCTGAGGATTTGGTTGCCTTGTTGTCTGTGCTGATGACCCCAACCCAAGATTTAGCCTTAACCCAAGTATTGCGCTCCCCAATTTATGGCCTGAGCGATTTGGAATTGATGAATTTAATGGCTGAGAAACAAAAATCTCAGATAGATTCAGTGTGGCAGTTGATATCGACCCCCAGTCATCCTCTTCACATGGTTCATCGGATGATTGCGCAATGGGCTGAATTGGCTAAACGTTTACCTGTCCATGATCTGCTGGATCATATTTATCATCAGGCGCAGATTCGTTCGCGTTATGCACAGGCTGCCCCTGTTCTGCAACGCGATCAAGTATTGTCGAATTTAGACGCCTTTTTATCCTTGGCGCTTGAGTTGGATGGTGGTCGTTACCCAAGCCTTTCTCGCTTTATTGCTGAGTTAAGAAGAATTAGACGTGGCGCCGATGAGGAGAGTCCAGATGAGGGGGATGCCTCTGCAGATGACGACACTGGCGATGATGAATCAGTTTCTTTAGCAGAATCAAGGGTAAGAGTGTTGACCATTCATGCTGCCAAAGGTCTTGAGTCCCGCTTTGTTTTTCTGATGAATGCCAATGTCAATCGTCAAAATAATGATTCTGTCAGTGTCTTGATGAGTTGGCTTCCTGGGGAAGCTGGCCCTGAACATATTTCTCCCTTGTTTTCTGGGAAGCCGAAAGATCCAGCTCGTGCAACACAGCGACAAAATGAAAAAGACATTGAGGCTATTGAGAACTGGAATCTTTTGTATGTGGCGCTGACAAGAGCCAAGGAGTCTGTTTATGTTTCTGGGTCTGCGGCAAAAGGAGATCAAGCTGTGGCCAGTAACAGTTGGTATGACCGCTTGAGCAGAGCGGGATTTTCTCCAAAAACCACCCCATATGAGGCGCAACCAGAATATGGGGCGAAGCTTGAATCTCATCCAGTGGCGCCATTATTTTTAGATTTTCAAGTGACTTGGCAGGGGGAAGTCAAAGATCAAGTCCATTTTGATGAAGAGTTGATTGATCCCGAGAGACAGCGGGTGATTGATTTGGGGGTGGCCTTCCATGCCATTATGGAACATGCATTGCGTGCGCAAATTCAGTCAGCATCAGAGTTGCCAAGCGCTCAGGAGTTAATGGCGTGGTTAAAAATTGATCCTCATTTGGTTGAGTCCGCCCGGGAATCTGCTTTGAATGTGTTGTCTTCGGACAAGGCAAAGAAATTTTTCTTTGACAAGCAAATCATTCGTGCTTGGGAGGAGTTAGACATCGGTCATCAAGAGGGGCGATTGTTGCGCATTGATCGCTTGATTGAATTGCCAGAGGAATTGATCATTCTTGATTACAAGCTATCAATTCCTGAACCCGGGCATGAGCTGTATGCCAAATATGCTTTGCAAATGGCTACTTATCGTGAGAGTGTGGGGCGTTTAAGGCCTGATAAAGCAATCAAAAGCTTCTTGTTGAGTGCGCAGGGCGAAATTTTGGAGATGGTTTAGGCCTCAAAGGGATATCACCCCATGAAATTTTTATACAAAAAATATCTAAAAAATGGTCTGAGGAGGTGGACGAGCCTGACCCTCGGCACTGGTAGTAATTGGGTTTGGCTGCTCCGTTCCCGACCTGACCAGGTTACCAAGCCACCATGCGAGGAGGCCCGTCCTCTGACATTCTACTGCCTTCTACTTG
>JACCEE012485845.1_pt1 | contig 23293 bp, 16 predicted proteins | sample 7449931 | NCBI WGS metagenome assembly JACCEE01 (sample SAMN15323457, study PRJNA562643) | freshwater metagenome | isolation source: river surface water | place: USA:Blue River Watershed | collected 2017-08-19 | reverse complement strand
CTGGTTTTAAAAAATAAAAATTGCAACGGCTCTAAACCATCGAGTATCAGCAAACACGGCTGTTGTTGCAAACACCGCGCTAACAGCCGCGCTTTTTCAATCTCATCTTTGGGAATTTCACTGATGCCTAAAAACGGCAGATTTACCAATACCGCCTGCTGTGACAATAATCGCTAAACGGGTTTTGCCGTCGGTAAATCTTGTAATAAGTTGATTTAATTCAGTTTTTCGACCAATTAAAGTGGTGGTGGGCTTGGGGAGATGATATAAATCAACTTCGAGGGTGATTTCTTTGTTTAGCGAATAATGGTATCGGCAAATTGTTGCTTGCCGCCACTAATTGTTTGACTTCTAATTACAAAATCATTTTATAAATTATTGTCACCAAAATTATGTGCCATTTTTCATTCTTTTAAATTAACAGAACAGACAACTAATTATACGCATGGCGTTAAACCCAATGGCGGTTTTTTATTACCTAAGTAGTGGAATAAAAGTTTTGGAATGCAAACTTTGCTTGCTGTGTCAAGCAAAGCCTGACATCCGGTAGTTCAAAATTCTGTAAAACTTATGCACAGGTACTTAGCTGTAACAAATTTTATTACCGTTTTTATAAACACCACAGATTCAAAACACCGTTTTTTTCTTAACCTATTGATTTACAAGCTATTCAAAACGCACCTGCGCAAGATGACACGCAACCATAGCTTACGGCAAAAACCTCATAATTTTGGCACAGTCCCTTGTTCGCGTTGTTTTTTTAGTATCGCATTAAATTTCTGCGTTAATTCAACAGCATGAGGATATTTTTTTGACACCATTAAATGCAAATACTGCGAACCAAATGGCTGTTTAACCACCCCAAATTGTGCCGATTCTTTAGGATAAAGCTTTTTAATCAACAGCCAGCCAACTAAATCATCCGTTGCCGCCAAATCCACTCGATTAGCATACAACTTACTAATCCCTTGCTCATCCGTGGTGACATATTCAACATTTAATTTTGCCTTCGCAAACAACTCGTCATACCAATAACCGGTAACGCCACTAATCCGATAGCGTGCCAACTCTTCTAATTTGCTATAACTGATGCCTTGTGGATAAGCCTTTTTGTTATAAAAAAACACATACCAAGAATTCATAATCGGTGCCGAATAATTAAACGTTTTATACCGCTCTTGAGTAAAAGAATAAGGAATTCCGGCAAACGCCGCGCCACTTTCAACAATCGCTTCAACCCGCTTCCAAGGCGCGAAAATATACGCCGTTTCCAAGCCCATTTCCTTAAAAACCGCCGTGACAATTTGACTAAATTTACCGTGTTCAGGTTCAGATTCTGAAATATAAGGCTCCCAATTGGCAGTTGCCAACACAATTTTTGCATTATCAGGAAAGGCACAAAGTGAATAACTCAGTGCAAACAGCAGCAAAGTTACGCTAAAAAATAATCGCATATTATCTGGTTTTTTTTATTATCACGGCGAGAGACGGTATTCTACAAGTGCTTTACGCAGAGACAAAACTTTCATTTAACTCGCCTTAACCTACTGATTAGTAATAACTAACCCTAAGCTAAACCAAAACAAGTGTTAAAATAAGTCTATTTTTTGTCGATTGATTTCAAAATGAAAAACGCACCTCAACTTAAAAACTCGCTGGCCTTACGTTTATTAAAAGTAGTTTTTTCTATTTATTTAAGCATTACCCTAGTCATTACCGTTGTGCAAATGGTCAATGAATATTTATTAGAAGCCCATTTTGTCAAAAACAGCTTAATTATTAGTCAAGCTATTTTTCAAGAAAGTTTAGTCACTTCTTTATGGAATTTTGACCATCAACAATTATCCGCTACGGCGGAAGGAATATTAAAACAACAGACCATTGTTGGTGTAGAAATAGCGGACGATCACGGTAAATTTTTAATTCAAAGAGGGCAAATTTTCAATCAAAACTTAACCCCCGTTTTAATCACACATGGCGTTCAACAACCTTTAACTTATATTGCATTATTTCCCTACCGTTTTGATTTATTACATAACAAAAAAATGATTGGCAAAGTCACCCTGTATTCAAGTAATCAGGTTGTAATTAACAAAGTAAAATATAATTTTTTAGTCATTATTATTAATGCCATTATCAAAACCATCGCATTATGGTGGTTGTTTATTTGGGCATTTAAAAAGTTTTTAACTAAACAACTTGATGTATTTTGTCTGGCGATGGAAAAAATTGACCTAGATAATCAAAAAACCTGCGTTATTAAATTAGAAACCTTTGATACTTACGAATTATCACGAATTGAGTATTTTTTTAACGCCCTATTAAAAAGAGTGTTAGAAGGCAGGGATAAATTAAATGATTTAAACAAAACTTTAGAACATAAAGTCTTATTGCGCACCCAAGAACTTTCTGATAAAAATCAGCAGCTTGAACAACTTAATCAAGAAAAAAATGAATTTTTGAGTATTGCCGCGCATGATTTAAAAAATCCGTTATCCGCGATTAGTAGTTCTACGCAATTGATTAAAAAACTGGTCAAAAATGGCGGTAATCCAGAAAAGTTATTAAATTATGTGAATTTTATTGATATAAGTGCAACTCGGATGTTTGAGCTAATTAATAATTTGTTGAATATTGATAAAATTGAAACCGGCAATGTCGCGCTTAGTTGGGCGGATACGGAGATTTTTGCAGTGGTGCAAAATTTAATTTCAATTCATCAGCAGCACGCGCAAGCTAAAAGTATTTTCTTGTCGTTACAGGCGGTTGACACCGTTTATGTTGCGCATACAGATAAATTTTTATTGGCACAAATTTTGGATAATTTACTTTCTAATGCGATTAAGTATTCGCCGATTAATCAAACTGTGACTATTTATTTATCAAAAACAGTTAATACCATCAAAATTGCGATTAAAAATCAAGGGCAAGGTTTATCGGCTGAAGATAAAGCTAAGTTATTTATTAAGTTTAATCGTTTGAGTAATAAACCGACTGCAAATGAGCATTCAACCGGGCTAGGATTGTATATTGCACAAAAATTAGCCAATATGCTTAATTCTAAAATTGAATGCGAAAGCATAATGGAACAAGGTACGGTATTTAGTTTGGATATTGTAATTTATAAAAATTGACGCTTAAGGCGAATATGGCTTTAATTGTGTGTAAGGATTTATTTAATGCTAATGTTTTTTTGCTGTTAAAGCATAAATTATTTATCAAAATGGTTGTGAATATATACAACTTATTTTTCAAATAGAATAATTGGGTAATGAAAATTTCTAGCCTAAAAAATATGTTACGATGAAAGTTAATTTTTTTAGTTAAGAGGATAATAGCATGGCAAATATTATTGTTAATAATACGAATGACAGCGGCGCAGACTCTTTGCGGGCAGCAGTTGCTGCGGCTGTTGCAGGTGATACTATCAGTTTTGCTCCCAGTTTGGCAGGAAAAACCATTACCCTTACCAGTGGTGAAATTAGTGTGCCAATGGGGAAAAGTTTGACCATTGATGGTGCAGCAGCGGCAGGGTTGACTATTAGCGGTAATCAGAGTTCGCGGGCTTTTACGGTAAATGCGAATGCGACCAAACCAACTGATTTTGCGGTAAAAAATTTGGTTTTTGTCGATGGTAAAACCATTGAGCGCGGCGGGGCAATTAATACTACCGATAATGTGCGTTTAAGTGTTGAGAAGGTGGTGTTTAGCAATAACACTGCCGATAAAGGCGGGGGGGCAATTTTTAATAGTTTTAACAGTACGTTGACGGTTGTTGATAGTTCTTTTACTGGTAATGTCGGTATTGCTGCGAATAATGAACGCGGTGGCGGGGCGATTTCTTTTGCCAGTTCAGGGGCAATTACGATTACTAATAGTGATTTTAATAATAATAAGGGCATTAATGGCGGGGCAATTTACAGTAATCAAGGTAAGTTAACCATAGATAATTCGCGTTTTGTCGGTAATGACACGACGGCGGCTTTTTTTGAGACCAGTTATTTACGCGGCTTTGGCGGGGCGATTTATACTGACCGCGCCAGTAGTTTAACCGAAACCAGTGGCAGCATTAAAATTACTAATAGCGTGTTTGATGGTAATAAAGGGGAAAGTCAAGGCGGGGCGATGTATCTGTTTACCGGTGAACAGGATACTGTAACGCTGACAGGTAATACCATCCAAAATAATCAAGTTATGCCTTTAACGGGAAAAACCGATAGCGTTGGTATTGGCGGTGGCGTGGTACAGATGACTGATACCCCGAATAAGGGCTTTACCTTAACTAATACCACGTTTACTAATAATGTTGCCGCCGGTCAAGCTGGCGCGTTGTGGGTTATGAATGCGCCGACAACCATCACTAATGATGCGTTTACAGGTAATAAGGTATTGGCTGCTGGGAGTAATAATGTCGGTGGTGCAATTGCAATGTTTGCGCCGGGTACGATTGTTAATAGTTCATTTGTTGAAAATGTTACCGGCGGACAAGGCGGGGCATTGTGGACGCGCAAAGGCGATCAAACCACGATTGTGAATAGCACTTTTGTTGGCAATAAAGCCACCGGACTGGATACTTACAGTAATGGCGGTGCTATCGCTTTGCATAGTCCCGCCACCATTATCAACAGCACGTTTGCTAATAACTCGGCAGGCTGGGTAGCGGGTGCGATTCTTGCCGACAGTGCTGTAGAAGTCACGCTTGCAAATAGTATTCTTCTCAACAATACCGCGCAAAATGGCGGCCCGACTGGGAAGGGGCATTCGCAAACCACCAACCGCTATCTTGTCGATAACGGCGGTAACTTACAATGGCCTGTTAAAACAACCAGTTATAATGCAACTACCACTATTACATTAGCTGACCCATTGCTGGATGCGATAAAAGTCGTTAATGGTGTGTCTGTAATGCCATTATTGCCGGGCAGTCCTGCGATTGATAATGGCAGCGGCACGGGCGCTCCGGCATTGGACGCGCTTGGACAAAAACGTGTTGACGGCGATAACAACGGTACGGTAAAAGCCGACAGTGGTGCGTATGAGTTTACTCCACAAGTGGCAACCTTAAGCATTGTCGCTACTGAAGCAAGTAAAGCCGAAGACAGCGGCAGCTTAACCTTTACCGTGAATCGAACCGGTACTACCACTAATGCCGTCAGCGTCGATTGGGCGGTCGTTAATGTCACCACCTCGGTTGATGATTTTGCTGTAGGACCACTGCCAACCACGTCGGGTAAGGTAAGTTTCGCTGCCAATGAAACCAGTAAAGTCATTACTATTCCACTCGTTGTAGATAAGACTTTTGAAGCGGATGAAACATTTAACGTAGTGCTGTCAAAACCTGTGAATGCGGTTATCGGCAGTAGTTCTGCTACAGGAACTATTCGCAATGACGACCCGTTAACCGGAACTACCGCAAACGACAGTTTGACCGGTACTTCAGGTAACGACACGTTAATTGCCAGTGCCGGTAATGACAGTTTAGACGGTAGCGCGGGGACAGATACTCTCATTTATAGCGGCTCGATGTCCAGTTTTGTGATTAGTAAAACTACCACCACCGTGACGGTAAAAAGTAGTGTTGGTACGCAATCGTTGCAAAATATAGAAAAACTGCAATTTGACGATAAAATCATTAACTTAAGCCTACAAACTAAAGCCGCAACCAGCAATATTGCAGCGGCGGATTTGAAAAGTATTCAGGAACTTTACATCGGTTTTTTTAAGCGCGTTGCCGACGCGGACGGCTTAGAGTATTGGATTGATCAATTCAAAGCCGGACAATCGATCAAACAAATCGCTGATGCTTTTTATGATGCTGGGGTTAAATATGGGGCAGTAACCGGTTATTCCAACACCATGAGTCATGACGCTTTTGTGTCTTTGGTTTATGCCAATGTATTAGCTCGCACTGGGGCTACAGCACCTAGCGCAGCAGAAGTCAATTTTTGGAGTAGTGCCTTAACCGCCAAAACACACACACACGGTTCAGTCGTTAGCAGTATTATCAGCAGTGCGCACAGTTATGCCAATGATGCAACTTGGAGTTGGGTGGATAAGTTATTGAATAATAAAGCGGCTGTAGCAAATAAATTTGCGGTAGATTTCGGCATTAACTATACCACCGCCGAAATGTCGATTACCAAAGGCATGGAAATAATCACCGCTGTTACTGCCGATGACACTACGGCGGCGATAAATCTTATCGGCGTTAATAGCGTGTTTGTTTAATTTCAGAGAATAAAACCTGCCAAATGCCACACCGTTGGCAGGTTTTTACCACCACCGGTTGACCACAGCGTTAGGTCGCGCTTTTGGTGCAACCGTACAAAAACAAGCGTGTTGCCTGCCGCACCCAGTGGGCAATTTCTTGTTCATCTGGCGTAGCCGCCAATCCTAATTGCAACTGATGAAAACGCTCACTGCGCAGTGAACTAATAAATTGCTCGGCTAAAAACTGTGGCTCAAACGCGATAAAGTACCCAGTTTGTTGATGGCGCGTGAAAAACTGGGTTAAGTATTCTAGCGTGCGCTGCGGCCCTTGTTGATAAAATTGAATCGCTAAATCTGGAAAATGCGGCGATTCGGCAATCAAGATTGCCCGAATGCGCACCACATCTGGGCGCGTAATACGATATAAAAACTGTTGCGCAAACGTCACCAGCGTCTGTTCCGGCGAAACCTCGTCGGATAAATTCGCTACAAATTGATCACCGCAACGGCGAATCAATGCGCCAAATAATCCGGCTTTGCCGCCGAATTCACCATAAATTGTTCGCATCGACACACGCGCTTCGCGAGCAATGGTTTCCATGCGTAAATTGCCGTAGCCATATTCCAAAAATAGAGTTAATGCCGTATCTAATAGGCGGTCACGGCTTAACGATTCATTGCCTTTGGCGGGTCGCCCACATTTAACCATTTATTTACTCAGAAAATTCATTGACTTAGAACATAATCATACCCTAAACTAAACGGTAATATCTATTACCTTTTATTCCCACCAGCGAAAAGGCACTTTAGCCATGCACAACACCTCTGCTGTTTATCGTTACTTATTTATCACCTTGTTATGGCTGCTCAGTGGCTGTGACAAAGTGGAAAATGCCGCAACTTCTCTTGCGCCACCGGCTGGCTTGCCTGCCACGGCGGTAAAAATTGCCCAGCCGTTAGCGCAACAGGTCACGGATTGGGATGAATACACCGGACGCATTGAGGCGGTGAATAGCGTAGAAATTCGTGCGCGAGTCAGTGGTTATTTGCAGAAAATAAATTTTACTGCCGGGGCAAAAGTTAACCGAGGTGATTTGCTGTTTGTGATTGACCCTAGACCGTTTAAAGCCCAACTCAATTATGCCCAAGCAGAATTGGAAAAAGCCAAAGTGCGGCGCGAGTTGGCGAAAAATGATTTAACCCGCGCCGAAAACTTATTTAAAGCCAAAGCAATTTCGGCGGAAGAATACGATACACGGCAGAAAGCTTGGCGCGAGGCCGCGTCCACCATTGCTTCAGCCGCTGCGCAAGTGGCGAGTGCGCAGTTAAATGTGGATTATTGCCAAATCCACGCCCCGATTAGCGGGCGTATCAGTCGTGAATTAATCACGGTCGGCAATTTAGTTAATGGTAGTGGCAATGATGCAACGCGCTTGGCAACCTTGGTGTCTACGAATCCGGTGTATGTGTCGGTGGATGTTGATGAACGCGCGATACTTAATTATCGGCGGCAAAGTTTGCAACAAGGTCAATTACAAGGCGCGGAGGTTGAATTAGCCTTAAGTGATGAAAGCGATTTTCCACATTTGGGGTATTTAGATTACATCGCGCCTAGTGAAAATCCTGCTACCGGAACTATTAATATTCGTGCGCGGTTTGATAATGCCGATGAATTACTCAGTCCGGGGTTTTTTGCGCGTATCCGCTTGCGTAATCATCAAGCTTATGCGGCGTTGTTATTACCGGAACGGGCGATTGTCACTGATCAGGCTGACCGTTTTGTGTGGGTGGTGACGCAAAAAAATACCCTAGAGCATCGCAAAGTCACGCTGGGTAAAAAAATTGCTGACTTGCGCGTGGTTCAACAAGGCTTGCACAGCGGTGATTGGGTGGTGATTGACGGGGTGATGAAATTAAAGCCGGACAGTCAAATCGCGCCTGAAAAAATTTTCCTGTCTGACGTTAAGTAAGGGCGTTAATGATGACACGCTTGATTAGTTTTTTTATCGACCGACCGATTTTTGCTTCGGTGTTGTCTATTTTAATTGTGCTGGTGGGAAGTTTGGCACTGATTAAATTACCGATTGCGCAATACCCAGAAATTGCCCCGCCGACTGTGATGGTGAGCGCGAATTATCCCGGTGCGAATGCGAAAGTCGTTGCCGAAACCGTTGCGACACCGATTGAGCAGGAGGTTAATGGGGTTGAGGATATGTTGTATATGTCATCGCAATCGACTAATAGCGGTGCAATGGCGTTGACGATTACGTTTAAGCCAGGCACTAATCTGGATAAGGCGCAAGTGTTGGTGCAGAATCGGGTGGCGTTAGCGGACTCTAAATTGCCCGAAGAGGTGCGGCGGCAAGGGATTAGTGTGAAAAAACGCAGTCCTGATTTGAGTTTGGTGGTGAACTTGATTTCGCCAGATAAACGTTATGACAGTGTTTATTTAAGCAATTATGCGTTGTTGCAAATTAAAGATACGCTGGCGCGGTTGCCAGGTGTAGGGGATATTTTTCTGCTCGGCGGTCGCGATTATAGTATGCGTCTGTGGCTGAATCCGGAAAAAATCGCGGCACAAAATTTGACGGCGCGGGACGTGATTAATGCGGTGCGTGAGCAAAATGTACAAGTGGCAGCCGGTGTGGTTGGACAACCGCCTAATACAACTAAAACGGATTTTCAATATACCGTCACTACGCAAGGGCGGTTATTAGAGCCGGAGCAGTTTGCTAATATCGTGATTAAACAAAGCGATAAAGGCGAGGTGGTGTATTTAAAGGATGTGGCGCGGATTGAATTGGGGGCGAAAGATTATAATTCACGGTTGTTTTTAGACGGCAATGATACGGTGGGAATTGCGGTGTTTCAGTTGCCCGGTTCTAACGCGCTGGAAACCAAACAAGCGATTGTGGCGGCGATGGAAAAACTCAAAAGCCATTTTCCGCAAGGCTTGGATTATTTGCTGGTGTATGACACGGTGGTGTTTGTGCAGCAATCCATTGATGCAGTGGTGAAAACTTTATTTGAGGCGTTGCTGCTGGTGGTGCTGGTAGTGGTGGTGTTTTTGCAAAACTGGCGTGCCACTGTTATTCCGCTGCTGGCGGTGCCGGTGTCGTTGATTGGTACGTTTGCGGTGATGGCGGCCTTGGGATTATCGCTTAACACTTTGTCACTGTTCGGTTTGGTGTTAGCCATCGGTATCGTGGTGGATGATGCGATTGTGGTGGTGGAAAATGTGGAACGCCATATTGGTTTAGGTTTGTCGGCAAAAGAAGCCACACGCGAGGCGATGCAAGAAGTGGTCGGGCCGATTATCGCCACCTCTTTGGTATTGGTGGCGGTGTTTGTGCCAACCGCGTTTATAACCGGCGTGTCGGGCGCGTTTTATAAACAATTTGCGTTAACCATTGCGGTATCGACGGTAATTTCAGCATTTAATTCCTTAACCTTAAGTCCTGCGTTGTGTGCATTGCTGTTAGACCGTGCGCATCACCAGCAAGATAGTTTTACTCGGTTGTTGGAAAAATTATTGGGCTGGTTTTTCCGCCGTTTTAATCGCCTGTTTGCCCATTTTAGTCAAGGTTACGCGCGATTGGTTGGACGCTTAATTCGCATGACCGCGCTGATTTTACTGTTGTATGTGGGCTTAAATGGACTCAATTGGCTGGTGTTTACAAAAGTACCCGGCGGCTTCATTCCGCAACAGGATCAAGGTTATTTAATTTTATACGCACAATTGCCGGATGCCGCTTCAGTCAGCCGTTCTGAAGATGTCGTTCAACAAGCTACCCAAATTGTGTTAAAAACCAAGGGGGTAGCGCATGTTAATGCTTATGCGGGCTGGTCAGTATTAACCGGCGCAAGTCAGTCAAACGTGGCGACTTTATTTGTGCGCTTGCAAGAATTTAAGCAACGCCAAGGACATCCAGAATTATATTCGGAAAATTTGGTGAAAACCCTCGGACAAAAATTGGCGCAAATTCCCCATGCGCATATCAAAGTGTTCGCGCCGCCGCCGGTGCGGGGGATGAGTTCAGTCGGCGGCTTTAAAGTACAAATTCAAGACCGTGCCAATGCTGGCATTGCGCAATTGCAACAAGTCAATAACGACTTTATCGTCAAAGGCAATCAACAGCCCGGTCTTGTTGGATTATTTAGTACCTTTCGCGCGGATGTTCCACAGTTGTTCGTGGACGTAGACCGCATTCGGGCGAAGGTGATGAATGTTCCCCTTAACAATGTGTTTGATACCTTGCAAATTTATTTAGGGTCATTATATGTCAATGATTTCAATAACTTTGGGCGGATTTACCAAGTCGTTGCGCAAGCCGATAGTTCGTTTCGGATGCAGCCTGAAGATATTGCCAAACTCAAAACTCGTACCGCAAATGGTGGCATTGTGCCGTTGGCGGCATTAGTCAAGGTACAAACCATCACCGGCCCTGACAAAATCACCCGTTACAATATGTATCCAGCAGCAGAGATTAATGGCAGCACCTTACCCGGCGTAAGTTCAGGGCAAGCCATTGATTTAATGACCAATTTACTGCAACGTGAATTACCGCCCGGTTTTGATTTTGAATGGACGGAACTCAGTTTACAGCAAGTGTTGGCTGGCAATGTCGCATTATTGGTATTTCCGTTAAGCGTGGTGTTTGTGTTTTTAGTGCTGGCGGCACAATACGAAAGCTGGTCATTGCCGTTGACGGTGATTTTAATTGTGCCGATGTGTATTTTATCGTCGATGACCGGCGTGTGGTTTAGCGGCATGGACAATAATATTTTCACCCAAATCGGCTTTATCGTATTGGTCGGTTTAGCCAGTAAAAACGCCATTTTGATTGTTGAATTTGCTAAACAACGCCAACAACACGGCTTAAATCGCTTCGAGGCGGTGGTTGATGCGGCAAAAGTTCGCTTACGCCCGATTTTAATGACCTCGTTGGCATTTATTCTGGGGGTGTTTCCGTTGGTAATTGCTCAAGGTGCTGGAGCTGAGTCGCGGCGAATTTTAGGTACGGCAGTATTTAGCGGCATGATTGGTGTGACTTTTTTCGGACTGTTGTTAACGCCGGTGTTTTATGTGGTCATTCAGGGTTTAGCACAACGTAAAGCTGATAAGCCATCGGCAGTGGAGAAAAAATAATGAAACGTCTATTTTTTCGCTTGCGCACTGACAAAACTATTTTATGTCTTATCAGCGCGAGTTTTTTAACTGCGTGTGTAGTCGGGCCTGATTACACCCCGCCCACAACCGCTACAGCAGATACATTTTCACACGCCGCCCAGCCTGAATTTTCTAATCGTGCGGTGGAGGCAAAGTGGTGGCGATTATTTAATGATAACCTATTGAATAATTTAGTAAATTTAACTCTGGCGCATAATTATGATTTACAAGCCGCTCACGCTAATTTACGCGAGGCACGAGCGTTGTATTTGGAAGCGGGGTTAAATTTAACCCCCAGTATCACCATGCACAATAATTACACAGAACAGTTGCGCAGTGTGGGAGCGTTAAATAACCGCAGTTTTGTGCCGCGTGATTTAACTTTGTACAACACCGGCTTTGATGTGGCATGGGAATTGGATTTATTTGGCCGCGTGCGGCGCAATATTGAGGTCAATAATGATGCCGTGGAGATGCAGGAAGCCAGTTTACGCGATGTTAGTGTTAGCTTAATTGCGGAAGTGGCGCGGAATTATTTTGAGCTGCGCGGCTTACAAAATCAACTTAGGCTTATTCAACACAATATTGACAATCAGCAGCAAATTTTGCGCATTACTCAACTTAAAGTCGCGAATGGACGTGGAACTGAACTAGATACATCTCGCGCCAGTGCGCAGTTAGACAGCACTCGTGCCTTAGTTCCCAGTGTCGAAGCCGCGATTAGTGGGGCGCAGCACCGTTTAAGCGTGTTAAGTGGACAATTACCCGCAACGTTTATAACCAGCTTGACCGCTCACGCTGCGTTGCCAACATTACCGCATACTATCGGCGTGGGCAGTCCAGCGGAATTATTACGTCGTCGCCCTGATATTCGTATCGCAGAACGCCGGTTAGCCGCGTCCACCGCGCGGATTGGCGTGGTCACGGCGGATTTATTTCCCAAAGTCAGTTTTGTTGGCACATTGTCGTTAGAAGCCAGTCTATTATCTGGAATTGGTGCGGCGGGGTCAGGGACGTATTCTTTAGGGCCGCGTATTAGTTGGGCGGCATTTGATTTAGGGCGAGTATATGCACGCATTAAAGCGGCGGACGCTCATGCCGAGGGCGATTTAGCCCGCTATCAGCAAACGGTATTAAGCGCGTTGGAAGAAACTGAAAACGCACTGGTAAATTATAATAAAGCCCGTGTTAAGCAAGCATTCTTGGCTTCGGCAGTTGCCGCTAATCAAAAAGCGTATCACCTTGCACAATTACGCTTTCAAGCGGGAGTGACGGATTTTTTAACCGTGTTAGATGCGCAACTGCGTGTGCTGCAAACGCAATCTGAATTAGCACAAATGCAAACAGCAACCGCGACCGCGTTGGTCACTATCTATAAAGCATTAGGCGGCGGCTGGGAGGCTAAATAGGCAATTCAATCAACACAAAAATGGGGTCACTGTGCGTTAAAAAAATTTTTCAAATTCGGTCGCCGATAACGGATGCGAAAACAAATACCCCTGCCCATAATCACAACCGGCGTGGGTTAATAAATCGCGCTGTTCAACGGTTTCAATACCTTCGGCAATCACTTTAATGCCCAATTTATGCGCCATGACAATAATCGCTTCACATAAGGCCAAATCATTAGAGTTAGCCTGCATATTGCGGACAAACGACTGGTCGATTTTTAAATAATCAATATTAAACTTTTTAAGATACGATAACGACGAATAGCCAGTGCCAAAATCATCCAGTGACACTTGCATTCCAGCGTTACGAAATTCGATTAATTGCTTAACAATCGCCTCACTGGTATCCATTAGCAAGCCTTCGGTAATTTCTATCACCACGCCGTCACCACTTAAACCAATCTTTTTTAAATACGCAAACCACGCCTGATGACTACTTTGCATACTTTGAAACTGAACCGGCGACTTATTCACACTGATTTGAAACTGTGCATCATAATGCGTGCGCCATGCCATCACTTGACTCGCCGCTTGCTCAAATACCCAATTACCAATAGTTACAATCATATCGGTTTCTTCGGCAATCGGAATAAAAGACGCAGGACTAATCAGACCATGCACCGGATGTTGCCAACGGATTAAGGCCTCAGCCTTACTGATTTCACCGGTTTTTAAACTAACAATCGGTTGATAAAACACCCTAAATTCATTTTTTTTCAAAGCGTTGCGTAAATCGGTAGCAATGCGCATTCGTACTTTTGCCGCCTCCTGCATAAACGGAGCAAAATAACTATACCGATTACGCCCCTGATTTTTAGCCGCATACATTGCTTGGTCAGCACTTTTTAATAACTCACCCACGTCAGTTGCATCATCAGGATAAATGGCGATACCGATACTCACGGAAATATAGACGACTTCATTATGCAATTGAAACGGCAGGGAAAAACTGTCTAAAATGCTTTGCGCAATCAAGTCAATATACGTTAACGAATGTAAATCGCCCAAAATCACGGTAAATTCATCGCCGCCCAACCTCGCGACGGTATCGGACTCTCGTACACAAGCACGCAAACGGTAGCCGACTTTTTTTAACAACAAATCGCCAATGGCGTGTCCTAGTGCATCATTGATTTCTTTAAACCTATCTAAATCAATGATTAATAAGGCTAAAAATAATTTTTCTCGATCGCTTTTTTTAATTTCATGTTCCAAGCGGTCTTGAAACATGCGCCGATTCGGTAAATCGGTCAATAAATCAAAATTAGCCTGTTTCCAGATTAAATACTCAGATTCTTTCTTATGACTAATATCTGAAAACAACGCCACCCGTCGGTCAACCGTACCATCGTCATTAAAAATCGAATTAATGGTCAGCCATTCGGTGTACAGTTTGCCATCTTTACGGCGATTTAAAATTTCCCCTTGCCAGCGACCGGTACTATTAATCGCTTGCCACATCGCCTGATAAAACGCGCGGCTTTGTTTGCCTGAATTTAACAGTCGGGTCGATTTACCGACCGCTTCTTCTAAACTATAACCGGTTAATTCAGTAAAAGCGTGATTAACTGAAATAATCACTCCGCGCGCATTCGTCACCACCATCGCTTCGCTGCTGTTTTGGTACACCAATTGGGCTATTTTTTGTTCATCATTTATATAACTTCTGTCTAAAGTAATGCCAATAAACTGCGCTGTCTGTTGTAATAACTGCAAATCATCCTCAGTGGGGACAACTTCGTGGCTATGATAAATAGCAAAAATTCCCAATAATTGCCCCTTGTTGTTTTTAATCGGCGTAGACCAACATGCAACTAACTGCGCTTGGGCGGCAAGCTGTTGATATTTTTGCCAGTTTGCTTCAGTTTGGATATTGGCGATAATCTGTTGTTGCTTGCCAAACAAGGCGTAAGGCGTATCCGTTAAGATTTCAGCCATATATTCATTTGATAAACTGGGAGAAACATGGGTCACGCCGCTGTCGCTGGTGTGATTAACCAGCATAATGCTTGCCAGCATTGGGCTGTTATCTTGCTCAAAAGTTTTAACAATGGTAGTTAAAATTTTTTTCAACGGCGCATTGGCAATTAATAATTCACGCACCTGATGCCGCGCCTGTTCACGCTGTTCGGCACGTTTGCGCTTAGTAATGTCGCGCGTGACTGCAAGCACATTCAACTTTTTAGAAACCGTATCCAGCAACGGCACGGCTTGCGTTTCTACCCAGTGTTTACCGCCTTTTAAGCCTTTGATTTGAAAAACTAATGTTCCGGTGTCACCGTTTAAAACCCGTTCATTCATTTGCCTAAACGCGATGCGATAAGGCTCGACAATCAACTGCTCAACCTCCGCTCCCAACACCGCCGCCGGATTATCCTCCGCTTCAACCATCACCAAACCGGCATGATTCATTTGTAGCAAGCGTCCTTGTGCATCGGTGACTTTAACGCATTCAGGCTCGGCATCTAAAATCGCTAACAATTTAGCCTCGCTATCACGCAACGCTTGCTCGGCTTGTCTACGCGCGTTTATTTCTTTATATAACCAATGATTCCAAATCATAAATAGTACAAACAAAAGAGTCACCACTCCGGCATAAAAACTGACTTTGCCGACACTAATGCCTTGTTCAATGTTTAATCCCATCCAATGCGTAATCATGGCTTCCTTTTTCGCCGCCGGAATGGTCGCCAGAGCTTTTTCAACAATAGTCAATAGCAGCGGATTCGTTTTGGTCACTGCCACACTGTGAATACTTTTGTATTCGGTTTGTCCGGCAAAGCGCAAGTGTAAATAGCCTTCAGTGCGAATGGCATAACTGGCAGAAGCGGCATCACCAACATAAGCGTCGGCATGACCTTCCGCCACTTGCTGCAAAGCTTTTTTCACATTCGCAGTAATAACTAAATTAATTTGCGGATAATCCCGTTGCAGCAATTCCTGCATAAAATAATCTTTTTCTACCGCCACCCGCCGAGCTTTTAAATAATTTAAGTCACCAAAATAGCCATTAGCATCACTGCTGATAATAACGACAGGATTGACAAGATAAGGCTGGCTAAACGCTAAATACGCCTCGCGTTCTGGGGTTTTTACCGCGCAGGCAATCATGTCTAATTGCCCGTGTTGCGCAAGCATTAAAATTTCATACCAAGCTTTGTCTTTTATGATGGCAAATTTAATCCCTAACTGCTGCTCCAACAGCGTCATCATCTCTGCAACCAAGCCTACATAATTGCCCTTGTCATCAAGCCATTCGTAGGGAGCAAAATTTCGGTCTATGCCTAAACGAATCACCGGATGCTGCTTTAACCAAGTTTGTTCAGCCGCAGATAAATTCAGTTTTAACTTTGACTGTGGTTCAGGATTAAGTTGGCTGAATGCAAAAACCGAATAAGCTATAAAAAATAACCATAAAAAACCGACCACTATCAATCGGCGTGGTGTTAACAGGCAGGTCAAGGCAATGACACGCTTAAGCATGATTTTTAAACGTTAGGGGATAAACAAGTCAATTAACTTTTATTTCGTTCTAGCATCATTTTTTCGATAATGGGCATAAAAATAATTTCCATCGCAAGCCCCATTTTCCCGCCCGGTACGACAATGGTATTGCGGCGTGACATAAAAGAATCATGTAGCATAGATAATAAATACGGAAAATCGGTGTTAAATTTACGCACATCTTTAAAGCGAATCACCACAAAACTTTCATCGGCATTAGGAATATCACGCGCGGTAAACGGATTTGAAGTATCAACGGTAGGGACGCGCTGAAAATTAATATCGGTGCGGGAAAATTGCGGCGTAATCACATTCACATAATCGTACATGCGCCGTAAAATGGTTTCTGCCACTTCATCACGGTTATAGCCGCGTTCTGCGGTATCACGGTGAATTTTTTGAATCCACTCTAAATTGACAATCGGCACAACACCAATCAGCAAATCGGCATAACGCGCCACATCCACGCTGTCGGTTTTTACCGCGCCGTGTAAGCCTTCATAAAACAATAAATCACTGTGTTGGGTAATGTCTGTCCAAGGGGTACAAGTTCCAACCGCTTGTTTAAACTGCTGTTCTTCGGCTAAAGAATGAATATAACGCCGTAAACGTCCGCTACCGTCTTCGCCATATTGCCTGAATAAATTTTCCAATTCATCCAATAAATTGGCTTCTGGGGAAAAGTGACTAAAATGCCGCCCCTCTTGTAAGGCTTTTTTAATTTCCTCGCGCATTTGCTGTCTGTCATAGCGATGGTAACTATCGCCTTCAATAACTGTAGGGTTAATGCGCAAACGCTTAAAAATGTGTTTAAAAGCGTTTTTTACTGAGGTTGTCCCCGCGCCCGATGAACCGGTAATCGCAATAACAGGATGTTTTTTGGACATGTTTAACTCCAAACCCGCAAGGGGCATAATGTTTAAGTAATTAATGTTGCCGGTTATTATAACGAAAACTTAACTGACCTGATTAAATACCTACATTTTTATAGGTTTTTTAAGTTACTGTTTATGCGGCATTATTTTAATTGCGACAACAATTGACTCAACATGTCTTGCGCTTGCGGCAGATAACCTCGACCGAATAAGTTTAAATGATTTAAAACGTGATACAAATTATATAAATTCTTGCGCGTTGCATAACCTGCGTCTAATGGATAATGCTCTCGATACACGGCGTAAAAATCGCGACTAAAGCCGCTGAATAATTCTGTCATCGCCACGTCCGCTTCACGATCACCGTAATAACACGCCGGATCAAACATTACCGGTTGATTGTGCTTATCCGCCGCCACATTGCCACACCATAAATCACCATGTAGCAGCGCAGGTTGTGGCGCGTAGACGTGAAAAAACGCGCCGACTTGGGCAATTAATTGTGCGCCATCGTCTTGTAGCTGACCGCGATAGCCGTGTTTTGCCGCCAGTGCCAACTGTTTACCTAAACGTTGCTGTTGCCAAAAACTAACCCAGTCGGCATAGCGACCGTTTTCCTGCACCGTGCTGCCAATGGTATTGTCGCAAAACCAGCCAAAATAATCTTGTTTACATTGATGCTGGCGGGCTAACTGCTCGGCAAACAAGCGTTCTGATACCTGCGACAACGGTTTTAATTCCACATACTCTAAAACTAAATAGGCATAATTTAAGCTTGTACCACTGCTGATAACCTCTGGCACACGCACACAGCCTAAAGCGGCTAATGCCTGCAAACCGGCAGCTTCGGCCGTAAACATCGGTAATAATTCTGGACGATTAAGTTTTACAAACCACGATTGGGTTGCGGTTTTAAGCTGATACGTCGCATTAATATCGCCACCACCGACGGCAATAAAACGCGCCTGCGGTAAAGCAATGTCTAACTGCGTTGCCAGATGAGCTTTCAGTTGTTCTAATGCGAGCATGAGGGACTCCAAAGCAAAAATTTAATGATGAAACACCTGAAATTGCAAATACCAAATGCCCAATGAGCCTAAAAAGTTCACCAGCACCGCCGGCAAAAAGCGCAAATGCACCGCAAAGGTATAGCTTTTATCAATCGACATTGCCATTACCCCGGCAGCCGAACCGACAACAGTTAAACTACCACCGATGCCGACCATTAAAGTATTTAATGTCCATTGTTCAACGGTTAAATGCGGTTTTGCCATCAATGCCGCCGCTTCTAACATGTTATTGTCGATAAAGCTGGACATTAAACCGACGATAACATTCACCGCAATCGGGGAAAAATAATCAAACAAGCGTGCTAAATAACTTAACCAACCGACATGATTTAATGCCGCCATGCCGGTAATAATGCCAATGTAATACAATAAGGTACTCCATTCGACTTTTTGTAACTGCACATCCAACGGCACTTCCACATGTTGGCGTTTTAATACCCAAATATAGGTCATGACAAAACCTAAACCGATGCCGAGGGCGAATTCAATATCCACTTGAAAAACCAAGTTCAATAACACCGCGCCAATCACCGCAATCGCACTAATAATAGATAACGCCACTCCACCTTGTTTCATGCCGACGCGGGTTTGTAACGGCTGAATCAAATGTCCTTGCAGCGGGCGTAAATAAAAAAATTCCAACACCAACGCACTTAATACCCACCCGCCTAAACCGGCAGGGATTAACACCAGCAAATCTTGGATATGTAAATTGCCAGATAAAATCACCATCAAACTGGTCGAAGTACCGACAAACCATACCCCGCTATTAGAGGCAATAATAATATTGCACAACGCCACTTGCGTATAACGGTTATCCGCCGACACATTTTGCAACGATTTACCAAAAATCATCGCCGTGGTAATGCTACTAATAAACGGACTCAGCAACGCGCTTAATAACCCCATCGCCCAAAATAATCCACGCGCACCTAGGCCTTTGTCCATTAAAAATTCATTCAACGCACCAAACACATTGCGCTCATTAAGAATTTCCACAATCATCCACATAAATGCCATAAACGCAATTAACGCAAACAACCCTTCTTTAGTTTCCGCCTGCATTTTTTTTAAGGCACTTAAACCTGCATCTCCTGCACCGCTAAACCAATAATAACCTCCAATTACCGCCACCGAACTCATCATCAATAACGCGGGTTTAAACTTGTCCATTTCTAATTGGACTTCGAGAATAATCAAAATCAGACTGATGACGAAAATTGCCAGAACAATAATCCCCACCGTAGAATGTGGTTCAATAAGCATATAATTACCCTGATGACAAAAATGAATGATTGTAGCATAACTCAAAGCTTGATTTTACAATTGCACAAAAAACAAAATATATTAAAATCAATATGTTATATAATTTATTTATTATCTAAAGCGTAAAAATTTTTTAAACTTTTTAATGAGGAAGCCGATATGAATAAAGGCAATGATTTTTTACATGTTGCGGTAGGCGTAATTTATAATCAGCAACAACAAATATTAATTTCACAACGCGCCAGCCACGTTCATCAAGGTGGATTATGGGAATTTCCCGGCGGTAAAGTTGCGGCGGGCGAGACAGCGTTTGCGGCTTTGCAACGCGAGTTATACGAAGAATTAGATATTAACGTAATGCACGCCAGTCCGTTAATTCAAATTCGCCATCATTATGCCGAGGTGTCAGTGTTGTTAGATGTATGGATAGTGAACCGTTTTTCCGGCGTAGCGCGGGGCAAAGAACAGCAAATTATTCAATGGCTTGCAGTAGAAGATTTGTCGCATTATTCGTTTCCGGCGGCAAATCTTGCCATTATCCGTGCTGTGCAGTTACCGCGTTGTTATGCGATTTTAGATGACGGTGATAACGCGGCTTTACTCGATAAACTACTGATTTTATTAAATAAGAATATAAAATTAATTCAAGCGCGATTAAAAAACACCTCGCAAGAGAAAGTGACTGAATTTATGGCGGCGGCGATGCCGTTGTGTAAAAGCTATCAGGCAAAATTATTGCTCAATTCAGCGGTAAAAAACTCGACGCAATATGCTGGGGATGGTGTGCATTTTACCAGTGCCGAATTGATGGCTTTATCGGCGCGTCCGGCAGTGGCGGGGTGGTTAGCGGCTTCGTGTCATAACTTGGCACAGTTGCAACAGGCAGAAAAATTAGGCTTTGATTTTGCGGTGCTTGCGCCGGTGTTAAATACGCCGACCCATCCTCAAGCGCAACCATTAGGATGGGATAGGTTTGCCGAATTAGTCGCGCAGGTGAATTTGCCGGTGTATGCGTTAGGCGGCGTGGGTGTGGCGAATCAACAAACCGCATGGCATTGTGGTGGACAAGGGATTGCCGGAATTCGCGCGTTTAATGAAAAATAGCCTCATACGAATAACCGCCATATTCCAAAATTTCTTTCAAGCGTTTTAAACCGTCCATCTGAATTTGTCGCACCCGCTCGCGCGTAACCCCCAACTCACTGGCAACATCTTCTAACGTGCCATTTTCGTAGCCGCACAAACCATAACGGCGACAAATCACCTCACGCTGCTTTTCAGACAACTGATAAATCCAATTAGCAATATTATGGCGAATGCCTTCTTCCTGTAACGACTCCGGCGCCGATTTACTTTCATCATCGGAAATTGACTCAATCAACGACTTATCAAAATCCTCACTGTAAGCCACATCCACCGAGGTAACTTTTTCATTCAATTTTAAAATTTTTTCTACCGTTTTCACCGGCTTATTCACATAAGCGGCAATTTCTTCCAAGGTTGGCTCTTGATTTAACTTCTGCATTAAATAGCGTTGCGCCTTTAAATACACATTCATCTCTTTAACAATATGAATCGGCAAGCGAATGGTGCGGGTTTGATTCATAATTGCCCGTTCAATGGTTTGGCGAATCCACCAAGTTGCGTAAGTGGAAAAACGAAAGCCGCGATCGGGGTCAAATTTTTCCACTGCGCGAATTAAACCTAAATTGCCTTCTTCAATTAAATCCAACAACGGCAAGCCGCGATTTAAATAACGGCGCGCAATTTTTACCACCAAGCGCAAATTGCTTTCAATCATCACATTGCGGGCGTTGGCATCACCGCGCAACGCCTGTTTGCCATAAAACTTTTCCTGCTCAACCGTGAGTAATTTTGATTTAGCCAACTGGTTTAAATAAATGCGTGTTGCATCAAAATGACTTTCATTTTGTAAATCCAAGCTTTCTATGTCCGCGATTTTCACATCATCGACATCGGATAAATCTATCTCTAAACCATCTTCGCTGACGATAATATCCATCTCAAAAGCGTGGACTTCCGTAAAAACCATATCGACATCTTGTCTGACTAACTCGACTAAATCTTCATTCATCTTAACCTCCAAATGCTTACGCGCTTACCTTAAGACTGCTTATTTCTGTTGGGCTAAAAATTGCATTGCATCGCCGATTTGTTTGTGTTTTACAGCCATGTCAATGCCCTAAAAAACCAACGATACCCTGTGGATTTTTAGGATTTTTTCGTTGGTCACTAACTGATGGTATAACTTTAACATGCTTTCGTTATTAATTGAAATTATTGAAGTTTTATGTGACTAAACTCGCGTATTTTGCCCGGTTGTTAACAAGTTTTTCGTTACGCTTTTTTAAGCTATGTTTTTGTTTAGCCTTGACTATTTTTAAATGCTATCGCTTTAGACCTGTAATCAAGGTATCAAGGTTGCGTTAGGCAAGTGCATACGCGCGGCAAGATACAACGCCGGTAGGGAAAAGGTAGATAAAGTTGGCGGTGGATTTTTTGATTTCAGGGGTTTGAAGTGAAGTTGAGCCAAGCTCTTAAACACAAACCCGATTGCAGAGTGTGATCGGTTTTTTTTATGCTTGAAAGGATATTGTTATTCAGTTTACTGATTTTTCTGTAACAGATTTTCCAGTGTTTGTTTTGATAAACCTGTTACTTCCATAATAAAATTAATATCCGTATTTTTTTGCAACATTTTTAATGCGATTTCTTGTTTTTCTTCTAATTTGGCATCTTTTTTTGTTGTATCCAATACATTAATAAAATCACGGTAATATTTTAAACTCAATTCGTAAGCATGGCGGTCTTCATGGCTCATAGCCGCCAATTCAGCCAAATGAAAGGCGTTCTCAATAATATCGCCTTTAAATTCCGTTGGGATTTCATCAAAGGTGACTAATTCGCGCAGGAAATATAACCACCATTCCAAATGATTGGCTAATTCCGATTCCTGTTTTTTGAATTTCGCCATTTCAATATAAATGAAGTTTAATTTTTTAAACATCACTTTCTGGCTGTAAATATCGGTAATTTGTCCGAAATGCAGATAATTATTGTCAGGAAAACTGGCTAACGAAAAATCTAAAATGCCGATAAAATAAATTGGGGTGAGTTCAAAATCCCATTTGCCTTTTTTGGCTTGGTCTTGAATTAAAAAACTGGAATAATACGCGGCGCGGTCTTGAAAATGCTCTTGTTTAGCGCGTTGCAATTCAACGATAAATTCTTGGTCTTTTTCGTCACGGCAATAAATGTCGAAAATAGCGCGGCGGTCTTCTTCGAGCATTCCGAGTTTTTCAATATTTTTGAACTCCAGAGAAACGATTTTATTTTCAATAGGTAATAAATCGTTTAAAAAGCTGATTAATAACGGTTTACTTTCTTCGCTGCCAAAAATCTTTTTAAAGCCGAAGTCGGTAAAGGGATTTATATATGTGCCTAATGATTTATCGCTCATGCTGCACCTTTATTTTTTAACTGCGCGTTGATTTCTTCCAATTGCTCATTTTGTTTTCTTAGCAATTCAATTTCACGCTGTTGCATGGCAAGCTCTTTGTCTTTCATTTCAAGCTGCATTTGCAGTTTTTCAAGTTCACCATCCGAACTGAAATAAACGCTGACAGTGTTATCGCCTTTTTACTTTCTGTTCAAACAATCATTTAAAACGGCTTTGTCGGTTAAGTCTAATAATTCAGAGGCTTTGATGTCTAAAGCGTCGGCAAT
>JACCEE010216696.1_pt1 | contig 23319 bp, 20 predicted proteins | sample 7449931 | NCBI WGS metagenome assembly JACCEE01 (sample SAMN15323457, study PRJNA562643) | freshwater metagenome | isolation source: river surface water | place: USA:Blue River Watershed | collected 2017-08-19 | reverse complement strand
TTTGTTTTTCAATGACAAACCCTCCGACATTGCAGGCCGCCTCGCTTTTTTTCATATAAACCTGCCCCAGTTCAGTCAAACAATTGGCATATACCGGACTTTGCTTGCCAAAATTTGCTTCAATAAATATTAACGCTTCCTTATATGTTTTGATGGAAGCATTAAAATCTCCAAGCTTAAGTTGTACCATTGCAATATTTGGGAGAATCAATTCTTTACCTGAAAAATCTAGTCCGTGATCGCGTTCTCCAGCTATGATTGCTTCGTTAAAGCAGTCGAGAGACTCCTTTAATCTTTGCTTTTTTAAAAGAATCATCCCTCGAGTAGACCACTTTCTATAATCAAATTTTAGTGATGACTTAATCAAAAAAGATTTTTCAATATTTTCAAATGCAACTTGAAATGAACTGGTCTCGCCATAGAATATCGCAAGATTTATCAATAAAGCCTCATATTCAACACTATTCAAGATCCCAATCTTCTGAAATACTCTATTGGCACTTTCATAATAAATCGATGCATTTTCGATATCACCTGTCTCCATGTAACATATCGCAATATTTTGCTGAATCGAACCAATGCTTTTTAACTGCTCATCTCCAAAGAGTTTATATATCTGCCCCGCTTGATTGTAGTACTGAATTGCCTGATCATAAAGTCCAAGCTGGCTTTTTATTACCCCAATATTCACCAAAACATTAGCCACTGATACAGAATTTGCCCCGTCATTCTCAATTCGAGTCTTTAAGATTTTATCGAACAGGGATAACGAAGAATCATAATCTCCAACAATTAATGCATCGACAGCTTTGCGGAACATCTCCGTTGATAACTCTTTAGCTGTTTTTTGACCAAACACCATCGTCGGTTTTTGTGAACAGACCAAAAGAAACAGAAAACTGAAAACGTATAATCGATGCTGTAATACCCACTTCATAAACAAGTATTTTTTCTATAGAGAATAAAGAAAATAAAAAATAGCAAAATAACGCTGATTTTTGTTGAGTTTTAAACTTCTAAATAACAGGTGATTATAAAATATTTTGATATTTTTTAATTTTTTTTCTAAAAACGAGGGTAACCTTTTTGCAGTTCCAGGTATTAAAGAGTGCAAGGAAACAATAAAGAAAACATTAAAAACTTTTAAAACTTATTATCATGAAAACTTTTGAAACTCTTACTATTGAAGTGCTTTCTAACGAAGAATTATCAGCAGTTAAAGGTGGTGTTAATCCAGTTACTCCAATTATTATTATGGAATAATTTTGCTGCTCATTTCATAGCATTCTACGATTTTAACGTTCATTGAATATTTGTGGTAGTGCAGGCAATACGTTGTGAGCGGTGTTTTTTATCATTTTCACTTCGTTCTTTAAATCGTTCTTAACCGTGCCAATCACCACCAATACAAAATGTTACAATATCACATAGGTGCTTTCCTAATCAAAACTTTCGGTTTTCGCGAGCCTTTGAAAAGCTCGAACGAACGATAGCTACAAGCTAAAGCTCCGTTATATAAATCTATCTTTTTAGTTGGTTTTAAGCCTATACTTTTGAGGCCCTCGTCAGAGCTGGATATTAGCCATGCAGTATATCCTGTAAATTTCTGCTTAAGCATGTCGCCAAACGAAGTATAAAGTTCACTGATAGAATTTGGTTTTAACCTTTCGCCGTATGGTGGATTCGTTATTATTATACCTGGATTCTCAAAAGGTGATGTTAACTCCTTGAAATCTTTGGTAATAATCTCCACTTTTTTCGACAATCCCGCATTCTTTACATTCGCGCGTGCAATGGCGCAACTTTTTATCGAAATATCTGATCCGACAATTTTGCCGGAAAATTCTTTTTCATATTCTCCGTTGTAAATTTCCGCAAACAAATCTTCATCGAAATCGGGCCAAAACTCAAAGCCAAACGATTTCCGGTACATTCCCGGAGGGATTCCCAATGCAATTAATGCCGCCTCGATAACAAGGGTTCCGGAACCACACATGGGATCTAAAAAGTCAGTTTTTGCATTCCACCCTGAGAGCAGTATCATGCCCGCAGCCAAAACTTCGTTGATGGAAGCCTCGCCTTGTCCCAAACGATAACCACGTTTATGCAACGATTCGCCAGAGCTGTCGAGCGAAAGAATGCATTTATCACCCATCAGATAAACGTTTATACCAATATCCGGATTGTCGGGGTTTACGGAAGGACGTTTTCCTGTCGCTTCACGAAAGTGATCAACAATTGCATCTTTCACTTTCAATGAGGCATACATTGAATTGACAAAAATTTCGGACTGGACGGTGCTGTCGACAGCAAAAGTTTTTCCCAGTGCAAGATAATCGAGCCAATTGACCTCTTTTGCGTATTTGTAAAGGTCGTCGCGGTCGGTGACTGTAAATTCAGCAATCGGTTTTAAAACCTTCAACGCTGTTCGTAAATGAAAATTGGCTTTGTACATCAGCTCTTTATCGCCAACAAAAGATACTGCCCTACGTTCGGGAGTAACTGATTCACCGCCAATAGCGCGGATCTCATCTGCAAGAACCTGCTCTAAACCAGCGAGGGTCTTTGCCACCATTTTGAACTTGTCCACTTTTACCCTTATTTATAATAATTACAATGAATACCGGGAATTATTCAATCGGCTCCGATATCCTAAAAACACTGTACCATTCGCGGATAAAAGTAATATTTTCGAACTGATTTCAACAATGATTTTTAAATTCCTCCACCAAATGCAAATTCGACTGTTCGAGCCTTGTTTTGCAACACTTTAGAATGAGGAGGCAGATCGTTCGTCACCCACACGTTCCCGCCAATTACCGAATCGTGACCGATGGTGATGCGTCCCAGTATTGAGGCATTCGAGTAAACAATAACATTGTCTTCAACAATGGGATGGCGAGGAATGCCTTTAACAGGATTGCCGGCTTCGTCTAACGGAAAGCTTTTCGCGCCCAGCGTCACTCCCTGATAAAGTTTAACGTTATTGCCGATAATGCAGGTAGAACCAATAACGACTCCGGTACCATGATCTATCGTAAAATATTCACCAATCTCAGCTTCCGGATTGATATCGATACCAGTTTCAGAATGAGCCATTTCAGTGACGATACGCGGAATAAGGGGAACCCCAAGCTTGAATAGGGCATGTGCGATGCGATAACTCGAAATAGCCCTGATGGCTGGATAACAAAAAATAACTTCTCCGAAATTATTGGCTGCCGGATCGCCCAGATAGGCTGCATCAACATCTGTAATTAACACCCTGCGTAACTCGGGCAATCCAGAAATGAAATCCGCAGCATAAATCTCGGCCTTTTGCTTGCGTTTTACATGTTCCCCGGGGTCGTCGCTTTCGCATATAAAACAGAGCCCCGCGAGAATCTGTTCGGAAAGCACCTCAAAAACTTCGTCGACTAAAACGCCCATATAATAGGGAAAAGCTGCCGGATGAAGATTGATTTCACCAAAATATCCCGGGAAAATTATCTGTCTGATTTTCTCGACAGTCGCTTTTAATTTTTCGGTCGAAGGAAGTGGCTCTCCCACCCTGTGCTGGTGACAAACTTTTGCATTGGTTGCCTGTTCCGCCAGACATTTCACGGCAGATGAAACCCATTCCTGAATCAACTCGTTTTTGTGGTTAGCCATAACTTCAAATTTGAAAAAACATCTGTTTCGATTGTTCCAATTACACAAAATATTAAACAATATTGTTCTTTTTCAATGCCTTAATGGCATTTTGCAGCCGACTATCTTCTATTCCACTGACGATTTCATATTTAAAACCGAATGTCATTAGTTCTTCGCAATAAAGTTTAAAAAGATCTTCTCGTTTCTGTCCGCCATTTTCTCTAACGCCATCGGGTACCCAAGGCAAATCGGTGTCGCAAACCAAAAACAAATCGATCTCGGACGCACGGATATGCTCGATAATCCATTGTGGGCAATGACCATAAACAACATCAAACCAAACTTTTGTGATAACCATCCACGTATCAAAAATCAACAGGTTGTTCGATGCCATTTCGGCAAACTCCGCCTCCATCACAACCTGTACCTTTGCAATCATTTCAACATCGTGAAATGTATAAGGCCGGTCAAGGTTTTCGACATAAGTGCGGGCATACTCGGGAACCCATATGGTTTTAAATTCTTTAGCCAATGCGGCAGCCAGTTCAGTTTTACCTGACGACTCCGGCCCCGAGATAACTACTCTTTTCAATTTACTGCGGGAATCCATTTTTTATCGTTCAATTCATTTTTCCAGGAAAAATATCCGACAAAAGCCATTACTGTGTATACCATAAATAGCAACGAAGTCGGATAGAGCCCTTTCCAAAGGTAAAGTATCAGTGAAACAAAATCAACAATTATCCATAAAATCCAGTGTTCAATCTTTTTCCGGGCCAACATCCAGGTCGCAATTATGCTTAGTGCCGTGGTAAATGCATCCCAATAGGGAATTACTGAATCGGTAAAACGGATGAGTATCCATGAAATTACGACAAAAGTAACCCCAAAAGCCAGCATCGACATTAGCCACAACGAACGGTGGGTGGTCGAAACCGTTAGCCCTCCGCCCGACTGACCACCATGTAACCAAGCCCACCAACCATAAATGCTGATAACTACATAATAAACTTGCAGGGCCATATCAGCATAAAACTTCGACACAAAGAAAATATAGATATAAAAAAGCGAAGTGGCCAGTCCAAGCGGCCAGGTAAGAAAATGTTGTTTAATGGAAAACCAAAGATAAACCAAACCGGTAGCAGCCCCGCAAACTTCAATCCAGTTATCCGAAAGCCAATTTATAATCGCACCCATCGAATGATAAAGCTAATTTTTTCTACCCAGAATGGCGTTATATTTCGACTGATCCTCCAATATTTCAAGTGCTTTAATAATCTCATTATCATCGTCGAGCATAATGCGATAAAAATCGCTAGGTTCATACAAATCGCGCGCTATCAGCGCTTTTATCTGACGTCGGATTAATTTGCCCGAAACTTTCAATCCCTCTTCATCCTTTTCAATTCCGGCTTTATCGCCCAAGGCAATCAACTCATTCATCGATTCGTCAGCCAATTCAAACCCCTTTTTGAATTGGTCAAAAGCCGGATATTGCTTCAGCAACTTATCGCGATTTTGGTCGATATACCCAATGACATAAGGATATAGTACATTTTTACGAATAATGTTGTTGAAATAGCGGTAATTGCTCGAAGTATCCATTGCGACAAACAAGTCGGGCATAATTCCCCCTCCGCCATATACCTTTCGCTTGTTAACCAGTGTTGTCGTCATCAGCGAATCGGCCAAACGTATGCTATCCTGATTGAAGAGTTCGCCATTTTCGAAACGTTCGTAATAATCTTGCCGATACTCGTTAATATCGTCTGAATAAGGTCGTTGAATATTACGTCCGGCTGGAGTATAATAGTGTGCAACGGTAAGCCTTATCATCGAGCCATCGTTCAGCGGGAAAGGCTGTTGCACCAATCCTTTGCCAAAGGTACGGCGACCAATAAGTACTCCGCGGTCCCAATCCTGAATGGCACCTGCCACAATTTCGGAAGCTGAAGCCGACCCCTCGTCAATTAGCACAACAAGATTTCCGCTCAGAAAAGCGCCTTTGGTATTGGCAATATAATCACGGCGTGGACTATGTGTCCCTTCAGTATAAACAATTAATTTATTTTCATCGAGATATTGATTGGCCAGTTCATAAGCTGCCCCCAAAAATCCACCCCCGTTACCTCTTAAGTCGAGAATCAGGTTTTTAACTTTTCGATCCTTTATAAGACGGTTCATGGCTTCGGCATATTCTTCCATCGTTGTCGCCGAAAAGCGGTTCAACTTGATATAGCCGCTGTTTTTATTGAGCATAAACGATGCGTCGAGACTGTAAATTGGAATTTTATCCCTAAGGATTGTAAATTCCAGCGGAGCCGCTTCGCCTTTTCGAAGCACCACCAACTTGACCTGGGTACCTTTGGCTCCTCTTAGCAATCCAAAAACCTCCTGATTCTTCAATCCTATCGCCGCAATCTCTTTACTGTCGACCTTAATTATACGGTCACCGGGCCGCAGACCCACCTTCTCTGATGGGCCTCCGGGAATTGTCGTCATCACAATCAGTGTATCCTGATAAATATTGAATGAAATACCGATACCTTCAAAATTCCCTTCGAGAGGCAGGTTCATCTCCTCTACTTCATCTTTTGTAATATAGACCGAATGGGGATCAAGCGCTGAAAGCATTTCGCTGATGGCACTTTCTGTCAGCTTCGAAACGTTAGCCGTGTCGACATAAAAATTTTCAATCAGTCTTAACACCCTTCCAAATTTAATGGCCTGACTTTGTGCATCTTGCGCAAAGAGCGAAGTCGAAAATCCGAGGGACAACAACAATAACAAACATTTATAAAACGAAATCTTAACGTATCTCATAACTGTCCGAATCAATAATTACTTTTTGTTCAATGTAACGACAAATGAACAAATTTGGGTGAAAAATCAAAAGTACAAAGTTTAATCTATCATTCATTCTGTTTTACGAGAAAGTGGGTGATTGTTTAACAATGATTTGAAGTTGATTCACCTTCTGAAAACAAAAAACCTGTTGATCCCTAAAATGGACCAACAGGCTTTACACTATGCGATTTCTTTATCGGGCCAAACTTGTTGAAATCCGGGCAATTTCAAACTCACTGACCAACGATTTGAACAGTTCTTTTACGGAAACAATCTTGTCCGTTCGCCAAACATTACTTCCGGCAAAAGCATATCCATTTCTGAAATTACCTCTTAACGCCGATGTTAGCGACGCGATAATACAATAAGGGGCAGTTTTCACATCACAGGTACGGATACAGTTTACCGGACAAATGGTCGGACGGCGAATTCCCGCCTCAACATCATCGAGAAACGAACAACTGATAGCTCTTCCTGGCATCCCTACCGGACTTTTGATGATTCGGACATCGTCTTCTTTTGCTTTTATATAGGCCTGTTTAAATTCTTCCGAAGCATCACATTCATTGGTCGTTACAAACCGGGTTCCCATTTGTACGGCCGAAGCCCCCCTTTCCAGGATATTGACAATATCTTCTCCGGAATAAATACCTCCGGCTGCAATAACCGGAATCTCTTTACCATAACGTTCGCCCATCTCCGTTGCGACTTCGACCACTTCAGGTATAAGTCTCTCCAGCGAATATTCCTCATCGAAAATCTGGTCGGCCTTAAACCCAAGGTGCCCTCCGGCTTTGGGTCCTTCAACCACAATGGCATCGGGCAAATAGTTATAATTGGACTGCCATTTGGAACAAATCAGCGAAGCAGCTCTGGCAGACGAAACAATCGGTACCAATTTTGTGGTCGAACCAGGAGTAAGATACTTAGGCAAGTCAAGCGGTAACCCAGCTCCTGAAAAAATAATATCAATCTTTTCTTTAACCGCTGTAGCAACCAAATCGGTGTAGTTAGACAGCGCAACCATCACATTGACACCAATGACCCCTTTTGTTTTTTCTCTAGCCTTTCGAATCTCTTCGCTCAAACCAAAAATACAGTTCTTCAGGTAATCCTTCGAATGGTTTTTATATAACAATCCGATGCCGGCGGGCGAAATTACGCCTACACCACCCTCGTTGGCTACCGCAGAAGCCAGTCCCGAAAGCGAAACACCAACACCCATTCCACCCTGAATAATCGGTACTTTAATATTTAATCCACCAATGTTTAAATTCTTCATCACTTGTGTACGCATTTATAAATCAGCACAAGAGTAAAGAGTTTGTAACAGGTTCCAAAACGGTTGGGATGTAACCTTCAAAAAAGGTCGATTCTGCAAGGTTTTGGGACGAAATGCAATATTTCAGGGATGAAAATTTAAGCTCAGATATCAAATTCTGGGAAACCGCTCACGGAAAGAAGCAAAAAAATTGCGCGAAACTGGAACCAATAAATCAGTTCCGGCAAAACGAAAAGAATATCCTTTGGAGTTCCCTTTCAGTTCGACAATCTTCGAAACATTCACCATCCAGCTGCGATGGCATTTTTTAAACTCTTCAAAATCCTTCAAAAACCGTTCAACATTGGCTAATGTTTGCCTGAACAACCGTTTCTTGACATGAAGGTGATTGTCGATACTGAAAATCTCGATATAATTCCCGGAGGAATGTATAAACAGTACATTTTCAATTCGTTCTTCAAAAACATCTTTCCCGTTTTCCGCTACTATCTTGATTTTATTTACGGACTGAGTCAACAACACTTCGCGCTCCTCTTTCAACCAGTTTTTACCCGATTCGAATACGTTGACCACTCTCGTCCGAAGGTTCATATTGTAATTGACCAGATTGTAAAGTACCAGTGGGAGCAGTGAAAGTAATCCTGTTCGGAAGAGCGGTAACTCCGCGAACGAAGCACGACGGGCCAACCAGGCCATCAAAACAAAAAGAGAAAAAAGATTGAAGAAGAGCCAGATATTCCAAAAAATCTCTTTGCGCACCGTCCATCTCGAAGAAGCAAAAATTCGAGGAAATATACCGGGGAGGATTGTTGAGTTGAAGAACAAGGTAGCAGCATTCATAAAACCGGCCCCCAAAACAAAGTAACCATCGTTTTCCGATTTCAGAAAGTTAATCCCGAAAGGCTGAAAATAGAGAACAATCAGCACAAACCCCATGCTGACTAAACCGATAGTCTTCAAACTATGTTTGAAGTTGTTATTGAAATGATACGGCTGATCTAAATTATCGAGCATAAGCCAACTGATGTGTTCAAACTAAATTTGCACCTTCACTTTTAAGATTATTCAGACCAAAGGTAATCAGGAAAGCGGTATTACAAAAAAAGCTCCGAAGAAATACTTCGGAGCTTTGCGGTATGGACGGGACTCGAACCCGCGACCCCCTGCGTGACAGGCAGGTATTCTAACCAGCTGAACTACCACACCAGATGTTGTAAGTGCGGTCTGGACGGGACTCGAACCCGCGACCTCCGCCGTGACAGGGCGGCATTCTAACCAACTGAACTACCAGACCAGAACCAAATTTTGTAAAGCGGTATGGACGGGACTCGAACCCGCGACCCCCTGCGTGACAGGCAGGTATTCTAACCAGCTGAACTACCACACCAAGAAATTTGATCTTTTCCCAAAAGGTAAAGAACGCTTCGTTGTACCTTTATCCTAAGGCGCTGCAAATATACGTATGTTTTGCGAACTACAAATGTATCAAAAAAAGAAAATCAGAAAAAATATATCCACAATACAGGAATATGCTTATTTACAGAAAATTAAACTATTCAAAAAGCTTCTCACGGCTTAAAAAAAGTGAAATGGACGCTCCCGTAAACCCTCATTTCGCTGAAATTTGGATGCTCACTAAAATGATTGCTTTTACCGTGTTCAAGAATAAAAACCGAATCCTGCTCGTTTAAAAGTCTACTCCCCATAACCAAGTCGGGCAATTCGGACAGTCGCTGGAGCTGGTATGGTGGATCGGCAAAAATCAAATTGAATTGTTTGCCTTCTGCCCGGGCAATATATTTAAACACATCGCCCTTTATTGGATGAATGACATCTTTGATGCCAAGCTGCCCGATAACTTTATTGATGAAAGTATAATGAACATAATCGAATTCAACCAAAGTAACATCAAGGCAGCCTCGTGAGGCAAATTCGAATGAGATGCTTCCCGTCCCCGAAAAAAGATCCAACACTTTTATTTCGCTAAAATCAACCCGGTTAACCAAAATATTGAACAGGTTCTCTCGGGCGAAGTCCGTAGTTGGCCTTGCCTTAAAGTTTTTTCCGGGGCTAAACATCCGGCTTTTGAATGCTCCGCCAATTATTCGCATTTGTAAACGTTAAACAAAGTTGTATTGTAATGCTCAGGCAGTTGACTGAACGTATAACTATAAGAGTACAGATTATTGGGTCTGGCAAACGATGTCCGCTTTATATATTTTCGAAACAAGTGATAGAGCGGCGACACCTGCGAAATTTCACCATGAATGATAAGATCAGCAGCATCGGGAACCAATTTCAATTGCTCAAAAATATTTAAGACATGATAAAGCGCATCACGTTCGTTTCCGTACTCGAATATATTGCATAATATCAATTTGCTTCCTTTTATCAGCACCACTTCGAAAATGCCTCGAAGGAAATTGAGATGAAGTTGAACCCCGTCACCACTCATCCGATTGTCTTTCAGGTTTTTTTCGATTAATGGATACAGATTATGTTTTATCTGCACCTTCGGATATTTTGACAAAATAAACTCACGCAATGTTTCAGGTATGGCATAAATTATCCAGGCCTCCGATTGTGATAACTGATTTCTTTCGCCAACAAAACCCTTTTCGATGTTCTGGCCAAAGAAGAGCATTCTCTCCGAACTGCTTTTATGATAAAATGGCTGCGGAACTATCGTAAACTGATTGGTTGCATAAAGCACTTCCACACTTTTGTAAGTTTGGTTTAACATTGCCTCTGACTGGAAAAATTCCTTCAGATGTTTAAGCAACAATCTCGGTCTTTTCAAGAAAAGGTGGAACCCTTTTAATACAATATATTTTCCTTTCGGTATATCGAGAATACAAAAAGAAAATCCATCCAGACTGATCTGGATGGATAAATGATATAAGTTCGAAAGCGTGCTATCGTATGTTTTGTCGATAAAACAGATATCGCGCATTATCTTTTTTTAGTTTATTCCCAGTTACCTGCGTTGTTGTTGGTTTCGGTTAACGAACCAACTTTCAAACCAGGATATTTACCGTCAACCCTGCGTTTTTCGTTCAGATTGATAATTTCCTGTTCGTAAGTATCTTTCAGTTCGCTAAGAATCTGATTATTATGAGCTCGCGCCTCAAAAACCGGTACTTTCACACCAGAACCCGTTGTAATAACATTGGTACCGAGGAAGAATTTTTCGTTTTGCGTGTAAGGAATAAATGGCAACTTGTCAATTTCAAAACTTTTGCCGAAAAGTGAATCGCGAACAGCAATACGTACAGTATCACGGATGATAATGCCTTGCTTTAACGCTTCAGACTCAGTCATACCGGCTTCCAACTGGGCATCAGTCAATGCGCCAATTTTTCTGACCAACGGAAGGGTCCCTGTTTTGGTAAATTTGACCAACGAATCCCAATTTGCTGTATATTTTCCGTTTACTTCTTTGAAAGCCAACTGGGCTTTACGGATATTCTTTAAACTCTCAACGACAGCATCGTTGCGCAATTTTAATTCTTTCTGGAAATCGATAGGTGTAGCAATACTTGTATAAACCTTATAGCCCAAAAAGATAATAACCAGAATCAATAAAATTTGTATTCCTTTTTTCATTTTCTTCGTAATGAATTAGTTCATGTGTGGGCAAATTTATAAAAAAAAATAAATCTTTACCTTCGATAAAAGGTAAAATTAACGGCTATGTTAAAAAAACATATTTCAGATTTGATTGTTCGGCAACTTGGATTTGAACCAACTGAATGTCAAATCTATACAATAGAAAAACTGGCCGAATTCATTACAATCGAGAAGCCATTTCCCACTTTTGTTTTGAATGGTTATGCCGGAACCGGCAAAACCTCCGTCATAAGTGCAATGGTAAAAGTCCTCGAAGAGCTTAAAATCCGGGCCATCCTTCTTGCCCCTACCGGAAGGGCTGCAAAAGTGCTATCGAAATACAGCGAAAAAAGTGCAACAACCATTCACAAGAAGATTTACAGGCAACAAACAACAACCGACGGATTTAGCCGCTTTTCGCTTGACCGTAACCTCAATAAAAATACACTTTTCATTGTCGACGAGGCATCCATGATATCAAATCTGCCACAGGAACAGAATGTTTTTGGCTCAGGCTATCTGCTCTCCGACCTGATTGAATATGTTTTTACAGGCGAAAATTGCCGATTGGTTTTGGTTGGCGACACGGCCCAATTACCACCGGTTGGGGTAGCCATCAGTCCGGCTCTGGAAACCGAAGAATTGCGACTTTTCGATCTCGACCTGACTGCCTGCGAATTAACTGAAGTGGTCAGACAAACCGGCGATTCGGGGATTCTACACAATGCTACCAACATCAGGAAACTGGTGGCCGATGAGGACCCCGAAGGCTACTGGCCAATCGAAACGGAAGATTTCCCCGATATGATACGCCTTTCGGGAGGCGAACTTATCGATGAAATTACCACCTGTTATGACCAATTTGGGCCGGAGGAGACCATTGTTATTACCCGATCAAATAAACGGGCAAATCGTTTCAACGAAGGGATCAGGCGAACAGTGCTTTTCCGTGACGAACAAATCTCGCGTGGAGATCTACTGATGGTGGTCAAGAACAATTACTTCTGGTCGAAACAGTTGGAAGAGCTTGATTTTATTGCCAATGGCGATATTGCCGAAATCATCCGGATTGGAAAATACGAAACCCGTTTCGGCTTTCAATTTGCCAACGTCACACTTCGGTTTCTCGACTATAAAAATATTGAACTCGATTGCAAAATCTTTCTCGACACGCTAACTATCGAAGCACCGGCACTCACATCGGATGAAAATCGCAGGTTGTTCGATGCCGTTTCCGAAGATTATGCAGACATCAGGAACAAACGCGAGCGATGGAAAAAAATCAGGGAAGACGAATACTTTAACGCATTACAGGTAAAATTTGCCTATGCCATCACCTGCCATAAGGCACAGGGCGGACAATGGAAAGCAGTGTTTCTCGACCACGGCTACCTGACCGAAGAGATGATCGATCGCGAATATCTCAGGTGGTTTTATACCGCTTTTACACGCGCCTCCGAAAAACTATATCTGGTCAATTTCAATAAAGAGTTTTTTGGAGAATAGCCGTTGATGGCTAATTTCGAAAGCCCGTACAGAAGGCTTTGTGGCTATAAGTCATCTATTTTTATCTCCTTCACAGGAATCTCGAACCGGTCGCCATCGTTGGCTGCGTAAGTTTCCGGAAAAATAGAACGGGCCTCGTCGACCAAATGCTTCACCGATTTATATCGCGATGAAAAATGGCCGATAATCAATTTCCCTGCTTCGGCTTTTGAGGCCATGGTAGCTGCCTGTACCGAGGTGGTGTGAAATGTTTTTCTGGCCAAATCGTCCAAGTCGCCACCAAAAGTTGCTTCATGGTAAAGTAAATCAACATCTTTCAACAATGTTGCCAACTCCTTCTTATACACCGTATCGGTACAGAAGGCGTAAGAACGTGGCCGGCACGAAGGCTTCGTTAACTGCTGGTTTGGTATCACTGTCCCATCTTCGAGAATTAAATCGGCCCCTCTTTTGATGGCTTGACGTTGATAAACGGGAACATTATATTCGTTTAATGCATCGGGGCGCAAGTGTAGTTCAGCAGGCAATTCCTTGAACAAAAAACCGCAACAGGGAATTCGATGCTTCAGCGGAAACGATTCAATCTCAATTTTATCATCTTGGTAAATGGTCATTCTTCGCCTAAAGTTCAACGGATGATAGAGAATTTTGAGATCGGTAATCTCTTGCATATGTTTCATGAACCCATCCATCATCGGTTTCAGGTCCGAATGGGCATGTATGTGCAATTCGCCTTTGCGGCCGTAGAGGGCAAGCGTTGATATTAGTCCGGGAAGGCCAAAAATGTGATCACCATGAAGATGTGAAATAAAGATATGGTTGATTCGGCCATACTTGATCCCAAATTTTCGCAACTGGATTTGAGTCCCCTCTCCACAGTCAATAAGAAAAAGCTTCTCGTTAAGGGTAACGACTTGCGATGTCGGAAACCTGTCGGATGTGGGTAATGCTGAACTGCTGCCCAAAATGGTAACTGAAAATGGGACCATCGTTAAATGTTATTGATCAAACCTACGTCAAATTGCGATGAAAAACAATTAAAAAAGAAACCCGTTCGTTTCCGACCGGGTTTCCTGTTTGTATTAAAGCTCTAATTTCTTTTGGAGCAATCGTTCGGCCTCCTCTTTCCCGGAGGCTATGATTAAAATGGTATCCAGCATGGCCAATTTAATCAGTTTTTCGACCGGAGGGGTTAACCCGCAAAGGATAAACGTTCCCTCAGCCTCTTCGCACACACGGTTTCCGACGAGAATTGAACTTAGACCCGATGAGTCGCAATAACCGCAATCCGACAGGTCGAGAACAATCTGATTCACACCCTCTCCCGCCATCAGAACAATCTCTGATTTGAGATCCGGAGAAATCAAACTGTCAAGTCTCTCATTTAACACCTTAATATAGGTATGACTCTCTAATTTCTGGATATCGAAGTTCATGACCACAAATTAAGAAATTAAACGGAATAAACTACTATTTATCGTTTTTTTCTTTCTCTTCCATTTGGGTTCTCAGGGCAGCCAGTTCGCTGATATCGCCAAGAGTTGTCTTTTCGATATTGTCTTTTACTGCTTTCAAACCTTTCTGGGTCTGTTTGGCAACTGCCTTTTTCTTGGCAGTTTCTTCACCTTTCTTTACATCTTCGTAAACACGTGAGTGTGAAAGGATGATTCTTTTGGCCGATTTTGAGAATTCGATAACCTTAAATTCGAGTTTTTCATCCAGTTTTACCTGCGAACCATCCTCTTTCACAAGGTGGCGCGGAGTGGCAAAACCTTCAACACCATAAGGAAGGGCAATTACAGCACCTTTGTCGAAAAGGTCAATAACGGTACCTTCGTGAACCGAATCAACAGTAAAGATGGTTTCGAACACATCCCATGGGTTTTCTTCCAATTGTTTGTGGCCAAGGCTCAAACGACGGTTGTCCTTGTCGATATCCAATACCTGTACTTCGATTTCGGCACCGATTGAAGTAAATTCTGACGGATGTTTGATCTTCTTGGTCCAGCTCAAATCACTGATATGGATCAATCCATCAACACCTTCTTCGATTTCAACAAATACACCGAAGTTGGTGAAGTTGCGGACACGGGCAGTGTGGTTTGAACCAATCGCATATTTCGATTCAATTTTATCCCATGGGTCATTTTTCATCTGCTTGATTCCCAGAGACATTTTGCGCTCTTCGCGATCGAGGGTAAGAATAGTTGCTTCAACTTCGTCGCCAACTTTCAGGAAGTCCTGAGCCGAACGAAGATGCTGTGACCAACTCATTTCTGATACGTGGATCAAGCCCTCAACACCGGCAGCAATTTCGATGAATGCTCCGTAATCGGCCATCACCACTACTTTACCTTTCACTACATCGCCCACTTTGAGTTCTGAGCTAAGGCTATCCCACGGATGAGAAGCAAGTTGTTTCAAGCCAAGTGCAATACGTTTTTTGTCATCATCAAAATCGAGGATAACCACATTGATTTTCTGGTCGAGCTGAACAATTTCGTTCGGATGGGCTACGCGGCCCCAGCTCAGGTCGGTGATATGGATCAAACCGTCTACGCCGCCAAGGTCGATAAATACACCATACGAGGTGATGTTTTTGACCGTTCCTTCGAGTACCTGACCTTTTTCCAGTTTCGAGATAATATCTTTCTTCTGCTGTTCGAGTTCGGCTTCGATAAGCGCTTTGTGTGAAACAACGACGTTACGGAATTCGTGATTGATTTTAACCACTTTGAATTCCATCGTTTTGCCCACATAAATATCGTAGTCGCGGATGGGTTTTACATCAATTTGCGATCCTGGCAAGAAAGCTTCGATACCAAATACATCGACAATCATACCGCCTTTTGTACGGCATTTGATGTAACCGGTAATGATTTCGTCGTTCTCCAGCGCTGAATTGACACGGTCCCAGCTACGCATTGCGCGTGCTTTTTTGTGCGAAAGGGTCAGCTGGCCTTTCTTGTCTTCCAACGTTTCGACATACACTTCAACTTTGTCGCCTACTTTGAGGTTCGGGTTGTAGCGGAATTCGTTTACTGAAACAATACCGTCCGATTTGTAACCAATATTGACTACAACTTCGCGTTTGTTCATTGAAATAACTGTACCGTCAACGCATTCTTTTTCCTGAAGGATAGAGAAAGTGTTATTGTACAGGTCGGTCATCTGTTCTTTTGAGACAGAAGCTCCGGTTGCTTTTTTGCCTTCGAAGGCATCCCAGTCAAATTCTTCTTCTGCAACTGCAGAGGCAACTTTTTGGGTTTCTACCACGGGAGTGGCTTCAACTTCAGCAGCATTATTCTCAACTGCTTCGTTCAATTCGAGGTTTTCGTTGTTTTCGCTCATCTAAAAGAGTCTTAAAATTAATAAATTAGACATTATTTTGTTCTGCGCCGCAAAGGTATGACGAAATAACCAAATATCAAACCCCTCAAAAATTATTTTTTTGCCGTTAATTCACGAAAAATCTGCTTATTCGACAATGCTTTTATCCGTCGTCGGGCAACGATATCATTTGATTAGGGCAACTAATTCTTTACCTTTGTCGTTATAGAGAGAACAAAACGCCGGCCACGATGGCCTTACGTTTAAAAAATTCATTACAAACTATTTTTATTGTGAAGAAAATTTTAGTTACTGGAGCGAACGGGCAACTTGGAACTGCTTTGAGAAAGGAGGCTGTGCAATTTGCCGGATTCCAGTTTATCTATACCGATGTGGCCGAACTTGACCTTTGCCAACCCGATGCCGTTTCCCGTTTTTTTGCAACAGAAAAACCCGATTATGTAATCAACTGTGCGGCCTACACGGCTGTTGACAAGGCGGAACAGGATAGCGAAATGGCCATGCGAATCAACCGTGATGCACCAAAGAATCTGGCTGAAGCGTGTAAATCCTACCCGTCAAAACTGATACACATATCGACAGATTATGTTTTTGATGGCGAAAATTCACGTCCGTACCACGAAGAAGATACGGTAAACCCTCAATCGGAATATGGACGCACCAAACTGGCCGGCGAACAAGCTATCCTTTCATCCGGGGCCGAAGCCATCGTTATTCGTACTGCGTGGCTATACTCTGCCTACGGCAATAATTTTGTCAAAACAATGCTCCGTCTGGGGAACGAAAAAGAGGCGCTCAATGTGGTCGCCGATCAGGTTGGAACGCCCACCTTTGCCAACGATTTGGCATCAGCCATCCTGCAAATTATTGCCCATTGCGAAACTGGTTTTAAACCGTTCCAGTCGGGCGTTTATCACTATTCGAACGAAGGAGTGGCCAGCTGGTACGACTTCGCCAAAGCCATTTTCGAAATGGCCAATATCGAAAAGTGCAGGGTACTCCCCATTGCAACGGCAGGCTACCCTACGCCAGCCCAACGCCCTGCCTATTCAGTACTCGATAAATCAAAAATCAAAATTATATTTGAGCTATCAATTCCCTACTGGCGCGACGCTCTTCGGGAGTGCGTCGCCCAACTGAATGAAGTACCGAAGTAGCCCGTTAACCCAAGATAATATCAATAAAAACAAACAGATACCATGATGAAACCAACTGAAATTCCGGCCGATGTATTGAAAAAAGCCAATGAATGGCTGACCGGCCAATACGACGAAAAGAGCAAAGCAGAGGTAAAACAACTCCTCGAACAGGAAGATAAAACAGCCCTTGTCGACGCTTTCTACCGCGACCTTGAATTTGGTACCGGTGGCTTGCGCGGCATTATGGGTGTTGGCTCCAACCGTATGAATATCTATACCGTTGGTGCTGCCACCCAGGGATTAAGTAACTATCTGAAACAGGTTTACCACCATCTGCCCGAAATAAAGGTAGGCATTGGCCACGACTGCCGCAACAACAGCCGCCTCTTTGCCGAAGTGGCTGCCGGTATCTTCTCTGCCAACGGAATTAAAGTCTTCCTTTTCGAAGATCTGCGCCCTACCCCCGAACTTTCATTTACCATCCGGGAGTTGGGACTGCAAAGCGGGATTATCCTTACCGCTTCGCACAACCCCAAAGAGTACAATGGTTACAAGGCCTACTGGGGCGACGGCTCACAAATTGTCGAACCACACGATGTAAATATCATTGCCGAAGTAGGTAAAGTAAAAGCCGGCGACATTAAATTCGATGGCCCAAAAGAGAATATCACCATTCTGGGCGACGACATGGATCAGCGCTATCTCGACAAAGTGATAACCGTTTCGCTCGACCCTGAAGTGGTAAAGCGACAGAAAGATTTGAAAATTGTCTTCACCCCCATCCACGGGACAGGCGTAAAACTGGTGCCCATGGCGCTGGCCAAAATGGGCTTCACCAATATCATCCATATCCCCGAGCAGGATGTGGTAAGTGGCAACTTCCCTACTGTCGTATCGCCCAATCCCGAAGAGCCAGCTGCACTTGAATTGGCGCTGAAGAAAGCCCGCGAAACCGATGCCGACCTGGTGATGGCAACCGACCCTGATGCCGACCGCATTGGCATTGCCGTGAAAAACGACAAAGGCGAATTTATACTGGTCAACGGGAACCAAACCGTACTGCTCTTCCTCTACTACATCATTACCAAACGGAAAGAACTGGGGCTGCTGAAAGGCAAAGAGTATATTGTCAAAACAATTGTGACATCGGAACTGGTAGCCACCATTGCGAGGAAAAACAACGTGGAATACTACGACTGTTATACCGGTTTCAAGTTCATTGCCGAAGTGATTCGTGAAAACGAAGGCATCAAGCAATATATCGGTGGCGGCGAAGAGAGCTTTGGTTTTCTGCCTGCCGACTTCGTACGCGACAAAGATGCCGTAAGCTCGTGTGCCCTGATGGCCGAGATTGCTGCCTGGGCCAAAGACAACGGACGTACCCTTTTCGAACTGTTGCAGGAAATCTATGTTACTTACGGCTATTCGAAAGAGAAGATGAAATATATTGTCCGAACCGGAAAGAGCGGCGCCGAAGAGATTGTACAGATGATGGTCAACTTCCGCAACAACCCGCCCAAACAGCTGGCAGGCTCACCATTGGCTGTTGTAAAAGATTACAGCACCCTCGAAGAGAAAAATATTCTGACCGGCGAAGTTAAACCGATTGCCCAAAAGGTGACCAGCGATGTGCTGCAATTCTATACCGTCGATGGCTCCAAGGTTTCGGTACGCCCGTCGGGAACTGAACCCAAAATCAAATTCTATATCGAAGTCACGGCCCCGCTCGCATCACGCGATGGCTACTATCAGGCCGACGAGCAGACCAATGCCAAAGTCGACCAGGTGATGAAAGACCTTGGACTGTAAATTTTGGATATCAATATTGTTAAAAGGCTGTTTCGCAAGGAACAGCCTTTTAATTTTGAACCAAACAAATAATAGTCTGTTATCTGGAATAATTGGGATAACATTTGACCCAATCTTGCCTTCGGTTGAAAACTGTAAATATCTGCGAAAAATGAAAAAACAAAGCTTAAACTTAGCCATATTTTCTTTAGTGGCTATTTTAGGAACAGGCTGTTCACAATCCAACAAAAGGGCCGAACACCCCAAAGCTGGCATTACTACCTCAGGAAATTATGTGTCTGATGCATACCCCCAACGCAACGATGGATACGACTGGGTTGCTGTAAAAGTAAATGAACTGAGCGATTCCACACTCGATATCTCAGTCCGTTCGAGAGCCGACATCAAAAAACCAACCTGTACTTTCGATGCCAAAGCATACCGAATTGCAGCCTCCGATACTTTTCAGGCTCAATACGAAGGATTTAAAATACTTTTTGCTTTTGCAAACGACACACTTACCATTTTGCCGGAATCGAATAACCCGGATGCCAATCTCTACTATTTCTGCTCGGGTGGTGCTACTCTGGAAGGAAAATACCGTAAACTGGCCGAACCACTCGACACCGTCCAAATCGACAAAGCTATTTTCCGCAAAGCCCTTAACATGAACCAATACTTCTTTTCAGTAATGGTTTACGGGAAAACCCTTACCATACAACCCATCGGCCTGAGTGCTGATACCAGCAGCGCCGTTATACCCATCGAAGGCAATGTTGCAAATGCCGAAATTGGCGATCTCAATATCGATGGCTTTCCCGAAGTATTGGTTTATACCCAATCTGCCGGAAGTGGCAGCTACGGCTCTGTGATTGGTTATTCGGTCAACAATGGAAAATCGATGAGCCGAATTGCTTTCCCCAGTATCGCTGATAATCAGAAAGCCAACAACGGCTATATGGGGCACGATGAATTTGCCATTGTCGAAAGCACCCTCGTGCAGCGGTTCCCTATCTATCAGCCGGGAGATACAAATGCCAAACCGACCGGAGGTATGCGGCAACTCCAGTATAAACTCAAGGATGGCGAAACAATGCGACAGTTGGTAATCGACAAAATAGTTGAATATTGACACGTTACGTATTCCATTGCCGAAAAATTGTAGTTTTACAGGCCGAGAAAATTTCACCGTCTCTCCTATGAAAAACGCTTTCCTATTTAATGGATTGGCTATTACGATGATAGTTATTACCATCTCGTGTCGTCAGACAACAAAAACAACTTCTGAATTAAATCTTGATTTGCAAGGCAGCATTAACCGGACAAATATTGAAACATTCGATAGTCTGGCCATTGACTCATTCTTTGCACAGTTTCCCAACCTGCAACAATACGACCAGAATGTGAAACTGATATATCAAAAACATCAGTACCACTACATCTGGTCCGACACAACCGGAATAATTGAATTTGCCCAATCGCTCTATGGCAAAATCAAGTCGATTGCCAGCGAAGGTGTCTACTCTTCATTCCCCTATATCGATAAAGCCGAAGGAATTTTTGAAGCATCGACTGAGAATACACTCTCTCCCACCCAAACCGAATTGATGATAACCAACATGTTCCTTTTTTATTCCGAAAATGTCTATAAAGGGCTCGACGACAAAACAGTGGCCGCTACCGAATGGCTGCTGCCCAAGAAACAGGTATCGTACAGGAATATGCTCGATTCGGTACTTTTAAACCCTAATTTTCTGGAAAAACCCGATTCAGAGCTATTTGACCAATATTTCAAGTTGCGCAATATGCTGAAGAAATACCGGGAAATCCAGAAAAAAGGCGGATGGAAAGCCATCGAATGGAACGCTAAAGTGAAGTCGTACAAAATAGGCGATACCGCACAGGTGATTGCCTCGGTTAAAGAACGGCTGGTTATCTCGGAAGATTTAGCCGTACCCGACAGCAGCAACCTGTTCAATGAAGCCCTCGGCGAAGCCATTCAGCAATACCAATTGCGTACCGGCAAAAATCCAAAACCGGTTATTACCAAATCATTGGTCGACGAGATGAATATCCCGGTAGAGGAGCGCATCGAAAAAATTGTGGTGAATATGGAACGCTGCCGTTGGATTTCACCCGAATTGCTGAAAGCCAAAGAATTCATTTTTGTCAATATACCCTCCTATATGCTCTATTTCAGCCGGAACGGCGAAATGGTATTCGAATCGCCGGTTGTTGTGGGAAAAGAGATGAGCAAAACCGTGATATTTAGTGCCAATATGAGTTCCATTGTATTTAGCCCCTATTGGAATGTCCCGAACAGCATTGTTGAGAAGGAGGTTAAACCCGGCATCAAGAAAGATCCCAATTACCTGGCCAAACACAACATGGAATGGGTCAACGGGCAGGTAAGGCAAAAACCCGGGAAAAAGAACTCGCTGGGACTGGTTAAATTTCTTTTCCCCAACATCAACAATATCTATCTGCACGATACCCCATCCAAAAGTCACTTTGCCCGCGAAGAGAGGGCCTTTAGCCACGGCTGTATCAGAGTAGCCAAACCACGTGATTTGGCGGTAAAAATCATGGAGAACGATACGACCTGGACACCGCAAAAAATCGATGCGGCCATGAATGCCGGTGTCGAGAAGTGGTATTCGTTAAAAGAGAAAATACCGGTTTATATTGGTTACTTCACCGCATGGGTTGACGACAACGGAAAAGTTTTCTTTTACGATGATGTTTATCGTCGCGACGACAGCCTTTTCGACATCATTATAGGAAACAATCAACTTGCCGTCGAAGAGACTACCGCTGAATAGTAACCCGCCCGGCACAAAAAAGGATTTAAACCATTCATTTCAAGAAAATTAATCCGTCGAACACACTTACGCAGAACCATTATAACATAAGATAAAATATTCATTCCCTTTGGGTTAGTAAATGTTAAAATTCTCAAAAACGGCTCTACTTCTCCAATAAAAACTATTTTTGCACCACGTACGGCCTCCAATATTTGCCGTATTGAACTGTAAAAACAACAAAAACCGGTACGATTACCGGAGTGAAGTAGCCGCGACTCTGCCAAAAATGGATGGAAAAGGGTCGTCTGGGCGAAGACCGAAAGCATGAAGAGACGATTGATATTTATATTGCTGATGTTGCTCCCCTCGTTTTATCAGGCAGGAGCCGAAAAACTACCCGACGAAACCCGTAAAGACGAGGTCTACGCCTCGTTGCACCTGGGCGATTTGGGGCTGTCGTACGAAGCCTACAAATTGGCGGTCCGCGGACTGGAGAAATTAAAAACCGAAGGGCAACTCCTGAACAACAACATCCTCACCATTATCGATTTTACCCAATCGAGCAACCACAAACGGATGTATGTTATCGACCTTTACAAAAAGACATTACTATACAACACTTACGTGGCCCACGGACGCAATACCGGTGGCGAGTATGCCGAGAAGTTTTCGAACACCTCAGGCTCATTTATGAGCAGCCTTGGGTTTTATATCACACAGAACATTGCCATTGGGCCCAAAGTAGGGCTGTCGGTTATCCTGAAAGGGATTGAAAAGGGAATCAACGACAAGGCACAGCAACGCGAGATTATTGTCCACGGGGCCGATTATGCCACCGAAAGCTTTATCCAAAAGAACGGACGACTGGGGCGCAGTTACGGCTGTCCGTCGCTCCCGCCCGAAATGATTCAACCGGTAGCCGAGACCATCAAAGGGGGCAGCTGTCTGTTTATCTACAAAAACGACCGGCAATATCTCCACGAATCGCAAATCCTGAAATAACAGCCCGCCCGCTACAATCATTAGCCGCTCTCCCCTCTACCCTCGTTTGCAAATGAGGACTGGCGGAGATAACTTCGGATGCAATTTCAGTCCCCCTTTACTAAAGGGGGAATACAAGGGGGATTTTGAGGCAGGGGAAAACGAGGGGCAGGTGGATAACACTTTTTCAGTGCTTTACACAATTCTGGCATCCCAACGAGGGACGCCCTTCGTCTTTGCAGCGAACGTGTGCAAAACCGAAACTTTCAAGGTCGGTGGCATCCACAAAGGCATCGATGACCCGGGCAAAAGAATCGGCTGCAACAGCACTTTCCAGACTGAACATCATCATCTGGTTTCGCTGCTGGCCTGTAATGTG
>JACCEE010958855.1_pt1 | contig 23322 bp, 22 predicted proteins | sample 7449931 | NCBI WGS metagenome assembly JACCEE01 (sample SAMN15323457, study PRJNA562643) | freshwater metagenome | isolation source: river surface water | place: USA:Blue River Watershed | collected 2017-08-19 | reverse complement strand
GCGGTCGGTATGTTGTTTTGGATTGTGTTGCTGACCCTGGTGCTCAATCGTTTGTTGTTTGTGCAGCCCCCGATTCCTCAGCGCTTAGTGCCTACGCTGTGCATTTTGTTGGCGCCGCCGGCCGTTGCCTTTTTATCGTGGCTGCAATTGACAGGCCAGCATGCGCAGGCGGGCGGTGCAGGCGCAGCCGGTGCCCATGAATTGGATGCGATGGGCCATAGTCTGTTTGGCCTGGCCTTGTTCTTTGCATTGTTTTTGGCCACGCAGGTCCATCGGTTTGCGCGGCTACCGTTTTTTCTTTCATGGTGGGCCTTTTCATTTCCTACGGCAGCCTTTGCAACCGCCTGCCTGGTCTATGCGCAGTTTGTGCCAGGGCCATTTACACAGGGCTTGGCGGTGGTGATGGTGGTCGTGGCCACGGTGTTGATTGCGTGGCTATTGATACGCACCGTTATCGCGGTGGTCCGGCAGGAACCCCAGCTTACTGACTAAGCGCAAGCCGCACAGCGAATCCGATAAAGAGCAGTCCCACCACGGTGGTGCTGCCTGCCGATAGCCATGGCCGTGATGCCACCCGTTTGGCCAATCGCGTGCCGCCGTAAATCAAGGCAAGCAGATAGAGAATGCTGATCATCTGCACGATCACGCCCAAGATAAAGAAGGCCAGTGCCGGTGAGCCTGCCGTGGGATCGACAAACTGCACAAAAAACGACACGAAAAAGAAAATTGCTTTGGGGTTGAGCAGGCTAATTGCCAGGGCCGTGTGAAATGGCCGCGCAAGGCTGAAGTGTTTGCGTGCGGTGCTGTGATCGTGCTGAGCCTGTGGCACCCGCCGAAGCCGCCAAGTGGCTGCCGCCGAGCGAAGCAGGCCAATGCCCAGCCACATCAGATACAGGGCGCCTGCCAGTTTCACCACCGTAAACACTGTGGGCGATGCATAGAGCACCGAGGCCGCGCCTGTGGCGGTGAGCAGCATCAAAATCGTGTCGCCCACCACAATGCCGCTGGCCGCACGCATGCCGGCACCGGTGCCATTACGGGCCGATGCTGTCATGACATACAACGAGTTCGGCCCGGGCAGCAGCACGATAAAAATTGTGCCCAGGATAAATGTGGTGAGGTCGGTGACCCCGTAGCCGGTCAACACAACTGCATCAGACTGCGGTACTTACTTTAATTTGTCGCTCCACAGCACGCCGCCGGTGGCCCAGTCGGATTTTTTGATGTCGAAAAACAAAATATCAACCGCATCGGGGCTGCCGCCCAGGGTCTGCACCGTGGCCTCGGTGAGTGCCTTGGCATAGGCACGCTTTTGTTCTTCGGTACGGCCTTCAAAGAGTTCAACACGAATGGTGGGCATGGAGGTTCTCCTGTTTAGTTATGAACATCGGGATCGGTCATCGCAAGGCTGCGCATCAGGGCCGGCCACTCATCGACGCCATCGGGCGTGTTGTTCGGGCCCACCCATTGCCGATACGTGCGGCTTGCAACGTCGTGGCTCGCACAGACCAATGGCGCGCCCGATGATTTGGCGGTGAGTTGAATCTGGGCAGCACGCTCAAACAAATGCATCAACACAAAGGCTTCTGCCACGGTACGGCCCACGAGCAAAATGCCGTGGTTTTCTAAAATCACGCCGTCGCGATCGCCCAGTGCACTCACCAGTCGGGCCTGCTCTTCCGCGGTAAACGCAAGGCCTTCATAGGCATGGCGGCCAAGCCGCTGATAAAACCGCATCGCCGGCTGAGAGCAGGGCAGAAGGTCATCACCGGTGGCCGCAAAGGCCTGGGCCCAAAACGTGTGCAGGTGAAGCACGCACACTGCATCTGGGCGGGCAGCATGCACACATCCATGAATGGCAAACCCGCTGGGATTGATCGGTGCGTTAGAGCCATCGATCACCTGGCCGCTTACATTCACTTTGACCAGATTCGAGGCCGTGATCTCACGAAACTGCAGCCCAAAGCGATTGAGCAAATAGGCATTGGGCTCGCCGGGCACCGCTGCCGAGATATGGGTCCAGACGATGTCATCCCAGCCGCGATGGGCGGCAAGCCGGTAGGCCGCCGCGAGATCGTTGCGTTGGTGTTGCTCGGAAGACGTCATGGGGTCGGGTGTGTCGCCTTACATGCCCGAGTAGTTTGGCCCGCCGCCACCTTCCGGTGTGACCCACACGATGTTTTGCGTGGGGTCTTTGATGTCGCAGGTCTTGCAGTGTACGCAGTTGCCCGCATTGATCTGCAGGCGGGCACCCTGTGCGGGTGCATCGACCCCATTGCCTTTGTCATCAAGGTATTCGTAGACACCGGCTGGGCAGTAGCGGCTCTCCGGTCCGGCGAATTGGGTCAGGTTGACCGACACCGGCACCGATGCATCTTTCAAGGTTAAGTGAATCGGCTGATTCTCTTCGTGCACCGCGCCCGACAGAAACACCGACGAGAGCCGATCAAAGGTGATCTTGCCATCGGGCTTGGGATACTCAATGCGGGCGCATTGGCTCGCTGGCTTGAGACTGCTGTGATCGTGATGGGTGTTGTGCAGTGTCCAGGGCGCCTTGCCACCAAAGACTTTCTGATCAATGCCCACCAAGAGCGTGCCCATCCAGAGGCCTTTGGCCATTGCGGGTTTGAAGTTACGCGCGCGGTAGAGCTCGTCGTACATCCACGATGACTTAAACCGGTCAACGTAGCCGGTGAGTTCTTTGGCCGGCTGCTCTTTGGTGAGTTCTTCTGCAATGGCCTCTGCCGCCAACATGCCGCTTTTGATGGCGGTATGACTGCCTTTGATACGCGATGCATTTAAAAACCCTGCATCGCAGCCCAAGAGTGCACCACCGGGAAAGGTGAACTTCGGCAGGCAGTTGATGCCGCCTGCCGTGATTGCGCGTGCGCCATAACCAATACGCTTGCCACCTTCCAAGAACGGGCGGATTTTCGGATGCGTCTTGTAGCGTTGGAATTCTTCAAACGGTGAGAGCCAGGGGTTGGTGTAGTTCAGTCCCACCACATAGCCAATCGCCACCTGATTGTTTTCCATGTGGTACATGAACGATCCGCCATAGGTCTGCGCATCGAGTGGCCATCCCGCGGTGTGCACGACCAGGCCGGGACGATGCTGTTGGGGATCGATTTCCCAAACCTCTTTTAAGCCAATGCCATAGGCCTGCGGATCACGGCCGTTGTCCAGTTTGTAGCGGGCAATGACCTGCCGTCCCAGATGGCCGCGGGCGCCTTCCGCAAGCAGGGTGTACTTGCCCAAGAGCTCCATGCCGCGCTGAAAATTCGCAGTGGGCTGGCCATCACGGCCCACGCCCATGTCGCCGGTGGCCACACCGCGCACATGGCCATCGTCGTCGTAGAGCACTTCGGCTGCAGCGAATCCGGGGAAGATCTCCACGCCCAGTTGTTCGGCCTGCTGAGCAAGCCAGCGTGTGAAGTTCGACAGGCTCACCACATAGTTGCCGTGGTTGTGAAAACAAGCCGGCAGCATCCATTGCGGAAAGGTGGTGGCACCGCGCTCTGAGAGCAGCATGAAGCGGTCTTCGGTCACCGGCGTATTCAGTGGTGCGCCATCGGCTTTCCAGTTGGGCAGCAGCTCCGTGATGGCAATCGGGTCCATCACGGCCCCCGACAGAATATGGGCGCCTGGCTCTGAGCCTTTTTCGAGCACACAGACGCTGATCTCGCGCTGGCTCTCGTGTGCGATCTGTTTTAGACGAATCGCGGCGGACAATCCGGCCGGTCCGGCGCCGACCACCACAACGTCGTATTCCATTGATTCGCGGGCGTCTTGCACGATGCTGATCCTCCGAAGAAACAGGCTGATGCCGTTACACTATCAGGGTTTTCTCCCTCATCTCTGGAGTCGTTCATGAACAAGGTGTTTCCGGATGCCGTCGCGGCGTTAAAAGACGTGCTGCGCGACGGCCAGACCATTGCGGTCGGCGGGTTCGGGCTATGCGGTATTCCCGAGGCCCTGATCCTGGCGGTGCGTCAGATCGGTGTCAAACAACTGACCTGCATCAGCAACAATGCCGGCGTTGACGGTAAGGGCCTAGGCGTGCTGCTTGAATCCCGCCAAGTGAAAAAAATGATTGCCTCCTACGTGGGCGAGAACAAAGAGTTTGAGCGCCAGTTTTTATCGGGCGAGCTCGAGTTGGAATTCACACCCCAGGGCACCCTGGCCGAGAAGCTTCGGGCCGGCGGTGCGGGCATACCGGCCTTTTTCACCCGCACCGGTGTGGGCACGGTGGTGGCCGAGGGCAAAGAGGTGCGCGAGTTTCATGGCAAGCCCTATGTGATGGAAGAGTCGTTGTTTGCCGATGTCTCGCTGGTGAAGGCCCAGAAAGCCGATCGCGCGGGCAACCTGGTCTACAACCTGACGGCACGCAACTTCAACCCCAATGTCGCCATGGCCAGCCGCATGACGGTGGTTGAAGTGGAAGAGCTCGTTGAAAACGGCGAATTAAAGCCCGACGAGATCCACACCCCCGGTATCTTTGTGAAACGCATTGTCGTGAACAAGAACCCCGCCAAATACATTGAAAACAGGACGACACGGTAATGGCCTGGACACGTGAAGAAATGGCAGCGCGCGCGGCCAAAGAACTGCGCGATGGTTTTTATGTGAATCTTGGTATTGGTCTGCCCACGCTGGTGGCCAATTACGTGCCCGAAGGCATCACCGTATGGCTGCAAAGCGAAAACGGGCTGCTGGGCATTGGCCCGTTTCCCACCGAAGACCAGGTCGATGCCGACCTGATCAACGCCGGCAAGCAGACCGTGACCACCCTGGCGGGCTCGTCTATTTTTTCGAGCGCCGATTCCTTTGCCATGATCCGCGGCGGCCACATCAATCTGGCGATTCTGGGGGCCATGCAGGTCTCTGAAAAGGGCGATCTGGCCAACTGGATGATTCCGGGCAAGATGGTCAAGGGCATGGGCGGCGCTATGGATCTGGTGGCCGGCGTGGACCGTGTGGTGGTGCTGAGGGAGCACACCGCCAAGAAAAAAGACGGCACGGAAGACTTAAAGATTCTGCCGGCCTGCACCCTGCCGCTGACCGGTGTGGGCGTGGTCAACGAGATCGTGACCGACCTGTGCGTGCTGTCGGTCACCATCAAGGGCCTGGAAGTCCGGGAGCTGGCCCCCGGGGTCACCATCGAGGAAGTCCGCGCCAAGACTGGCTGTCCGGTCATTGCGTAATGTCTTTGTACAATCGGGGTTTGCGCGTGAGATGACATGACCAAGTTTGTGTTCGTAACCGGTGGCGTTGTTTCATCCCTTGGGAAAGGGATTGCCGCCGCGTCCCTCGGCGCACTCTTGGAATCCCGTGGCCTCAAGGTCACGATGATCAAAATGGATCCCTACCTGAACGTGGATCCAGGCACGATGAGCCCCTTTCAGCACGGTGAAGTCTTCGTCACCCAAGACGGTGCCGAGACCGACCTCGATCTGGGCCACTACGAGCGGTTTATCGATGCCCGCATGCACAAGCACAACAACTTCACCACGGGCCAGATCTACGACTCGGTGCTGCGCAAAGAGCGTCGTGGCGAGTACCTGGGTAAGACGGTTCAGGTCATTCCTCACATCACCAACGAGATCCAAGAATTCATCAGCCGTGGGGCCCGCATTGGCCAGCCCGATGAGGCCGAGGTGGCGATTGTGGAAGTCGGCGGCACGGTGGGCGACATTGAATCGCTGCCGTTTCTTGAGGCGATTCGTCAGTTAAGCCTTAAAGCCGGCCGGTCCAACACCTGCTTTGTGCACTTAACGCTCGTACCGTTTATCTCCACTGCGGGTGAACTGAAGACCAAGCCCACCCAGCATTCGGTGCAAAAGCTGCGCGAGATCGGTATTCAGCCCACGGCCTTGCTCTGCCGCGCGGATCGTCCGATTCCGGAGGAAGAGAAAGACAAAATCTCGTTGTTTTCGAATGTGCCGCGTGAAGCAGTGATCTCGGTCTGGGATGTGCCATCGATTTATCGCATTCCGCGCATGCTCTCCGAGCAGGGTCTCGATGCATTGATCTGCGATTCGCTGAACCTCCAGACCAAGCCTGCCGACCTGCGCGTCTGGGATGATTTGGTGGATCGGCTTGAAAATCCCAAGACCACGGTGCGCATTGCCATGGTGGGCAAGTATGTGGATCTGACCGAGTCGTACAAGTCGTTGACCGAGGCCTTGGTCCATGCCGGCATGCACACACGCTCACGGGTCAACATTGAATACATCGATTCCGAGAGCATTGAAAAAAATGGCACTGCGGCGCTCGAAGGCTTTGATGCCATCTTGGTGCCCGGCGGGTTTGGCCGCCGTGGCGTAGAGGGCAAGATCGCGGCGATTCGTTTTGCACGTGAGCGCAAGATTCCGTATCTGGGCATCTGCCTGGGCATGCAGCTTGCCGTCATTGAATTTGCACGGCACTGTGCGGGGCTGGCCAAGGCCAACTCCACCGAATTTGATCCGGCATGCCCAGAGCCCATGATCGGTCTCATCACCGAGTGGAAAAACGCTGATGGCCGCATCGAGACCCGAGATGCATCTTCAGATCTCGGCGGCACCATGCGGCTTGGTGCCCAGCAGTGCCCCATTCGCTCGGGCACGCTGGCCCAAAAGATTTATGGCGATACGGTCAATGAGCGTCACCGCCACCGCTACGAAGTCAACAACGTGCTGCGGCCCAAAGTCGAGGCGGCCGGCCTGGTGGTCTCGGCCCAGACACCGCACGAACAGCTTGCTGAAATCGTGGAACTGCCCCAGAGTGAGCACCCATGGTTTATGGGCGTGCAGTTTCACCCTGAATTCACATCCACACCCCGTCAGGGCCACCCACTGTTTCAAAGCTATATCGAGGCGGCGATCGCCCAACACCAACGATGAAACTCTGCGATTTTCAGGTAGGCCTTGACCATCCGTTTTTTCTGATCTCGGGCCCCTGTGTGGTCGAGAGCGAGCAGCTGCAGATGGATACGGCGGGCACGCTCAAAGAGATCTGCGCAAGCCTTGGTATTCCATTTATTTTTAAATCCAGCTACGACAAGGCCAATCGTTCCTCGGGAAGTTCGTTTCGCGGCCTGGGCATGGACAAAGGCCTTGAGATTCTTGCCACGGTGCGCCAAAAGCTTGCGGTGCCGGTGTTGACCGATGTGCACAGCGAACACGAGATCACGGCCGTTGCAGCCGCTGTCGATGTGCTGCAGACCCCAGCGTTTTTGTGCCGACAGACCGACTTTATTCGCGCGGTGGCCCAGAGTGGCAAACCTGTGAACATCAAAAAGGGCCAGTTCTTGGCCCCTGGCGATATGAAAAACGTGATCCAGAAGGCCCGCGATGCGGCCCGCGAGGCCGGGCTCTCGGAAGACCGCTTTATGGCCTGCGAGCGTGGCGTGAGTTTTGGTTACAACAACTTGGTAAGCGATATGCGTTCGCTGGCCATCATGCGCGAGACCGGATGCCCGGTGGTCTTTGATGCGACCCATTCGGTGCAGCTGCCCGGTGGTCAGGGCACATCGTCAGGCGGCCAGCGCGAGTTTGTGCCGGTGTTGGCGCGTGCCGCGGTGGGCGTAGGCGTCTCGGGCCTCTTCATGGAGACCCATCCCGATCCCTCTAAAGCATTGTCCGATGGGCCCAATGCCGTGCCGCTGAAACGCATGAAGGATCTGCTCGAACAATTGGCGGCCATTGACCGCACCGTGAAGAGCAAGCCGTTTTTAGAAGAGAATTTTGATTAACGCAGATGTGCATCCCGTCGGTAGTGGCGGCCATTACGCACGAATAAAGGAATCCAAATGACAGCAATCGTTGACCTGATTGGCCGTGAAGTGATCGATAGCCGTGGCAATCCCACGGTCGAGTGCGATGTGCTGCTGGAAAGCGGTGTCATGGGCCGCGCCGCGGTGCCCAGTGGCGCGTCCACCGGCTCGCGTGAGGCTATTGAGCTGCGCGATGGCGACAAGGGCCGCTACCTGGGCAAGGGCGTGTTGAAGGCTGTGGAGCACATCAACACCGAAATCTCCGAGGCCCTTATGGGCCTAGATGCCAGCGAGCAGGCCTTCATCGACAAGATGCTGATTGATCTGGATGGCACCGAGAACAAATCCCGCCTCGGGGCAAACGCCATGCTGGCCGTATCGATGGCTGTGGCCAAGGCGGCGGCCGAGCAGTCGGGCCTGCCGCTTTACCGTTACCTTGGCGGCTCTGCACCGATGGCCTTGCCGGTGCCCATGATGAACGTGATCAATGGCGGCGCACACGCCAACAACAACATTGATCTGCAAGAGTTCATGATCATTCCGGTGGGTGCGCCCACCTTCCGCGAGGCCGTACGTTACGGCGCCGAAGTCTTCCATAGCCTTAAGAAGATCATTCACGATGAGGGCATGTCGGTGGCCGTGGGCGATGAGGGCGGATTTGCACCCAGTGTGAAAAATCACGAGGCCGCCATTCAAATGATTCTGAAGGCCATCGAAAACGCCGGCTACGAGCCCGGCCGCCAAGTTGCCCTGGGACTGGATTGCGCAAGCTCCGAATTCTTCAAAAACGGCAGCTACGCACTGGAAGGCGAGGGCCTGACCCTGCCGCCCAAAGACTTTGTGCATCTGCTGGCCAGCTGGGTCGACAAGTACCCCATCATCTCGATTGAAGATGGCTGCGCGGAAAACGACTGGGATGGCTGGGCCTACCTGACCCAGGTGCTTGGCAAGAAAGTGCAGCTGGTGGGCGACGATCTCTTTGTCACCAACACCAAAATTCTGCGCGAAGGCATTCAGAAGAACATTGCCAATTCGATCCTGATCAAGATCAACCAGATCGGTACGCTCTCCGAGACCTTCGCTGCAATCGAAATGGCCAAGCGGGCCAATTACACCGCGGTGGTTTCCCATCGCTCCGGCGAAACCGAAGACACCACGATTGCCGACATCTCGGTGGGCACCAACGCCCTGCAGATCAAGACCGGTTCGATGTCGCGTACTGACCGCACGGCCAAATACAACCAGCTGCTGCGCATCGAAGAGGATCTTGGTGATGCGGCCAGCTATCCAGGAATCGACGCCTTCTATAACATTCGTCGTTAAGCCGCGCCGCCCATCCCGGCGGTGTCGTGCGTTGCGATAGGAGAGCCCCGGCCCCATGGCCAACCTGAACCAGGTACTGCAGAAGTTTCCTGCACCGAGCCTGACCAATGTGCTGGTGGGTGGGCTCATTCTTTTGCAGTTCCCGCTCTGGTTTGGTGATGGCGGATGGATCCGTGTCTGGCGCCTGGAGCGGCAGATCGAGTCCCGTCAGATCGATAACGACGCCAAGCGGCTGCGGGTCGCCGAGTTAGAGGGTGAGGTCCGCGACTTTAAGAAAAGCGCACGGGCCGCTGAAGAGCGCGCACGCTACGAACTGGGCATGATCATGCCGGGTGAACGTTTCGTGCAGTGGGGCGCGCCCACCGCGCCACCGGCCAACGCGGCTAGTGCAGGGTCGTCGACCCCGGCGAAGAAGGCGGCATCTCGCGAGTAAAAAGCTCCGCGCAGTCCACCGCATCAAACGAATACTCGGTGTTGCAGAAGTCACAGTTGACTTCAATGTGACCCTGCTCGGTCAGAATTTCTTCTACTTCCTCTTGGCCCAGGGTCAAGAGCATCTTGCCCACGCGGGTCCGCGAACACGAGCAGCTGAATTGCACCGGCCGCTCCTCCAAGAGCCGTGGTTCCTCTTGCCAAAACAGTTGATGCAGAAGCTGTGCGGCCTCGGTAGAGAGTAATTCGTGTGGCGTGAGCGTATCGGCAAGGGTGACCAGCCGTGCCCAGTCGTCATCGGTGTCGGATGGCGGTGTGGGCACTGCGCCAGTACCGCCTTCATTGGGCATTTTCTGAAGCAAGAGCCCTGCGGCCCGCTCACCATTGCAGGCGAGCCACAGCCGTGTGGGCAGCTGCTCGGACTTGGCCATGTAATCTTCAAGGGCCTGGGCCAGGCCTTCGGCGTGCAGGGGCACAATGCCTTGATAGGGTGTCTGCGATGCTGTCTTGGGGTCAAGCACCACACTGAAGCGGCCCATGTTGCCCTGATTGACCAGGTCTTGCCAGCCTGCACCGGGCGGCACCTCGAGTGTTTCCGACATCTTCACCGTGCTGCGAAAACCCATCTGCGCAGAGCACTCGGCCACCGCCAAACGCACCGGCCCATCGCCGTGGATCTGCAGGATCACGGCGCCGTCGTATTTAAGACTTGCTGAGAGCAGAATCGAGGCGCAGCTCATCTCGCCCAATAACTGCATCACCTCGGGAGCATCGCTGTGGCGGTGGGCCACTTCAAGCCATGACTGGTCAATGCGCACCAGGTGGGCCCGCGCCGACACCTTGTTGAACATGACCCGCAGCAGCCGGTCGTTGTTTTCATTAGCCAATTTTTTTCAGATCCTTACGGAAGGTGGCCGCGCGCGTGACATAGCCTTTGATGCCGCGATGCATGCCGGCGATTTCGTCGTCGGTGAGTTCACGAATGACTTTGGCAGGCGAGCCCATCACCAGCGAACGGTCGGGAATCTTTGTGCCGGTGGTGACCAGTGCACAGGCGCCAATCAAACAGTTTTGTCCGATCACGGCATCGTTTAACACCACGGCCTGAATGCCGATCAGGCTGCCGTCGCCCACAGTGCAGCCATGCAGCATCGCCTGATGGCCGATCGTAACGTTGTCGCCCACGGTCAGCGGTGAACCTGGATCGGTGTGCAGCACGGCGCCTTCTTGCACATTCGAGCCCACGCCAATCACGATCGGTTCGTTGTCGCCACGCAGTGTGGCCCCATACCAAATGCTGGAGTTTTCTTTCAGTACCACTTTGCCAATGACGGTGGCCGAATCGGTGACATACGCTGAGGCGTGAATCTGGGGTTCCGATGCACCAAGGGCATAGATCGGCATGCGCAGGCTCCTTCAAAAAAAGGCTTTGTACCACGTTGGGCGTACGGCCAAAAAAGGCTTTTCCCATCGGGCTGTGGGAATACGCGAAAATACGCTATGACTTTGGCCTACCCACACGACATCAACGTTGACCTGCACATGCATTCAACGGCATCCGATGGCGCACTCTCGCCTGAAGCACTGGTGGCGCGGGCCGCGGGCAACGGCGTGCAGATCATGGCCTTGACCGATCACGATACGGTGGCCGGTCAGCAGGCCGCCCGCGAGGCGGCAGCGCAATTCGGTGTGCAGTACGTGCACGGTGTTGAGATTTCCGTGACGTGGGGCGGCGAGACCATCCATGTGGTGGGCCTGGATTTTGATCCGACACATGCCGGCCTTGCCGACATCCTTGCCGGCATTCGCGATGGCCGCCTGGGCCGTGCCCGGGCCATGGCCGATGGCCTGGTGGCCCATGGGCTGCCGGATCTCTTTGACGAGGCCATGTCGCATGCAGAAAACCCCGGCCTGATTGGCCGCACCCATTTCGCGCGGGCCCTGGTGGCCCGGGGCCTGTGCCCGGACATGAACAGCGTGTTTCAGCGCTACCTCACCCCGGGCAAGCCGGGCTACCTGGCCCACACCTGGGCCAGCCTATCCCAGGCCGTGGGCGCGATTCGGGGCGCGGGCGGCGTGGCGGTCCTGGCCCATCCGGCCCGCTACCGCTTAAGCGCCATCGGGCTTTGGGCCTTGATCGATGAATTCAAGACCCTGGGCGGCTCGGCCGTCGAGGTCGTGACCGGCAGCCACACCGACCGTGAGGCCCGACGTTTTCAGCAGCTGGCCGTGGAGCACAAGCTTCACGCCTCGCGCGGCAGTGACTTTCATGCCGTGGGTGAAAGTCGCTTTGATGTGGGTGCCGTACCCCCTCTGCCAGACGCCACCCGGCCGGTCTGGCACGGCTGGGCCCACTGATAAAATCCAACCCAATGTACCCCCAACGCGTCTTATCGGGCATGCGGCCCACCGGTGCCCTGCACCTTGGCCATTACCACGGCGTCCTGAAAAACTGGGTTCGTCTGCAGGCCGAATACGAATGCCTCTTTTTTGTGGCCGACTGGCATGCCCTGACCACCCATTACAGCGAGCCCGGCATCATCTCCGAGAGTGTCTGGGGCATGCTCACCGACTGGCTGGCCGCCGGCGTTGATCCGGGTCAGGCCACCTTGTTCATTCAGTCACGGGTGCCCGAGCATGCCGAGTTGCATCTGCTGCTTTCCATGTGCACCCCTCTGGGGTGGCTTGAGCGGGTGCCGACCTACAAAGACCAGCAAGAAAAACTGGCCGATCGCGATCTGGCCACCTACGGGTTTCTCGGCTATCCGCTGCTGCAGTCGGCCGACATTCTGATTTACCGCGCGGGGCAGGTGCCCGTGGGCGAGGATCAGGTGCCGCATGTGGAACTCACCCGTGAAGTGGCCCGTCGGTTTAACCACCTCTATGGCCGCGAAACCGGCTTCGAAGAAAAAGCCCAAGAGGCCGCAAAAAAACTCGGTGGCAAGCGGGCAAAACTCTATGCCGAGTTGCGCGATCGCTACCAAGAAAAGGGCGATGACCAGGCCTTAGAGCAGGGCAAGGCCCTGTTGCAAGAGGCGCAGAACCTGACCATGGATGACCGTGAGCTCTTGTTTGGTTACCTTGAGGGTGGCCGTCGACTCATTCTGGTCGAGCCCCAGGCCCTGCTGACCGAGGCCTCGCGCATGCCGGGATTGGATGGGCAGAAGATGTCCAAGAGCTACAACAACACCATTGCCCTGCGCGAGCATCCCGATTCGATTGTTCAGAAGATGCGCAAGATGCCCACCGATCCAGCGCGCGTGCGCCGCTCCGATCCGGGCAATCCAGAGCGCTGCCCCGTGTGGCAATTCCACGAGGTCTATTCCGATGCGGCCCGCAAAGACTGGGTCAAGCAAGGCTGTACCTCGGCCGGCATCGGCTGCCTGGAGTGCAAGCAGCCGCTGATCGATGCAGTGCTGGATGAGCAAAAAATCTTTCTTGATCGGGCCAAGCCCTACGAGGAAGATCCTGAATTGTTACGGGGCATTGTTGCCGATGGCAGCGAGCGCGCCCGAGAGCTGGCCCGTCAGACCATGCGCGATGTGCGTGAGGTGATGGGCTTGGATTACACCTAAGCAGAGACGGAAAGCCGATCATGATCCGAGGAAGTCTGGTGGCCATCGCCACGCCCATGCACGAGGATGGAAGCCTTGATTTCGAGGCGTATCGCGCATTGCTGGATTGGCATGTTGAGCAGGGCACCAATGCCATCGTGGCCGTGGGCACCACGGGCGAATCGCCCACGGTGGATGTCGATGAGCATCTGCAGATGATTCGGGTCACGGTGGAGCAGATTGCAGGCCGCATTCCCGTGATTGCCGGCACCGGCGCGAACTCGACGCTCGAGGCTGTCGAACTCACGCGTGAGGCCAAGGCCCTTGGCGTGCAGGCCTCGCTTCAGGTTGTGCCCTATTACAACAAGCCCACGCAAGAGGGCCTGTATCAGCACTTCAAAACGATTGCCGAGGCCGTGGATCTGCCGGTGATTTTGTACAACGTGCCGGGCCGCACCGTTGCCGATTTGGCCCATGAGACCACGCTGCGGCTTGCGCAGATTCCGAATGTGGTGGGGATTAAAGATGCCACCGGCAACATCGAGCGTGGCGAGTGGCTGATCCGTGAGGCACCGGAAGATTTCGCGATCTACAGTGGCGACGATGGCACCGCAGTGGCGCTGATGTTGTTGGGTGGCCACGGCAATATCTCGGTCACCGCCAATGTGGTGCCCGACATGATGTCGCAGCTCTGCGCGTTTGCCATGGCCGGCAATGCCAAGCAGGCCGCCGACTTGCAGCTCAAGCTCTTGCCGCTTCACCGTGCAATGTTTATCGAACCCAATCCGATCCCGGTGAAATGGGCCTTGGCCCGCATGGGGAAAATCAAATCCGGCCTGCGCCTTCCGCTGGTCGAGTTGTCCAAAGGCCAACAGGCTGTGGTCGAGCAGGCCTTAAAGAATCTAGGAGTCGTGTCATGAATCAGTGGATCTCGCGGTGCGCGGTTGTCGTATCAGTGGCAGGGCTTACAGCATGCGGCGTGTTGCCCGGTGCAGACATCGATTACAAGTCGGCCTCGTCCGAACGGGTCAAGCCCCTTGAAGTGCCACCCGATCTGATTGCACCCGGCCGCGACGATCGTTTCGCCACCCCAGCATCAGGCACCGCAAGCCGCGCAGAGTTTGAGCGTAGTCGCGCCGAGCCGCGCAAATCCGATGGCACCGTATTGCCTGCTGTGAGCGGCATGCGCATTGAGCGCCAGGCCGATCAGCGTGTGCTGATCGTGGAGCAGCCTGCCGCGAAGCTCTGGCCAGTCGTGCGTCAGTTCTGGCTCGATAACGGATTTGTGTTGGCCACGGAGAACCCCGATACCGGTGTCATGGAAACCGACTGGGCCGAGAACCGCGCCAAGATTCCGGAAGACATTCTGCGCCGCACGCTGGGCAAACTCTTTGACCGCCTCTACGACACGGGCGAGCGTGACAAATTCAGAACACGCTTAGACAGCATCAACGGTCAGCAGACCGAGATCGTGATCAGTCACCGTGGCCTGGTCGAGATCGCCACCACGTCGAACTCATCCGACGCCAAGACCACCTGGACCAATCGTCCGCCCGATCGTGAACTCGAGGCCGAGTTCCTGCGACGCATGATGCTGCGTTTGGGCGCTGACCAAAACCGTGCGCAGGCATTGTTGGCCCAGGCCGCCACCACTGTGCCCAAGGCACAGATCGTGCGCACGCCGCAGCAGTCGTCAATTGAAATCGCAGAGTCTTTTGATCGGGCCTGGCGCCGCGTGGGTGTGGCTATCGATCGTCTTGGATTCACTGTAGAAGACCGTGATCGTGCCAAGGGCCTCTTCTTCGTGCGCTATCGTGACCCCACGGTGGAAGAAAAGCGTGAAGAAAAAGGTTTCTTCTCCAAGCTCTTCTCATCGGATAAGCCATCCGAAGCCGCTGAGCAGTACCGCATTCTGGTCTCAGCGAATGGGGATCAAGGCGCGCGGGTATCGGTATTGAACAAGGCCGGTCAGCCCACCAACGACACCTATGCCCAGCGCATGTTGTCCGTGCTCTTTGAGCAATTGAAGTAAGCAGCATGGGCAGTCGCGTGCACGGCATCGTGGGCGTTGTTCTAGCCATTACCGCAGGCTGCGCCTAGCGCGGCATGCGGTTTACCAGCCTCTCTTCCGGAAGCGAGGGCAATGCCCTGGTGGTCGAGTCCACCGTGGGCTCGGCCCACCGCGACCCTACGCGCATCATGATCGACTGCGGTCTGCCGTTAAAAGAAGTGCAGACGCGGTTGGAGCAGCGCGGCCTTGCCATCACCGATCTTGATGCGATTTTTGTGACCCATGAGCACAACGATCATGTGGGCGGTGCTGCGCGGCTTGCGCGGGCAGCCCAGATTCCAGTGCTCACCACCCATGGCACCCGGGCAGCCTGCCCCGACGATTTCTGGTCGGGCGTGCATGTTTCGGAGATTGGCAGCCAGGCCGATATTGCGTTGTGCGATCTTCGGCTGCGTTGTTTTCCGGTGCCGCACGATGCACGTGAGCCCGCGCAGCTGGTGATTGAAGACCTTACCGGCAGTGCTGTCGGTTGTCGGCTGGGTGTGCTCACCGATGTCGGCAAATCCACGCCACACATTGAGCAGATGCTGTCGGGCTGCGATGCGTTGTTTATCGAAGCCAATCACGATGCAACGTTGCTTGCCAATAGCGACTATCCGCCAAGCTTAAAGCAACGCATCGGCGGACCCTTTGGGCATTTGTCGAATGCACAGTGTGCAGAGTTGTTGTCGGCCTTGGATCAGTCACGGCTTGCATATGTTGTGGCCGCCCACCTGAGCCGACACAACAACACGCCAGAGCATGTGCGTGTATCGCTTGCACCTGTGGTGCATGCATCGGCCGAGCTATCGATCGCGTCGCAGGCCCACGGCTTCGATTGGATCACGATCGCCCAATAAAAAACGCCAGCAGATGCTGGCGTTTTTTGTTACGACGGTGTTCTGTCGTTGCGAAGAATACAAATTACTTCTTGGCTTCTTCGGCTTTGGGTGCTGCGTCAGCAGGCTTTTGCTCGGCAGCGGGTGCGGGAGCAGCAGCAGGAGCAGCAGCTTCTTGTTTCTTACCGCAAGCAACAACGCCGAGGGCCAGGATCATGGCAGCGAGGAGTGACTTCTGCATTTGAGAATTTCCTTAAAAGAAAAAATTTTTAAACAAGAGGAGTGTTTTCCGAAAGTCCCCCTTCGGGAAAACCCCCTAATCATAAACGATCCAGCCGGCCCGATACATGTCATAAAGCACGCCCCCGCTATCCTCCACGCCGTTTATGGGGTTTAGATGACGTTGGTCGGCAAGTGTTTGTAAACGAATTTTCGATTGGCGCGTTAGCGGCCCCGCAACGGGTTCGCCATTGATAAAAAACCTGTCTTTGCGATAAAGCAGCCGGCAGGCCGGGGCCAGCCGAACCCCCCGTTTGGCCAGGGTCTGCGCAAACTGGGCTGGGGAATGGGGCCGCCGGGGCGGCTCAAACACGGCCTGGGGCGCGGGTTCGCTTAAGACTTCTGCAATGGCTTGGGCAATGGCATCGGGTCCGGGCAGGCTTGTTCTGACCCAACGGGTAAGGTCGCGCACCAGGCGCTCTGGAATCTCGCCGGTTGTTGCCGTGGCGGTCAGCCATGGATCGGACCAGTCGCAATCGGCAAGCCGATCAAGGTGGCGTGCCCAGACTGCATCGGCCAGCGACACGCGGTTGGGGGCCCGAAAGCCGACCGACCAAGTCATGCAGCCTGCGCCGACCGCCGTACCCCGGTGGGCGACATTGGGCGGCAGGTAAAGCAGGTCGCCCGGATTGAGCACCCAATCCTCTTCGGCCTGAAATGCCTTCAAGATTTTTAGGGGAACGTCCTCTTCAAGGTCGGCGCAAAACGATTCGGCAATCTCCCAGCGCCGTTGGCCTGCCGCCTGAATCAAAAACACATCGTAGGAATCAACGTGGGCCCCGATGCCGCCACCGGGACCGGCCACGCTTGCCATCAGATCATCAAGCCGCGCTTCCGGAATAAATCGAAACGCATCAAGAAAGCGATCGGCTTTGGCCATGCAGGTGTTCAGCTGCTGGACCAACACGGTCCAGTTCGGGCTGCTCGGTGAGGGAATCTCATCGGCCGCAAAGGGGCCGTGCTGAAGCTGCCAGCCTCCACGTTTGGTCGAGCGCACCATCCGGGCCTCCACCGTGTCGTGCGAGCACAACGCCAAGACATCATCGATCGCGATCGGCGCGAAGTCAGGTGCAAATGCATTGCGCACGAGCAGGGGCTTTTTCTGCCAATGACGACGCATAAAAGTGTTTGGCGTTAAACCGCCTAGCCATGCCGTGGGCTGATCGGGCTGCGGTGTAGCAAACGGCATGCCGTCTGTCGTGTGGCGTGCACGCTGTCGGGCACTCTGTTTTGTGGGTTTGGGTGTGCGCATGGTTTAAAACAGACTCATCTGTGGTTTGGCCGGTGCAGCAGCATTGAGCTCGGTCTGCTTTTCCTGTGCGCGGCGCATCACATGATCGGGCAGTCCCGCGAGTCGGGCCACCTGAATGCCAAAGCTTCGGCTTGCCGGCCCGGGTTCGACCTTGTGCAAAAACACCAGGGTGTGCTCATGCTCCACCGCACCCACATGCACATTGACAAGGCCAGCTACTCGTTTTTCAAGCGCAGTCAATTCAAAGTAGTGGGTCGCAAACAGGCACAAGCATCGGTTGTCTTCCGCAAGTGACTGCGCAATCGCCCAGGCCAACGCTAAGCCATCCGAGGTCGATGTGCCGCGGCCGATTTCATCCATCAGCACCAGGCTCTGTGCGCTAGCCTGCCGAAGCACCATGGCGGCCTCGGTCATCTCGACCATAAAGGTCGAGCGGCCACCGGCCAGATCATCGGCTGCCCCGATACGGGTGAAGATGCGGTCGATTTCGCCAATGCGTGCAGATACCGCCGGCACCGGTGCGCCGAGCCGGGCCAGCACCGTGATCAGGGCAACCTGCCGCATGTAGGTGGATTTACCACCCATGTTGGGCCCGGTGATGATCTGCATGCGGGCCGCACTATTTAAGCGTGTGTCGTTGGGTGTGAAGTCAGGCGTGGTCAGTGCAAGCATCGGATGACGCCCGCCCTCGATCACGATCGCGTTGTCTGCGGTGAGTGTGGGCAGAATCCACTGGTCTTGGGTGATGAAACTGGCCAGTGCGGCCATCACATCCAGGCTGCTTAACGCCTCGGCAGCCGACTGCAGGGCCGGAACATAGGCATCGCAGGCGATCAGTAACTCGTCAAAGAGTTGTTTTTCTCGGGCCAGCGCACGTTCATTGGCCGACAATGCTTTTTCTTCAAAGGCTTTGAGTTCTGGCGTGATGAACCGCTCGGCATTTTTGAGTGTCTGCCGTCGCTGGTAATCGGTGGGCGTTTTGGCGAGTTGGCCAGCGGTGATCTCAATGTAGTAGCCATGCACGGCATTAAAGCCCACCTTTAGATTGGCAATGCCGGTGCGCTCCCGCTCGCGTGTTTCCATGGCCAGCAAAAACGCACCGCTGTCGGTCTGAATCGAACGCAATTCATCCAGGAGTGCATCGAACCCTTGCCGTATCACGCCGCCGTCGCGCAGGGTAAGGCCGCATTGATCATCGATGGCCTGCGCAAGGTGCGCGTGGCAGTTCTGAAGCGCATCGGGTGAAAGCGACTGGTGTATGGCCTGAAGCGCAGGCGGAAGGGCCCCGGCATTGGCGCTGGCCTGAGCCAGCTGGTCGCGCACTTGGCGCAGTGCCTCCAGTGATTGTTTCAACGAGAGGCATTCGCGGGGCTTTACATTGCGAAGGCTGATGCGGCCGGCAATCCTCCCGATGTCCGAGATGCTCTGAAATTGTTCGCGCAGGTGGCCGATCAATCCCTGTTGCTGCTCAGCATTGGCTAGCCAGCCGATGGCCTCTTGGCGTGTTTGCGTTGCGGTGTTGTGCCGAAGCGGCGCCGTCATCCACTGGCGCAGTTTGCGGCTTCCTGCGGCCAACATGCAGCGGTCCATGGTCGAGAGCAGGGTGCCCTGCGCAGGCGCATCGGTAAAGAGCGGTGTGACCAGTTCGAGTGTGCGTCGTGCAATCGCATCGATCACGACGGTGTCATCGCTGCGAAACGGTGTCGGGGCCTGAAGGTGGGTGAGTGCCCGGCCTTGGCTTTTTTCGGCATACGACAAGAGCGCTGCAATGGCCCGTAATGCAAGCGTGGCGCCCTCAAGCTCAAACGCAGCCAGTGTTGCGACACGCAGCCGTTGCTTTAAGAGCTCGCTTCCGCGGCCTGCATCGAACTCCCATGCCGGCCGAAGGGTAACAACACTGGAGATCACGCCGGTAAGTGCTGCCGCGTGTTGGCGAAGCCGCGAGGTCTCATTGACCAGCACCTCTGCAGGTGCGATCTGAGACAGCAGCCCGATCCATGCGGCGTGATGTTCGAGCGTCTCTGCGGCCGAGGTGCCGTCGCTGTTTGTCGCTTCGGATGCGGGGGCCGATGCGCCGCTTGCCTGTGGTGCGGTCATGGTGAGCTGCGACCAGAAGAGCTCGCCACTGGCCACATCGCACCAGGCCACTGCGGCCTGTGTGCCATCGATCTCTACCGCGGCACACCAGGCCTGCGCACGGTCGGGAATCAATCCCGCTTCGTTCAGGGTGCCGGGCGTGATCACGCGAAGGACTTTGCGCTCCACCGGCCCCTTGGAGGTGGCCGGGTCGCCGATCTGCTCGCAGATCGCTACCGAATGGCCTTTGGCAACGAGTTTTGCCAGGTAGCCTTCTGCCGAATGAAATGGCACGCCGGCCATGGTGATCGGTGACCCATTGCTCTGGCCGCGGGTGGTCAGCGTGATGCCCAGCAGACGCGATGCGGTCTTCGCGTCGTCAAAAAACAATTCGTAGAAATCGCCCATGCGGTAAAAGACCAGCATGTCGGGGTACTCGGCCTTCACGGCCAAGTACTGGCGCATCATGGGTGTGTGTTGCGTGGTGCTCATGCGTGGGCAATCACAATGATTCTAGGCGCGTGGCACAGTGCGCGAGACAAGCCCGGGCGCGTTAGCGCCGGTCCATGGCAGCCTTCGCGGCCAATCCCTTTTTGGGCTCGGGCAGCGCGTAGCGTGAAAGCAGGGTGACCATCTGGCCGAAAATTTTGGGCGAGGCGGCAATGATGTTTTCATGAAACAGGTAATCGGCATCGCCTTTAAAGTTGCCGACCAGTCCGCCGGCCTCGGTGATCAGCAGGCTTCCGGCGGCGGCATCCCAGGGCATCAGCCCCATCTCAAAAAACCCATCGAGCCGGCCGCAGGCCACATAGGCCAGATCCAGCGATGCAGCACCCGGCCGGCGCAGGCCCGCGGTTTTTTGCGTGAGCTCTTTGAACATCGAGACATAGAGCTCGAGGCTGTCGAAGTCGCGAAACGGAAATCCGGTACCGATCAGACAGTCGTCGAGTTTTTCGCGGCTGCTTACTCGGATACGCCGATCGTTCAGCATCGCCCCTTTGCCTTTTGAGGCGACAAACAAATCGTTGTGCACGGGGTCATAGATCACGGCCTGCGTGATCTGGCCTCGGAACGATAGGCCAATCGAGACCGCGTACTGCGGAAAGCCATGAATGAAATTGGTGGTGCCGTCCAAGGGATCGATGATCCAGACGTACTCTGATTTGGCCGCTGCCTTAGCCCGAGCGCCTGCACCTGCTGTGCCCGTCTCTTCGCCCAGAAAGTCGTGGTCGGGATAGGCTTTTGATAAGACCTCGATGATGGCGGCTTCGGCCATCTGATCGACTTCGGTCACAAAGTCGTTGGGCGCCTTGCGTCCAATGCGCAGTAAATCCAGGTCAAGGCTTGCGCGATTAATGATGGCGCCTGCGCGGCGGGCAGCTTTCACTGCCGTGTTCAGCAAAGGATGCATGGTCGGGTCTTTTTAAGGAGCGGGATAAAACAGGGCATGATTGCGCCCATGGGTGATTTTAGGCGTTTTCAGTCGCTGCTTTCGCGGGTCCGGTTTGTGTTGGCCAACCCTAGCCATCCGGGCAACGTAGGGGCTACGGCCCGGGCCATGCAGGCCATGGGCCTGACCGACTTGCGGCTGGTCGACCCCGAAGATCCCAAGATCGCGCAGCGCGCCGATGCGGTCGCGCTCTCTTCGGGCGCCGCCCTGGTGCTTGGTGGCGCCAAGGTGCAGGGGCTTGATGAGGCCCTGGCCGGCACCACTTGGCGCTGTGCATTAAGCGCTCGCACGCGCGAGTTCGAGCCTCCCCGCCTTACCCTTGAGCAGGCCTGTGATCAGGTGCTGGACCACATGAATGGCTTTGAGCATGGCCAGGCCGCCTTTGTGTTTGGGGCCGAGCGGCATGGGCTTACCAATGATCAGGTGCTGGCCTGTACGCATGTCTGCAGTCTGGATGTCGAAGAAAAATTCAGTTCATTGAATCTTTCCCAGGCCGTGCAGGTCGTGGCCTACGCATTGCGGCGTGCAGCACGGGCGATGCAGGTCCCCGATCGTGACGGTCAGGCCCCGACATCGGCTGATCACAACGATGCGTTGGCCGATTTGAACGTGGCGCTGGAGAACCTTGAAACACGCCAAGGCAATAAGCGTGAGACCTCGCGGCCGGCAAGCCATGAGGCCATCATGGGCTTGCATGACCATCTGGTGCGGGTCGCCGTTCGGGTGGGCTACCTGGATCCCCAGGTGCCCGGAAGGTTTGAAGAGCGCCTCAAGCGGCTCTTGGCCCGAAAAACCATGTGGGAAGACGAGGTTCAGATGCTGCGTGGCCTGTGCACAGAAATTGAACGGCGCACCTGATACCCTTTGCACCCTTCCTGCGTGATTTTTTAACCGTCGCTCCCACAGACCATGTTCAGCACACTGCGTAACGACATTCGGGCCATTCTGGATCGTGACCCCGCTGCCCGGGGCACCTTCGAGGTGGTGACCTGTTATCCCGGATTGCATGCGCTGTGGCTGCATCGGCTGGCCCACATGTTTTGGTCCACCGGGTTCGGTCCGTTGAAATGGCTTGCCCGATTTGTGGCCATGGTGTCGCGTTGGCTAACGGGTATTGAAATTCATCCGGGTGCGCGGATCGGTCAGGGGGTGTTTATCGATCACGGCATGGGTGTGGTGATCGGTGAGACCACCGAGATCGGTGATCAGTGCACGATTTATCAAGGCGTAACGTTGGGAGGCACCTCGTTGGTGAAGGGCGCTAAGCGTCATCCCACGTTAGAGACGGGTGTGGTGGTGGGCGCAGGCGCCAAAGTGTTGGGGCCGTTTACCGTGGGTGCGGGCGCCAAGATTGGATCCAATGCCGTGGTGGTCAAGGGCGTACCTACTGGCGCAACGGTGATCGGTATTCCTGCGCGTGTGGTCGATGAACACTACGCCGATTCCATGGCCCGTCAGGCAGAAGGTGATCGCTTTGCAGCCTACGGTGTGATGCCCGGCGCGCAAGATCCGGTGGATGTGGTGCTGCATCAGCTTGTCGACGAACTGAAAAAGCAACAAGAAGAAATCGATCGTCTGAAGTCGAAGCTCTAAGGCGTTGCTTAGGCGGGCACGACCCGCACACCCTGGGCATCTATCCACAGTCCGCCGCCGCGCGAAAGACCGCCTTGCGCATCGAGATCCCAATCGGGCAAGACCCAGCGCATTTTTCCATTTGGCAGCGTGTTGCAGCCCGGCCGATGCGTATGCCCGTGCAGAAGCAGGTCTGCGCCGAGCCGATCGATCAAGAGTTCGCCATCGTGGGGCGTGATGTCCATGATCTGCATCGACTTGCCTGACTTTTCGTGTTCGCTTTGTTCCCGAAGGCTCTGTGCCACAGCGAGCCGCTCAGCAAGTGGCTTGGTTAAAAACGCCTGCTGCCAGGCGCTGCTGCGCACCTGATTACGAAACTGTTGGTAGGGGGCATCGGCCGTGCAGAGCTGATCGCCGTGGGTGATGGCAATCGTTGCCCCGTTGTGAATCGCCAAGACCGTGGGGTCGGAAAGTAAGTCGGCATGGCATGCAGCCGCAAAGGCCTCGCCGATCAGAAAATCCCGGTTGCCGTGCATCAGTGCCACACGCACACCGGTGCTGGCAATGGCTTCGAGGGTCTGGGCTACGGTGCGCCCGCAGGCGCCGTGTGTCGTGTCGTGCATCACATCGTCGCCCACCCAGGCATCGAACAGGTCACCCAGAATAATCAGCACATCGGGTGCTGCAGGTTGGGCGGTATGGGCGCGGATCCAGCGGCAGAAGTGATCCTGAAGTTGTG
>JACCEE010942204.1_pt1 | contig 23351 bp, 22 predicted proteins | sample 7449931 | NCBI WGS metagenome assembly JACCEE01 (sample SAMN15323457, study PRJNA562643) | freshwater metagenome | isolation source: river surface water | place: USA:Blue River Watershed | collected 2017-08-19 | reverse complement strand
TTATCAGTTGCGCCTTGATTTTGCTGAACAAATTTCAAGCCATTTTGTTTAATTTTTTGATAATAATTGGAGTTTTGATAAAGCGTTAATACCGCTGTGAATAATTGATCAGTATTAATACATTGAATTGCGGCTTCAGCAGCTAATAATCCATCGGCAATTGCTTGAAAATTGTGCATATAATGACCAAATAAAACCGGAATTCCTAAAGCAGAAGCTTCTAAAACATTATGTCCGCCAATATTAACTAAACTTCCGCCCACAAAAGCAATATCCGCTGTTGCATAAAACATTTTTAATTCGCCAATGGTATCGACTAAATAAATATCGGTTTGTTTAGCACAAATTTGTGTAGAAGTTCGGCTAATGACTGATAATTGATATTCTTCACACAATTGTTTAACTTCAGAAAAACGTTCCATATTGCGTGGAACAATGATTAATAATAATTCGGGAATTTGTATTTTTAATTGAGGATAAAGTTTTAAGAAAAATGTTTCTTCATTTTTATGCGTGCTGGCAATAATCCAAATCCACCGTTTTGGAAAATAGTGTTGGCGAAATACAGAACCTTGTTCTAATAAATTTTGCTGTGGATCAACATCAAATTTTAAATTTCCAATCACATGAATTTGTGCTGTTTGCGTTAAATGACTAAATCGTTGCGCATCAATTGGCGTTTGACAAGCAATTTCACAAATCGCCTGTAAACTGGGTTGTATCCAATTGGATAATCGCCGATAAGCAGAATAAGAACGATCAGATAATCGCGCATTAATAATAGTAATAGGAATTTGATATTTTCGACATTGATAATATAAATTCAACCAAATTTCGGTTTCAACCATCACCGCTAATTGTGGACGAAATTGCGTTAAAAAACGTTGATTAGCATCGGGAAAATCATATGGTAAATAAACATGTTGAATTGAATTGCCCAAAACCGTTTGAATGCGAATGGAAGCCGTTGGAGTAGTGGTGGTAATTAATAAACGATAATTGGGATATTGTCGTTGAAATTGTTTAATTAAAGGAAAAATGGATTCAACTTCACCCACCGAAACCGCGTGAAACCAAATATCTACTGTTGAATAAGATCGGGAATAAAGGGCTAATCTTTCCAGCCAGCGTTGGCGAAATCCTATAACTTTACGACCGCGCCAATATAATCGTAAAAATAAGAATGGCGTTAATAAATAAAATAATCCGGAATAACATAAACGTAATATCATTCTGGCATTGGTAAATTAAATAGAGAAAAAAGCCGAATTAACGATCGTTAAGCCATTTTAAATATAATGGTACACCTTGTTCGACCGTTTTAAATGAATGATGACAACCAATTGCGCGTAATTGATCTAAATTGGCTTCGGTAAAACTTTGATAACAGCCTTTTAAATGTTCAGGAAAAGGGATATATTCAATTTGTCCGCGTTGATAATAATTAATCACCGCATTGGCTAATTCATTAAAAGATTGGCAACGTCCAGTTCCTACATTATAAATACCAGAAATATTAGGATTGTCTAAAAACCATAAATTGACATCAACAATATCTCCAACATAAACAAAATCGCGGCGTTGTTCGCCATCTGCAAAACCGTCGTAACCGGCAAATAAGCGTAATTTATCTGAAGTTTTTAATTGCTCATTCAAATGATAAGCCACGCTCGCCATTGAGCCTTTATGCGATTCTCTAGGACCGTACACATTAAAATAGCGCAATCCGACGACTTGTGCAGTCAAACGCGCTTTGTTATGTCGTACATAATGATCAAATTGAAATTTTGAATATCCATAGACATTTAATGGAGCTTCAAAGGCTGAACCTTCTTTAAAATGCGCTCCTGCGCCATAAACCGCAGCACTGGAAGCATAAATAAAAGGAATTTTATGACGTTGACAATAATGAAATAACACTTTGCTATATTCATAATTGTTTTCCATTAAATATTGACCATTCCATTCAGTGGTGGCAGAACAAGCCCCTTGATGGAAAATGGCTTCTATAGTTTCTGCGCGAAAATAACCTTGTTGTAATTTGGTTAAAAAGCTGGTTTTATCCATGTAATCACGGATATGACAATCGAGCAAATTTTTGTATTTAATGCCATTACTCAGATTATCAACGATCAAAATATCATCGTAACCGAGTTCATTTAAGCCTAAAGCCAAATTACTACCAATAAATCCTGCGCCGCCGGTTACGATGATCATAAACTGAATTACTCCGCCACGACCTGAACCGCTACAGTGACATTCACATCAGGGTGTAAATGAACCCCTACATCAAATTGACCTAAATGACGAATCGTTCCGTGTGATAAACGAATATCGTGTTTGCTGATTTCAACGCCGGCTGCAGCAATAGCCTCAGTAATCGCCTGCGCTCCCACAGAACCGAATAAACGTCCTTCATCTCCGGCTTTGTGAGCAATGCTGATGGATAATTTGCCCAGTTGTGCAGCTTTAACTTGAGCCACTGCTAATTTTTCAGCCGCCGCTTTTTCTAATTCTGCACGTTTTGCTTCAAATTCAGCAATCCTTTTGGCAGTTGCAGCAACCGCTTTGCCTTTAGGAATTAAAAAATTACGCGCATATCCGGGTTTAATTGAGACTTTGTCACCCAAATTTCCCAAATTAGCCACTTTTTCTAATAAAATAACTTCCATTTGTAACCTCTAAATAAAGCGACGCTTTTAGTCGCTAGTAGAATATAAAATTTTAGAACGCAAATTTAATTGAGTATCTATCAAACCAATCATAGCAATAGCCAATCCTAAATGTGGAATCAACAGCAGAGTGATATACAGCAGCGGAATGCTAAATTGGGCAAAAGCTAACCGAGTCAACCATTGATGTACAATTGCTGTGCCAATAAGTACATACCAAGCACTTAAAATGACTAAGCTATTGCTGCTTATTTCTTGCCACAAGCCTGAAGTGGTACTCGCTATCATTAACATCAGTAGCGTTACTATAGCGACTGCAACCTTACCTCTTAAAGCTAAATATTCAACTTTAAATCCGCCAGGATTGTATAACAAGGCTTGCCATCCCCGCGCTAATAACAATCCACAAGCTAAGGTAAATAAATAAGTCTGAGCAACCAATCCTGTGAGAATAAAGCGATAAAACCATTGTAATTGTTGTTGTATTTGCGTCACTGTGAATTGCGGATACCATTGTTTGAGCAAGGGTTCTAGCAGTGGATTAAGCCAATATTGCCAAAAATTGAAAATTTCAGGGTAGATTATCAATAATATTGCTAATAAGGCTGCGGTTAAAACAACCAATATTTCGATGACTAATGATAATTGTCGTGTGATTCGTAAACAAATCGCACTTAACCAAATCGGCAACCAAAAAACCAAAGCATAGCTTAAAGCGAGTTCGGCATTACCGATGATTAGAGTCGCTAAAACCGCCGCTGCTACCGTAGAACCGATGACTAAATAACTGCCTTCAGTCGCGCCTAATCGCAAAGTGACCAATCCTATAGCGGCTGAACTCACAATATTCATGGGAGGAAATAACAACGACAACAACACCAGCGATGACGCTACCATCATCGCTTGGCTTCGACCTCGCATAATAAAGGTCGCTAAGGATTTCATCGTTTTATGCCTAGATTTAACGATGAGCGTCGCAATAAGGTATTAACGCCAAAAATCGGGCATGTTTAATCGCACCTGATAATTGGCGTTGATATTTAGCCGGAATGCCGGTAATACGACTAGGAACAATTTTACCCGTTTCGGTAATATATTCAGTTAATAAAGCGAGATTTTTATAATCTACAATTTCGGCTTCATCTGCTTGAATGTGAGCAAATGGAGATTTTTTATGTGCCATCGATCTTCCTTATTTCAAAAAATTATTCAGTGGTAACTACAGCAGTTTCTGTAGCTAATTCATCAACATTAACTTCTAAATCTAATTCATTTTTTGCAGTTTCTTTAGCTTTGACTAAAGCCTTTTCATCGTTAACTGAAGTTAAAATCAACGAAGAATTGGTGATAGCACGTTTTCTCACCAAAGTTAAACTGCGCAAAACAGCGTCGTTAAAGCGAAAACCAGATTCCAATTCTTGTAAGGTTGTTCGATCACATTCGATATTCATTAACACATAATGCGCTTTATGAACTTTGTTAATCGGATAAGCGAGGTGTCTGCGTCCCCAATCTTCTAAGCGATGAATCATGCCGCCCGCAGCGGTAATGGTCGTTTTATAACGTTCAATCATCGCGGGAACTTGAGAACTTTGATCCGGATGGACTAAAAATACAATTTCGTAATGTCGCACAATATCTCCTTGCGGATGTAAAGCTTCCGGCTGACAAACCGTGAAGCAAGGTTAAGCGAAAAATGCTCAAAAATCCTAAATTATAGAAGGGTTCTAATTAAAAATAAAGCTATTTAATTAAACGATGTAAATCAATAGCTGATTTACAACAATTAGCTTGATCTTTGATAGAATTAAAACGTAATTTAACGTGTTGCCAAGTTAATAATTGTTTAATGATTGAAGAGGCTTCAAATTCTTTGCAAATCGAACTAAAATCAGTTGATAAATAAGCAGATTGAATAAACATATTTTTCGCTTTAGGACTGACATCAACTGCGTTATATAAAATTCCTGATTCAAAATAAAGCTGAAAAATTTGCGAAGCTAAAGAATTTTCAATTTCTAATAAACAAGTTTTATGTTGATAACTAATTAGTTTTAAAAAATCAATCAATCTAATTTGTGAAATAGGCAGAGTTTGAAATTCAGCAACACCTAACACTTCAATACCAACAAAATGAATAAACTCTTTTAAAGAAATCGGTTGATGAATAAAATATAAACTATTCAACAAGCATAATTTTTCACTATCAATATAAAAATCGGCTGGCAAGAAAAAAGCAATTTTAATCGATGGACGAATGACAGACAATTGAGCCACTAATTCTAATCCATCTGTGTCGGTTAAATTTAATTCGGTGATGACAAAATTAATCGATTCTTCATTAACCATTTCAATGGCTTTTTGAGCATTTTTGGCAAACATTAAATGCTCTGAACTATGGGTAGCCCAGCGTTTAAACATCGATAATAAAACAACATCACTATAAACAATTAAGCTTTTCATTTATGCAATTTTGGCTTTAATTTAACCTGAATAAATAGCCACATTTTCCGCGCTTTGGATCACTTCAGTCGCAGCTAATTCCAATCCTTGTTTATAATATTGACAAGCTTTATCTTTATCATTAGAGTGTGAAAAAATATCACCTAACATTTGATAAGCGGCGACACTGGGTTCTTTATCCAAACTTTTCGATAAATAACGAATCGCTTTTTCGGTTTCTTGGCAACGTAAACTAATTTTACCTAAAATGCGTAATAATACGGCATTTTCGGGATAAGAAACTAACCAACGTTCTGCAATGGCTAATTGACGTTGCGCGTCGTTATTTTCAATACTGGCGAAAACGACTAATAAAGTTTCATGCCAATGTGAAGATAATTTTTTGACTAATAAATCTTCGATTTTCGCGCCAGCTCCAGCATTAATCATTGCTGCAAAATAAATGGTAAAAATATCTTGTAATTGTTGAATATGATGTGGAATCGTTTCCCATAAAGCTTGAATTTTTAATTCATCTCCAGTTGCAGCGATTTGTTTTAATAATCGACTAAAAGTTTCGGTTTCTAATAATTTAATTTCCGCTTCAATTAAAACTTTATTTTTGTGTAATGAAGGAATTAATTTTCGTAATCCTTCCCAATCACCAATATGCTGATAAGTTTGATGTAATAACTTTAAAACGGTTGCATGTTTAGGATCGAGAGAATTTAATTTTGTTAAGGTTTGCAACGCTAAATCGAATTGTTTTTCAGATAAATGTAATTCGGCTTGTGTTAAACCAACCGCAATATCCGCACCTTGACTTTGATCAGCCGCTTTACGCAAATATTCGTCGCGTTTATCAATGGCACCTCTGGATTGAGCCGCACGCGCTGCGGTCAAATAATGCAATAAAGGCGCGCCACTATTTGACGCATGTTTAATTAAAATTTTCTCCGCGGTTTCCCAATTTCCCGCCGCCGAATCGACCAATCCGGCAATTAACGCTTCTTGTGAACGATTAAAACGTACCACTTGTCCCCGAGCTTTCATTTTGCTGGGTAAGCGCATTAACCATCCTAAGCTGCGGAAAAATAAATATAAAATAAAAAATCCAAATACACTCCCAACGGCAAATACCACCATTGAAGTTTCCAATGACCAACCACCAAAACCAATCAATACATATCCGGGATCATCATTTGCTGACAACCAGTAATGTAATAAAAAGGCACAAGTAAGGGTTAAAGCGAGTGAACCTAGGAAATAGATCAAATTTTTCATGACGGATTTCCTCTTAATGTTCAGGCGTTGTGGGAACTGTAACCGGTGCAGAATCTGTCGCTGATTCAGACGCTGATGGAGTCGCAGTTGCTTGAGGTTGAGCAGCAGATTCTACGGAAGGTGTTGATGTTTCTGTTTTTGTAGGTTCAGTAGCTGTGCTAGAGGCTGAAGATTCGGCTGGTTTAACCGGTTCAGAAGTTTCTGTAGGTAACGCTTTATCGGTTTCTAAACGCAATTTAGCAATATCGCGTAACATTTTGAGTGACAAGCTAATATCTGGCAATTGAGCGTTTAATTGGATTTGATTTAATTCTTCTAACTGATGCGTGAAATTTTTAGTTTGCGCATTTTGATTAAAATTTTGCGCTAACCAATTTAAAGAATCTTGTAAACTGGTGCTATATAACGACTGATTTTTTTGCACTAACGCCAATTTGATCATTTCCACTTTTAAACTCAATTGTTGACGAATAAATTGCACTTGTTCGGTGGTTAAAATCGCTTTAATCGGTTGTTGAGTATGACGCACCGTGACATATCCATCCATTTGTTTCAAGGCTGCATCCAATAGCGGATATTCAGTTAATGATGAAGTGGGATGTTGATCATGTTGTTGAGCAGAGACGACCGGTTTTCCTTGATAGGGCAAGAACAAAGGCAATTTATCAACTTGCGTACTGAGCGTTTGTAATTTGGCATACAAACCTACTATATCCAAATTCGGTATGGCGCGTAACATTTCCAATTCTTTGGCAATTTGTTCGCGGATTTTAAACGCGCCCGCATCTCCACTTTCACGCAAGCGTTGATCAGCCGCCTCCAAAGCTTCACGTGCAGTTTGAACATCACCAATTAGTTGCAAACGTTGACCGGCAACGGTTAGCAAATAATCGGCATCAGCTAACAACCAATCGCCGCGAGTTTTACCCCATTGGCGTTGTAACTGTATTAAAGTGCTGCCCAATTCTTGATGCACCGCTTGCAATTTATTGTCTTGAGCTTGTCCCAAATCCGCTAATTTGCGATCGAATTGAGCATTGGTATTTGCCAAGCTAGAAGTTGCAGTAGCCAATTGCGATTGGATTGCGGACAATTGCGATTGGAAACCACTGATTTGCTTGGAAATTTCAAGACTACGCTGATCTTCTTTATCTAAAGTATCACTTTGCGAACGTAATTGTTGCCATAAATAAAATCCAGCTCCGGCTAGTACAATAATGATTAAAAATATAATAATCCCTATCCACAAACCTTGAGTGCGTGGCGACTGTTGAGGCGGGATTATATTTTCAACTACTTGTTTTTCAATGCTTTCTTCAGCCACTGTCTTCCCCGTTACATACTGTTGTTATTGTGTTAAAAACTGCCACATCTGCTGGACTGGCACTGACAACCACCTTATTAAAACCGTAATCATACGCAATTTTTTGAATCCGTTGACTGACGACTATTAAGGGAATCGTCAATAACTGTGTCCGAACTGGCTGTAATAAGGTTAGTAAATTTTCTAAACCTTCAGCACTACTAATGGTAATGGCGGCGATTTGTCGTTGTTGAACCCGCTTAATAATCGGTTCTGCGTCTATGGTGGGCAACAATCGCTGATAAACGGGTAAATCATCAACTATCATGCCTAATTCAGAGAGTCGTTGAGCTAATTTTTCACGTCCGCCCACCCCACGAACAATCAATATTGCTGATTTTGCCGTTAGCAACGGTTCTAATTCAGCCAGCAAATATTCGCTGTTAAACCCTTGTTGCGGTAATAAATTGACTGTTAATCCCCATTTTTGTAATGCCTGAGCCGTCGCCTGACCAATAGCGGCTATTTTAATTGGTTTAAAAGCCGCTATTTTGCCATTATTTGCTTGCAGTGCAAAATTAACCGCATTAGCACTGATAAAAATAAGCCACTGATAAGCTTTAAGATTTTGTAATTTATTTTGAATATCAGTTTGATTAGCAACAGAACGAATTTCAATAGTAGGAAAATGAATCGCTGGCTTTTGATGTTGTTTCATCAATTGTAATAGCGTATCCGCCTGAGAAATCGGTCGAGTAATCAAAACAATAGATTGAGGTAAAGCAGGTAATAACTCGGTTAATAAAGACATTTGGAAATATAAATGAATTGCTAAATAACCCAAGGTTATTTTTGAAAAGCAAAATGTTTATTATTAAACCTCGGCACGAAATCCTGCTGTTTCAATGCCAATAATTGCACATTGTTCATCATGCTCAGAAATATCGCCACTTACCCCAACAGCACCAATAATTTCATTGTCATCATCACGAATTAATACACCGCCAGTAATGGGCATAATTTTACCCTCAGAAATATTAATTAACGCATTCATAAATTCTGGACGTTGTTCAGCAACTGCGGCTAATGCGCGTGAAGAAATCCCCATATTAACTGCTCCCCAGGCTTTTGCGGTGGCAATTTGTTGCCGTAACATGGTCGCACCATCTTCGCGCTGCATGGCTTTTAAATGTCCTGCATTATCCAAAACTACAACAGTTAACGGAGCTAATTGTAAAGTTCTTGCTGTAGCAATAACGACATTGATAATTTGATTGGCTTTGGCTAAAGATAAGGCTTTCATAATATTAAATAAAAATGAATAAAAAACATAAATAAAAACTAAAAGATAATGAATTTGAGATTAAAAATATCATAACAATTAGCAACAAAAAAAATTATAAAATAATGCGGCTATTTCAATCCTAAAGGATTATTGGGATCAATGCCTTCCATAAAAGGTAAACGCCGATCTTGATGAGTAATTTGATAAACTTTTCCTAACCAATTATTAAAAACGGCTTTGGCTGTATCGCGCCAAGTATTATCAATTTCAGCTAATAATAAAGTTTCAGGAAACTCAGGAAATGGTTGTTGCTTTTGTTGTGCAATAAGCAAAGTTTGTCGATAATCTTGCAAGATTTTTTGACAATTCATATTAAAATAATTATCTGGAAAAGGCGGATAATCTAAACGTTGATGATGATAAAAACGTAAAATTTCGCGTTTATATTCTTTTAATAAACTAATTTCATCATATTCTGGATGTCCTTGAAAATAAATCATCCGAAAACCGTCGCGGCTGACCGCTAAATGTACACCAATATTTTCATTAGCGGCTAAAACTTTTAAGCCTTTGGATTCCATCATTGCTAAAGAAATATCATTAAAACGTGAATGCGGTACATCAAATCGACTATTAATATCAATCACTAATGGATGATGTCGATCTACCAGACGATGACTAAAAACGCCCCAACGTTTTATTGGATTATGAACCCGTTTTAAGCCATAACAATATTGAATCAGCGCGTGCGTCGCTAAACAAGAACACAAAATCGAAGTCACATGTTGTTTTGCCCAATCAAACACTTCAGTCAAGGGTTGCCAAAAGGCTTCATTTTCTAAATTTGCATGGGTTACGTTTGCACCACTGATAATCAGCGCATCTAAACCCTCCCGTTTAATTTGCTCAAAGGTTTGATAATATTGCTGAATATGGGCTTGAGCTTGTTCACTTCTAGGTAAACCGGAAATGGTAAACGGGTGTACATAAAATTGTGCAATTTGATTACAAGCCCCAACCAATCGAAAAAATTGACGTTCAGTCGCTTCCAGAGCAGCATCCGGCATCATATTCAACAAACCAATATGTAACGCGCGAATATCCTGTTGATCTGCACGATGTTTTTCTAAAATATCTTCACCTTCTTGGCGTAAACGCGAAAAGGTCGGTAAATTCGTATCAGCAACTAAGGGCATAATTTATATAAAATCGGCTGTGTTTTTTAAAAAGCATTAACAAAATTATTTAGCTAAAATATCGCTAATCAAATCGATAAAATCAGTTTCATTATTCACTTCAGCAATCGCTTGCGCAGGAATGGTATATCCATAATGATCAGCAATTGATTGATAACGCGGAACTCTCGATTGAAATAAACAAGGAAACACCCAACTGACAAATTCATCAGGAATAATTTGTTCTGCATTCTGATAACCTTTAATAGACATAAATTTAATTAAATGTTCGTCTAAAAATTTTTCACGATAATATAAAGGTTTCGGTTCAGCTTGTGCGCGTTGTTGTAATAATTTTTCTAATTCAGGCGTAGTTTGAATATATAAAATTAAAGTATATTCGGCTAAAGTTTCTAAAACTTGAGGACATTCTAATTCACATAAACTGCCGCCGGCATCATTTAAAAAATGCTGATAACCATAAATTGCCGCGACTTTATGAATAAAATCTGGAACATCTAACATACTGGCAATTTCGGCTTGACGATGTAAGGCTTGGCGACGTTTAAATTCAGCTAAAGATAATCCGCCTAATTCCGAATTGCCGATTTTACCTAAAAAATGCGATACCACAGATAAATTATCTATCGTAATATTATTGCGAATATAAATAGAATCTGAGCGTAATAAGGTTTCTAGCGATTTAACTTTCATCGCTTCTTGTTTTAAATAATCGATAATTGGCTCATTTAAATATTGGGTACCAATTCGATAATCGCCTGAATAATGAAACCAACGATTTTTGGGAAGTTTAGCCGCTAATGTGGTTTTGCCTACGCCAGACATCCCCAATAAAGTAATCCGTTTATGTTCACTATCACGAAAAGCTTGCGCATTGAGTTTCATGCTAAAGTCTCTTTAAAATAATTCAGTTATTTTTTTAATAAAACGCTCAGATTGTTTTCAATTACGAAACAGATAATAACGGTGAGTGCTGAGGAAATTGAGTGGTATTTTGTCCACGATGACGCAATAAATGATCCATTAAAACCATTGCCACCATTGCCTCAGCAATCGGTGTCGCTCGAATTCCAACGCAAGGATCGTGCCGTCCTTCAGTAATTACCTGAACAGGCTCACCTTGCAGATTAATGCTACGCGCTGGCAGACGTAAACTAGACGTGGGTTTGAGCGCGATCGTAGCGACAATATCTTGTCCTGAAGAAATGCCACCTAAAATCCCGCCAGCATGATTGGTTAAAAAACCATCAGGCGTAATTTCATCTCTAAAATCAGAGCCTTTAGTTTCTACACAACTAAAACCGTCGCCAATTTCTACGCCTTTAACCGCATTTATACTCATCAATGCTTTGGCTAAATCAGCATCCAATCGATCAAAAATCGGTTCACCTAAACCGGCTGGAACATTTTGAGCAACCACTACAATTTTTGCCCCAATTGAATTTCCTTCTTTACGCAATGCGTCCATATACGATTCTAATTCAGCAATTTTATTCGCATCTGGAAAGAAAAACGGATTGTGATTCACCATATTCCAATCAAGGGTTTCGGCTTTAATCGGTCCTAATTGAGATAAATAACCGCGAATATCGATATTTAAAATCTGTTTTAAATATTTTTTAGCAATCGCACCGGCAGCAACCCGCATCGCTGTTTCGCGCGCCGAAGATCGTCCGCCACCGCGATAATCGCGTACGCCGTATTTAGCTTGATAAGTAAAATCCGCATGACCCGGGCGAAAACTTTGCGCAATTGCGGTGTAATCTTTAGAGCGTTGATCGGTATTTTCAATCAATAAACCAATCGGAGTACCAGTGGTATAACCTTCAAACACACCGGATAAAATTTTGACTTGATCTGCTTCTCGACGTTGAGTCGTATGTCTAGAAGTTCCGGGTTTACGTCGATCTAAATCAAGTTGAATATCCGCTTCGGTTAAGGCTAATCCGGGGGGACAACCGTCGATAATCGCGCCCAAAGCTGCACCATGACTTTCACCAAAAGTGGTCAAGGTAAATAAAGTTCCTAAAGTATTTCCAGACATAATCGATAAACCGTATCTGTTAAATAGGCGAACGATGATAAACCGGAAATTGCGCACATAAACTTTTGACTTGTTCTCGCACCTTAGCAATCACCGTTGAATCATCCATTGATTCCATAATTTCACACATCCAATGCGCTACTTGAATCATCTCGGCTTCTTTAAAACCGCGAGTGGTTGGCGCAGGTGTACCTATACGAATCCCACTGGTGACAAAGGGAGATTGTGGATCATTCGGCACGGCATTTTTATTCACCGTGATATGGGCTTGATGTAAGGCTGCATCAGCGGCTTTTCCAGTCAAACCTTTATTGATTAAGGAGACCAGCATTAAATGATTGTCGGTACCTCCTGAAACCACATCGAAACCGCGTTGCATAAATACCGCAGCCATCGCTTGTGCATTGGCAATCACTTGTTGTTGATAAAGTTTAAACTCAGGAGTCAACGCTTCTTTTAAAGCCACCGCTTTTGCCGCAATAACGTGCATTAATGGGCCACCTTGAATCCCGGGAAAAATATTGGCATTTAATTTTTTTTCTAATTCAGGATTAGCTTTTGCTAAAATCAATCCACCTCTAGGTCCGCGCAAAGATTTATGTGTCGTGGTTGTCACTACGTCGGCAATCGGTAGGGGATTAGGGTATAAACCTGCTGCAACTAATCCGGCAACATGAGCCATATCCACCATTAAATAAGCTCCAACTTCATCCGCAATATCGCGGAATTGTTGCCAATCCATAATCCGTGAATAGGCGGAAAAACCTGCGACTATCATTTTTGGACGATGAGCTAAAGCCAATTCGCGAACTTCCTGATAATTGACCAATCCGGTATTTGGGTCTAAATGATATTGCACAGATTGATAAATTTTACCGGAAAAATTCGGTTTAGCTCCATGAGTTAAATGTCCGCCATCGGATAACGCCAAACCCAAAATAGTGTCGCCTGGAGACAATAACGACATAAATACTGCCATATTGGCTTGCGAACCAGAATGCGGTTGCACATTCGCATAATCGGCAGAAAATAATTGTTTAGCGCGATCAATCGCTAATTGTTCGGCGACATCAACCCATTCACAACCACCGTAATATCGTTTTCCCGGATAGCCTTCAGCATATTTGTTGGTTAATTGCGAACCTTGAGCCGCTAATACCCAAGGACTGGTGTAATTTTCTGAGGCAATTAATTCAACATGATCTTCTTGACGTTGGTGTTCAGCGACAATCGCTGCCCATAATTCTGGATCAAAAACTGCTAATGGAATCGAGGGATTAAACATGGTATTTCCTAAAATAAAAACGCAAAAGTCTATAGCTTAATCAAACAGCTTAAACCGACTATTTTACCGCAATTAATCGGGAGTTAGTTATAATTCGACAATTTACCTATAGGAGAAATTTTGATGACCGAATCGACTTGGAAGCCTTTTTTAAGCAGTTTAAACTTTTCAATAACTGATATTAATCAACCGGTTAATGCTTTATATTCAATTGATTATTTAGGTATTTTAATCGTTTCAGGTAACGATGCCCGTTCCTTTTTACAAGGACAATTAACCACAGATGTTGAACATTTAATTCCTAATCTGGCTTGTTTTACGGCATTCTGTAATGCTAAAGGGAAAGTAATTTCAACTTTATTGATTATAAAACGAGATCAGCAATTTCTATTAATTTTGCCTAAAATCTTATTAGAAACTGTGCATAAACGATTATCTCGTTATATTTTACGCGCGAAAGTTAAATTAGTCATTGATACCTCATTAATAATGAGTGGTATTCAAATGATTAATCCAATTTCCAATTCTGTTTCATTACCTAATAACGATTTTGAAATCAATCAATCGATGCTAAAATTGCCACAACAACGATATTTATTCATCGATTCGATAGAAAATAGTATTCAAATTTGGCAATCTTATTTAAATCACGGTTTTATAGTGGCTAATAGTCAAAATTGGGAATTATTAGATATTTATTCTAAAATCGCTTGGCTGAATTTACAAAGTAGTGAACTCTATATTCCACAAATGTTAAATATCGATCAATTCGGCGGAATTAGTTTCACTAAAGGGTGTTATATTGGGCAAGAAATTGTGGCTAGAACGCATTATTTAGGAACGGTAAAACGTCAATTATTTATGATCGAAGTCAATCATGAAAATGTGGATTCTGAAAATATTATCGATGCTCAACAACAAATCATAGGACAATTATTGCCTTTAATAAATGCCAATGTTCAGCCTTTTAGATTAGCTATTTTACCCGTTTCAATAATGAGTGAAAAATGATTGGCTAAAACAATTAAATTAATTCGCTAAATTTTAAGCGTTCATTTCATTCATATAATACATTTAATTAAATAATAAGTTATTGATTTTAAATAATAAATTTATTAAATTGCCCAAATACTATTATTATCAAACCCTTTTGTTTTGCATTAACTTTATCTAGCCTCTCTCGAATTTTAAGTGAGCTGGAAAGCTGAATATCGGTTAAGTTTTGTTAGAATAGCTGCTTAAATTGATATTTACCAAGTTTATTGTTGAAAGAAATAGGCTTATCCTTTAATTACTGACTTAAGAAGACTATCATGACTACAGAACATTATGTTACGCTCACTGATAATATAACTGCTATCCCGCTTAAATTGCCGGTATTGACCGGCACGATTGGTCCTAATGTGATCGATATTCGCGCTTTGCAACAACAAGGTGGGATGTTTACCTACGATCCCGGGTTTATTTCTACCGCCAGTTGTTCTTCCAAAATTACCTACATCGACGGTGATGCGGGTATTTTGTTGTATCGCGGTTATCCGATTGAGCAATTGGCTGAAAAATGTAACTTTTTAGAAGTGTGTTATTTGTTATTGAATGCGGAATTACCTAATCAAAATCAATTAGATAGTTTTGTGAAAAATATTACTCAGCACACAATGGTGCATGATCAAATTACTAACTTTTTCAAAGGATTTCGCCGTGATGCCCATCCGATGGCGATTATGGTGGGGATTGTTGGTGCATTGTCTGCGTTTTATCATGATGCGCTTGATATTGGCTCTAAAGAACATCGAGATTTAAGCGCGATTCGTTTGTTAGCGAAAGTGCCTACGATTGTGGGAATGTGCCATAAATACAGCACCGGCTTACCTTTTATGTATCCACAAAATAAATTGGGTTATGTTGCCAATTTTATGCGTATGATGCACGGTACGCCTTGTGATGAGTATATTCCCAATCCTATTTTGGTTAGGGCATTGGAACGAATTTTAATTCTTCATGCGGATCATGAACAAAATGCTTCTACTTCAACGGTACGATTAGCTGGATCAAGCGGCGCGAATCCATATGCGTGTATTACCGCAGGAATTGCCTGTTTATGGGGAGCGGCTCACGGCGGAGCAAATGAAGCGGTATTAAAAATGCTAGAGCAAATTGGCGATGTATCGCAGATTGATAAATATATTAAACGCGCTAAAGATAAAAATGATTCATTTCGTTTAATGGGATTTGGACATCGGGTTTATAAAAATTATGATCCTAGAGCAAAATTAATGCGCGAAACTTGTCATGAAGTATTAAATGAATTAGGACTGCATGAAGATAAATTATTTAAATTGGCTTTGGAATTAGAACGAATTGCATTAGAAGATGAATATTTTATTGAAAAGAAATTATATCCTAATGTTGATTTTTATTCAGGGATTGTTTTAAAAGCAATTGGGATTCCTAGTAATATGTTTACTGCGATTTTTGCTATGGGACGAACGGTAGGTTGGATTAGTCATTGGGATGAAATGATTTCTGATCCAGAACAAAAAATTGGTCGTCCGCGTCAATTGTATAAAGGTGCGATCAGGCGTGATGTGATTGCTATTAATCAGCGTAATTAAAGCGAATGTTTTGTGTGTTATTTTTATAAAACGATTCTTTTAAAATAAACCTTCCACGTTTTTAGAAATTAAAAAACAAGGAAGGTTTTTGAAAAATAAATTTTATCTCTATTTTTATTACTGATTAAAAAATGACTCCTGAATTATTACCCGAAATCATTAAAAATATTCAACATCATTTAAATCTTCATCACCAAGAAATTACCTTATTAGATCAAACTTTGGGCGACGGTGATCATTTAATTAATTTACAACGAGGTTTTCAAAATTTAACCATTCATTGTCAAGAATGGTTAGCTATGGATTGGGCAACTGTATTTAATAAAATTGGCATGAGTTTAATGATCAGTATTGGCGGAGCTTCCGGATCGTTATATGGTACTTTGGGTATGAGTTTAAGCAAGGCTTTTAAAACTCAGCCGCAAAATTTTCAAGGATTTGCGACTGCTTTTGCACATGCCGTTCAAGCGGTTAAACAACGTGGTAAAGCCGATATCGGTGAAAAAACCCTGTTAGATGTTTGGATTCCAGTCGCCAATTATTTAGTCACTGCGGCTACACAACAGCTTGATTTAAAAACAATATTAGCCACTTTACCTACGATCGCTACCGAAGGAATGGAGGCGACTCGTGATCAAATTGCTACCAAAGGACGCGCTTCATTTTTAGGCGAACGCAGTATAGGTCATATTGATGCAGGGGCAAAAACCGCGCAATTAATGGTCATTGCGATTGTGGAAACAATTAGTGCTGATTTAGCTAAAAATTAATCATTGTATTAAAATGGAAACCAAAATATTACCTAATTTTTTAGGCATTGATCATCACAGTGTTTATTCATCTAATTTAGAAAAAACCAAATTTTTTTATATGCAGGTTTTGGGATTAGAATTAGATTTACGTCGTCCGCCATTAAGCTTTGATGGAGCTTGGTTTAAAATGGGCAATTATGGACAAACGTTACATTGTTTATGTTTGCCTAATCCAGATTCAATCACAAATCGTCCGGATCATGGCGGCTTAGATCGACATGTTGCAGTTAAAATTGCAGATTTGAAACCCTTAATTATGCGTTTAGAAAAATATCAAGTTTATTATACGCGCAGTAAATCAGGAAGACCGGCAATTTTTTGTCGTGATCCAGATGGTAATGCGATTGAAGTGATTGAAGAATCGATTATTTAATTATTGAATAAGGAAAAATAAATGCGATTATGTGGTTTTGAAATTGGAATAGAACAGCCTTTATTTTTAATTGCGGGTCCTTGTGTCATTGAAAGTGAAACTTTAGCTTTAGAAACGGCTGGCTATTTAAAAGAAATAACGACTGAATTAAAGATTCATTTTATTTATAAATCTTCATTTGACAAAGCTAATCGCTCTTCTCATCAGAGTTTTCGTGGTTTAGGCATTGAACGAGGATTACAAATTTTGCAAAAAGTCAAACAACAAATCGGTGTACCGGTGTTGACCGATGTGCATGAGGATACACCTTTGAGAGAAGTAGCTGAAATTGTTGATGTTTTACAAACTCCGGCATTTTTATGTCGCCAAACAAATTTTATTCAAGCGGTGGCTGCTGTGGGTTTACCGGTGAATATTAAAAAGGGACAATTTTTAGCACCTTGGGACATGCACAATGTGGTCGAAAAAGCAAAAGCAACCGGAAATCAACACATTATGGTTTGTGAACGCGGCGCGTCTTTCGGATATAACTATTTAATTTCGGATATGCGATCATTGGTAGTGATGCGTGAAACTGGCTGTCCAGTCGTTTTTGATGCGACGCATTCGGTACAATTACCCGGGGGACAAGGACATTGTTCAGGCGGACAACGCGAATTTGTGCCGGTTTTAGCTCGTGCAGCAGTGGCGGTAGGCATTGCTGGTCTTTTTATGGAAACGCATCCTAATCCGGATCAAGCTAAAAGTGATGGCGCAAATTCGTGGCATTTAACCAAAATGAAACCGTTATTAGAAACTTTAATCGCATTGGATCAAATTAGTAAAAAATCCAATGCCCTGTTTTAATTAAAAAATAATAAAAATAACAATGAAAAAAATATTTTTTATTCATGTCGGGAAAACAGCCGGTTCAGCATTTAATCTTTTTTTACAAAAACAGTTTAATGGCGAGGATCATTGTGAACGTTATTTGATTGATGAAATTACTGAGCAACTATCCAATAAAACTCATTTAGAAAAATTAGATTATATTTCTGCACATTTAAATTTATCGGTATTTTTAAAAAATTTTGCTAAACAAGACTATTTTGTTTTAACTTTTTTAAGAGAACCGATTGCGCATTTAATTTCGCATATTAATTGGGTGATGTATATTAAAGAAATTAGTCCTCAATTTTTTGCAGCTCATCCGGAATATATTAAAGCGATGAGTTTAGAATTACGCGCAGATAATTTATATCATCCTGATGTTTTTATTAGCAAAATGATTAAATTTAGTCCACTGTTTCAAAATTATCAAGCCAAACATTTTAGAAAAAATCCCGATGATCTTTCGGTTGCTTCTATTTTAGATCATATGTCAATATTAGATATGGTAGGAATTACCGAAAATTATTCACAAAGTTTAGCTACTTTTATTGAATTAAATGATCTGAAAATTCATCCCACGATTGAAATAGTTAATAAAAATCCGGTTTATAAAATTGAAAAAGATATATTGGATAATAAAACGATTTATGATTTTGTAAACGAGTATCAAAATGTAGATAAAGAAATTTATCAGCATTTTGTGAAGTTTTAGGTTTTATTAACAGCCTTACATCATTATTTTACATAATGTAAGGCTTAATTGGATTTTTTAATTAAAATCGCTAGAATGTTTATGTAAATATTGTAATGCTAATTTAGTTTGTTCCCGCTCGTCTAAAATTTTTAACACTAAAAAACATAAGTCATAAGAATGAATGACACAGTCTAATAATACGGCTAATTTTTTTAACTTGATTGAACTCAAATTTTTTAAACTGTGAATGTTTTTAATAAAAATAGCATCTGACCAAATAGCTTGTTTCATTCCTTGACGTTTTTTGACTAATTGGCAATAAGGTTTATATCCACGAACGGCTATTCCATTAAAAGCATGAAACATAAATCCATGTTGACGTAAATATTGTTCTACTTCAGAAAACAGAGGTTGTTTTTCATATAGAGGGATAAATTCGACTTCTGTCCAAATGACTAAAGCTTCTGTTAAGCGTTGTCCTGCCCCTTTAAATACCTCTAATTCAGCCCCTTGTACATCGATTTTAATCATATCAATTTCGTCTAAAGAGGGTAAATCCGAAATGCGTACTGTATTGATTTCATGTTCAGCCTTTAATTGAACAACCTCACCTAATTGTTCAAATTGGTCAAGTAAATCAGTGTTTGGACGATATAAAGACCCTGTCATAAACCAATTGGTTTCATAAAACGTCGCTTTATTTCCTGAACCCACAAATTCAGAATAATATCGATATTGTCTTGATTGATCATACATATCATTGAGTTTTTGACATTCGATTTGATTAGGTTCAAATCCAGTGACTTTTGCTAATCCCATTTGCATTAATGGAGCGTAAGGTTCTGTTAATTTGCCATGTGTTGAAGCACCTATATCCAAAATATGTATAGGTGACTCTTGATTGAATAAAATACTGCCAATTCCGTAAACTATTTGATGCCAAATTGGAGCATTTTTTGAAAGTGTCGGATTTAATAATGAATGTTCAGCAACAATATTTAAAGGTTGGTTAGATCGATAACTAGCTAATAATAAGCGTCTATTAATTGCTTGACCTACATTTTGATTATTTAATAAATGACGCAAATTATTAAAAGCATCTTTGATAAAATAGGAGGAAAAGGCTTTTCGATATTCGTGAAATTCTTGTAAAAGCGTCAAAACCCACTGATGTACAGAGGATTGTTGAGATCGATAACTAAAAAATGGTTGGCTAGGGGGAATAAAAGGCCAAATCCAATGATGTTCTTTTAATGAAAGTTGTTTAATTAATTGTTGTACCCATTTTACAGATTCTGCACGATAACCTTGAACATGCAATAAATGAATCTTTAATAATAATATTTCAGGTTGATTAGTGAATTTTTTAAATAAATCTTCAACTAATTTAGTTGCTGTTTCCAGTAAAAAAACTTTTTGAATTGCAGAAATCTGTGTATCATATAACTGTAGATTTATAGACAATGCAGCCAAATAGGCTTTAGGAATATTAGATAAATTAGATTGCCAAATATTGAAGAGTTCTGAATTGGTAAAAGAGGTTTTTTGCAATCTTTGTTGCCAATCCAATTGAATAATACATTGTGAAGCGGATAATTTTTTAATTTCTGATTTAGGAGCTAATAAACCGCTTTTGATTAATTTTGCAGCACGATCAGATTTACAAGCGAATAAATTTAATAAATATCCATCATAAAAACTGGTTTCATAATCGACTAAAATATTAATATCGGGTAATAGTCGATAAATTTGATAACCCAAATTTTGAATTGCCTCAATTAAACCCTGATTTATAACATTACCATGTTTTAATTCAAACATTAATAAGGGGGATTGATGATTAAAAAAATCTTGCCCACCTTTTAATACATTAATTTCTTCACCTTCAGCATCAAGTTTAACAAAATCAATAGCTACTGATAATGATTTAGATTGCCAAAAAGAATCTAAAGCCAATAATTGGATTTTTTCATTTATTTCACTTTTTGCATAAAGAGAATTTAATTCACTATTCATTGAAATAGCAATTTCGGCTTGATGTGAATGATCCGATAATCCAGCATGTATCCATGTTACTTTTTCAGTAAAATGATTTAATTCTATACTTTTGGCTAATAATGACCCAGGAGAAAGAGTGGGTTCAAATGCCCAAACATGTCCGGTTGTTAATTTTTTTGCAATTGTCAACGCATAAACACCATGATTTGCTCCGATGTCCAAAACATTCATTTCAGGAGTAATATATTTTCGGACAAAACTCATTTCATCTTCAAACCAATCTTCTTGTTCCAATAAAATATAACTGGTCATTTGTTGAATAAAGGGTTGTACGCAAACAATCACATCGTTTTTTATTTTGAGAGGCCAATATATAGAATTCATTGATTTTCCTTTAAATTTAACGTAATGTTTTAACTATATTTTTTAATTTTGTAAATACTGTATCAGTTTTTATGTCTAATGATAGCGTTTTTTAAGCACAAATGCGCATCCAATTATTACCCACTCAACTAATTCACCAAATTGCTGCCGGCGAAATCATTGAACGTCCAGCCTCGATAGTGAAAGAATTGTTAGAAAATAGCCTTGATGCTCAAGCCAAACAGATTTATGTGGATATTGAGCAAGCCGGTAATCGTTTAATTCGCGTGCGCGACGACGGCGTGGGTATTGTCAAAGAAGATTTACTTTTAGCATTAACTCGTCACGCGACAAGTAAAATTCAAACCATAAACGATTTAGAGCGGGTGTTAAGTTTGGGATTTCGCGGCGAAGCTTTAGCCAGTATGGCAGCGGTTTCCAGATTAACCTTAATATCGCGCACCGCTGACAGTTCTTGCGCTTGGAAAATTTGCGCCGAAAGTTATCAATCTTATTCAGAAATTCAACCCGCTTCACATCCAATTGGTACGACGGTGATGGTTGAAGATTTGTTTTATGATTATCCCGCGCGGCGGAAATTTCTAAAAACTGAAAAAACCGAATTTTCCCAAATCCAACAAGCCATTGAACGCTTGCTATTGAGTCATAGTGAGGTTGGTTTTTATTTGACACATCAACAACGAGAGATTTTGAATCTAAAACCTGCATTATCTACTGTTGAACAACAACAACGATTAGAAGCGATTTGCGGTGAAGGTTTTATGGAACAAGCGATTGAAATTGACTACCATGCTTTTGGTTTACATTTATCAGGGTGGGTGGGTTTAGCCACTTTTAATCGCAGTCAAGCAGATAAACAATTTTTCTATGTCAATCAACGGTGGATTCAAAATCGCTTACTGAGTCATGCGATTAAACAAGCCTATCAAGATGTATTATTTCAAGGACGACATCCGGTATTCGTGTTGTATTTGAACATAGACCCCAGTGCTATTGATGTAAATACCCATCCAAGTAAACGCGAAATTCGCTTTAGAGAAGAACGTCAAATCCACGATTTTTTATTTAGTGCGTTATACCGAAGTTTAGCCGGATATCGCCCGCCAACAAGCTCTGCTTCCGCGGCGATAATCACCAGTGTTGCTGAATCGAAATCGAATATATCCGCCGCAAAATCGGAAAAAATTGCTGCGACATCAGCATCGGTAACTCGTGCAATTTCACACGCTTCAAATCATCAAACTGATTCTACTTGTCCACCTTTGGGATATGCTTTAGCGCATTTGCATAATACTTATATTTTGGCAGAAACCGCAACCGGAATGATTTTGGTAGATGCTCACGCCGCTCATGAACGGATTACTTATGAGAAATTAAAACGTCAAATGCAGCAAGGTTCAATTCCGAGTCAGCCTTTATTATTGCCTTTAACTTTTGCAATTAATGAAATTGAATTAGAGACTATTCAACAGCAATTCCATTTATTTGATCAATTAGGTTTTTCATTAACCCTTTCTGACAATCAAGCGGTTATTCTTAACGCTATTCCAGTGATATTAACGGTCGCTGATGTTGAAATAGCTTTTCATGATTTGCTGAAAGAATTACTCGATTATGGACAAAGTCAACGTTTAATTGAGCAAATTCATCAGCGATTAGCAACTGTAGCTTGCCATAGTTCTATTCGCTCTGGAAGGCGTTTAACTATTGAAGAAATGAATGCGTTATTACGCGATATTGAACAGACTGAACACGGCAGTCAATGTAATCATGGTCGTCCGACTTGGGTCGTATTAACCGGTCAACAATTGGATCAATTTTTTCTGCGCGGGCAATAATTGGTTGATTTTAACATTGCGAAATTCAATTTAAATAGGAAAGCTAGAAATTACCTCATCAATTCGTTTCATTAAAGATTGCGTTTTTTCTAAGGCGGCTAAAATATACAGATAATTTTCTAAATCTTCACGGTTTAATTTTCTATCTTTTCTATCTTTCAGCCATTTTTGACAGACTTGATAACCGCCAATATGAAATTCCCAAACATTAGGTATTACATTATCAAAATATTGGGTTTTGTTAATATAAACTTTG
>JACCEE010851840.1_pt1 | contig 23365 bp, 22 predicted proteins | sample 7449931 | NCBI WGS metagenome assembly JACCEE01 (sample SAMN15323457, study PRJNA562643) | freshwater metagenome | isolation source: river surface water | place: USA:Blue River Watershed | collected 2017-08-19 | reverse complement strand
TTTATATGTCCTTCTTGTTACTTGGCGAATGGATTGGATTTACCCTCACGTTGGCAGGTATTGCTGGAGCAATCGTTGCGATTGGCGTTACTGCTGACTCATTCATCGTGTACTTCGAACGTATTCGAGATGAAGTCCGTGATGGTCGATCATTGCGAACGGCTGTGGAAACTGGTTGGACTAAAGCTCGACGCACAATTATTGTCGCTGACTTTGTTTCAATCATTTCAGCGATTCTTCTTTATGTATTCGCCGTAGGCGGTGTGCGCGGTTTTGCGTTCACATTAGGTTTAACAACGCTCATTGATTTACTTGTGGTATTTGCGTTTACAAAACCACTTACCGTTTTGTTAGCCAAGTTTAAATTCTTCAACTCTGGCCATGCGCTCTCAGGAGTATCTGCCAAAACATTTGGAACTTCATCTCAAGTAACGAAGGAGGCATAAACCATGTCTAAGTTTTCAGGATTAGGCGCTCGTTTACACTCAGGTGAAACATCGATTGATTACATTGGAAAGCGCCGCCGTTGGTATGCATTCTCAGGACTTCTTGTAATCGTTTCGATTGCAGCTCTTTCACTCCAAGGCTTACACCTTGGAATTGAATTCAAAGGCGGATCCTCTTATACCGTCACTAAACCAGGTGGCACAATTGCTCAAGCTGAATCAGCGCTAACTTCAGCTGGCATCACAGGTGAGAAAATCATCCAACAAGTTGGAAACGACAAGATTCGTGTACAAACTGGAACTCTCAGCGCAGCACAATCCAACGCAGTTGAAGACGCCCTAGCGTCAACTTTTGGAGTAAGTGTCGAAGCAATTGATACTCAGATTATTGGACCTTCATGGGGTAAAGAAATTACTCGTAAAGCTATTTACGGCTTGGTCGGATTCTTAATTGTTGTGGTTCTTTACTTAGCCATGACTTTCGAACCAAAGATGGCCTTTGCGGCAATCGTTGCCGTTGTTCACGATGTTTTCATCACAGTTGGGATTTATGCACTGGTTGGCTTTGACGTTACACCTGCCACGGTCATCGGATTCTTAACGATTTTGGGTTATTCACTCTATGACACGGTCGTGGTCTTCGACAGAGTGCGTGAAAATACAAAATCAATAACTTCGACATCAAAGATGACTTATTCGCAAGCAGCTAATCTTGCAGTTAATCAAACTGTTGTTCGCTCGCTTAATACGACCATTGTTGCTTTGATTCCAGTAGGTTCCATTCTCTTTGTTGGTGCTGGTCTTCTCGGCGCAGGAACACTGAAGGATTTATCACTTGCTCTTTTCATCGGCCTAGCAACAGGTGCGTATTCATCTATCTTTATTGCAACTCCTTTGCTCGCAGCATTGCGTGAACGTGAACCAGCTATGCAAGCACTTGCTAAGCGAATCAATGCACGTGGTGCATCGACACTAGTTGCAACAGTCGGTTCACCTGCGGCTGATGCCAACATAGAAAAACGTGGACCTCGCAATCAACCAAAACGGAAAGGTCGCAAATAACTTTATTTGCGTCCCAGATGGACACTCTCTTACAACCCTTAATCAACTCCTTAAAGGAGCATGATCCAAAGGCTGATGTAGTAAAGGTTGAGCGCGCGTACGAAGTTGCAAAGAACGCCCATAGTGGTCAACTTCGTAAATCAGGGGATGACTACATCACTCATCCGGTTGCCGTAGCCCACATACTCTCTGAACTTGGATTAAATGATTCGACAATCATCGCGGCTTTATTGCATGACACTGTTGAAGACACTCCGTATTCGCTTACACAGCTTAAGAGTGATTTTGGAGATGAGATTTCATCGCTTGTAGATGGTGTCACCAAGTTAGATAAGTTGAGTTACGGACCGACAGCAGAAGCAGAAACTGTTCGCAAAATGGTTGTTGCAATGTCTCGAGACATCAGAGTTCTTGTTATTAAGTTGGCAGATCGTCTTCACAATGCGCGTACATGGAAGTACGTTGATCCTCAAAGCGCCGAACGTAAAGCACGCGAAACCTTAGATATTTATGCACCACTTGCTCATCGGTTGGGTATGAACGCAATCAAGTGGGAGTTAGAAGATCTTTCATTTGCTGTTCTAGAACCTAAAAAGTTTGAAGAAATCTCCAGATTAGTTGCAGAGCGCAGCCCATCGCGTGACGCCTTGACAGCGGAAGTGATCAAAACCGTCGAAGATGATTTAGCAAAAGATAATGTTGAAGCAACGGTTACTGGTCGCAAGAAACATTTCTTTAGTGTTTATCAGAAAATGGTTGTTCGTGGTCGCGATTTCAATGATATTTATGATCTGGTGGGTATTCGAGTTCTAGTAAATGATGTGAAAGATTGTTATGCAGTTCTGGGTTCGATTCACGCCAGATGGTCACCAGTTCCAGGGCGTTTCAAGGATTACATCGCTATGCCTAAATTCAACTTGTATCAATCTCTTCATACAACAGTAATTGGCCCTGATGGCAAAGCTATTGAAATCCAGATTCGCACTTTTGAAATGCATTCACGAGCCGAATTTGGTATTGCCGCCCACTGGAAGTACAAGCACGGCACTGATACAAACTCTTCGTCACCGCAGATGTTGTGGTTACGACAGCTTCATGAATGGCAGAAAGAAACCGAAGATCCATCTGAGTTCTTAGAGGCGCTACGTTTTGATTTAGGTACACCAGAGGTGTTCGTATTTACTCCAAAGGGCAGCGTCGTTGCTTTACCCGGTGGTTCCACACCAGTTGATTTCGCTTATTCAGTGCATACAGATGTTGGCAATAGATGCGCAGGCGCCAAGATTAATGGCCGCTTGGTTCCACTTGATACGCGCCTAAACAATGGTGACGTTGTTGAAGTTGTCACGAACAAGAGCGAATCCGCCGCTCCATCTCGTGATTGGCTGAACTTTGTTAAGAGCCCGCGAGCACGATCGAAGATCAAGGCTTGGTTTAGTAAAGAACGTCGCGAAGAAGCTATTGAAGCTGGTCGCGAATCAATTGCACGACAAATGCGAAAAGCAGGTTTACCTCTCCAGAAGATCTTTGCAGGACATGCTCTGTTAGAACTTGCACACGAGTTGAGATACCCAGATATTTCCGCACTGTATTCCGCAGTTGGTGACGGACATGTTTCCGCCGCTGCAATCATCGACAAACTAGTACTTTTCATGGGTGTTGAAGATTCACACCCCGAACCAACCATGGACTTTATTCCTGGGGGAGCACCCGTTGCGAAGCGTTCAAGTAGCGCAATTAAAGTTGAAGGAATAGATGATGTGCTCGTAAAACTTGCACGTTGTTGTACGCCAGTTCCTGGTGATCCAATTATGGGTTTCATTACTCGAGGTAGCGGAATCTCAGTTCATAGAAGCGATTGTGTAAACGCTGATGACCTGCGACTACATCAGAGTGATCGAATCGTTGGGGTTAAATGGCTTGATGGAGCTTCAAGTTTGTTCCTAGTAAATATTCAAGTAGAGGCACTCGATCGAGCACGATTGCTTGCTGATGTGACCAGAACACTTTCTGAGCAGCAAGTAAATATCTTAAGTGCTGCAGTAAGCACGACTAAAGACCGCGTAGCGATTTCACGATTCACATTTGAAATGGCAGATGCGACTCATCTAGGCGCTGTTTTAACTGCTGTTCGTTCAGTTGAGGGTGTTTACGACGTTTATCGCACCACAAACAATTAGTTGAACTCAGCTAAAGATTTCTGTGCTTCTTCAAGCCACGTACGTCGAGCAGCTGCGGATTCCAAAGCCTCTGTAGCCTTCTTGGAATTTCCTGCACTAGTTGCTTTAGCTGCAATCTTCTCGTAGTTATCTATTGCTCCTTGTAGTTGCGCCACAACTTCTGCAGCTCGTGCTTTCGCTGCAGGATCGGTTTTACGCCAAATTTCAGCTTCGGCTGACTTAATAGCCTCTTCAACTTTGCTTACGCGGGCGTCGAGTGCTGCACGTTTATCACGATTCGTCATACCAATTTTTTCCCATGAGCGCGCAAGATCTCTGAATTTATTCTTAGCATCTTTAACGTCGGTAAATGGCACGAGCGCTTCGATTTGAACAATGAGTTCTTCGCGCTTTGCTAGGTTGGCAGTCATTGTCACTTCGCGTTTTTCTAGATCAGCGCCCTTAGCCTGGAAGAATTGATCCTGAGCTTTCTTAAATTTTGCCCAAAGTTTTGCATCATCAGAAGGCTTACCGCGTCCAGCGGCTTTCCATTGATCCATCAATGATTTGAAAGATTTTGCAGTTGCAACCCAATCCGTTGATGTTGCTAGTTTCTCAGCCTCTGACACCAGTTTCTTCTTGGCGTCTGTAACAACTGCAGTTGTGGCTTCTAGATTGGCAAAGTGAGTACGTCGACGCTTATCGAATTTATTGCGTGAAGCAGAAAAACGTTTCCACAATTCGGTATCTGTTTTCTTATCTAAACGTGGTGCTGACTTCCACTCAGCAAGTAACTCCTTTAGTCGATCCCCGGTTGTCTTCCAACTCTCAGAAAGTGCGAGAGATTCTGCTTCTGCAACAATCTTCTCTTTTTCCACCAAGACCTGCGCACGCTTGGCAGCTTTCTCAGATTCTGCCGCAGCTTTCTTTGCTTCATAAGCACCGCGGTGACCTTCAATGAGTGGTTCTAGTTGTTCTACAGAATTAGCAAGAGCTTCAAGATCTCCAACAGCATTTATCTCTTTTACTTGCTCGCGTAATTTTTTCACGGATGCAAGAGCATCAGATGGGACCATAGCACCGCTTGTAATGCGAGCGGCAAGAAGGGCAATTTCAGATGCGACTGCTTCAAACTTTCTAACGAAGTAGGCAAGAGCCTCTTCGGCACTCTTACCTGGATATGAACCAACAGCTTTATCGCCTTGTGAAGTTTTAACGAAGACCGTTCCATCAGGTGCTACATATCCAAATTTTGCGGGATCGCCAATGAGAGCAGATGCTGCAGAAGTTGGAACTGGTATTGATAAAGGATTGATGTCAGACATGGTCTTCCCTTCAGCGCGTTAATCGACTTCGATCTTCGCTATTGGACTAACTCTTAAACTATTTATACGAGTTGGTCAGGCGGCTTGGTGAAGGTAAAAGGTACCCTGTCCCTATGTGCGCGGCGAAATTTCCCGCGTAACTGACTCCATATTTAGGCGTAGCCGAAGGGAAATACCGTGTTCATCACCTCCTTCGCTGCCCCCATGTTTGCAACCAATTGCTGGATCATCGCGGACAAAGCTGGTGGGGAATGTGTCGTTGTTGATCCAGGAATGCCAGATGTTTCTGACACCTTGGCGATGGTTCTGGGTGAAAACAATTTGAAACCTGTTGCAGCAATCATCACTCATGGTCATTTGGACCATACGTTTTCTATAGTTCCTATTGCAGATGGGTACGGCATTCCAACCTATATTCATAGTGAAGACCGGGCCTTGTTATTGCATCCAGAACGGGCTCATGGTCCTGAATTTTTAGCGACATTAAGCGCTATGGAGTTTGCTGAACCCAACGATGTACGAGAATTACGTCATGGAGCAGAAGTAGAGATGTTGGGTATGAAGTTTCACGCAATTCATTCCCCAGGTCATACTCGTGGTTCTCTCATGTTTAAAGTAAATGAAGAAGTTCTGATTAGTGGCGATGTTTTATTCGCTGGAGCCATTGGAAGAACAGATTTGCCATCTGGATCGGCAGAATCAATGCAAGATACTTTGGTTAACAAAGTTTTAACACTAGCTGATGATTTGCGTGTTCTTCCTGGGCATGGTCCTGATACGAGCATTGGACATGAAAGAAAGACAAACCCATATCTCATAGATGCTGCTAAGAAATCAGGACGACGATGAGCAAGAAGAATCAAATTCAAGCTCCAAAGGGCGTAAGCGAATATGTTCCTCCGCAATCTAGAAAGTTTGAATCTGTGCGCGAAACCCTTCTTACTCCGGCTAGAAACGCAGGGTATGAATTAATTGAATTGCCTGTTTTTGAAGATACTGAGTTATTTACTCGTGGCGTTGGGGAATCAACTGATGTTGTTTCCAAGGAGATGTACACATTCGAAGATCGCGGCGGCCGATCAATAACTCTTCGACCAGAAGGAACAGCTGGTGTAATGCGTGCAGTAATCGAACATGGTTTAGATCGCGGGCAGTTGCCCGCAAAACTTTATTACAGCGGAGCTTTTTTCCGCGCTGAACGTCCACAAGCTGGACGATTTCGTCAGTTTTATCAGGTAGGCATTGAGGCAATTGGCACACAAGATAGTGCGCTAGATGCCGAGGTTATTGCAATTGCGGATGCAGGCTTCAAAGCCATTGGATTGAAGAAATACCGACTTGAAATTACATCTCTAGGAGACTCGCAATCGCGGGCAAAACATCGTGTTGATTTAGTGGCCTACATCGAAAAATTAGATTTAGATGATGCAACCAAAGCACGTGCAACGATTAATCCGCTCCGTTTGTTTGACGATAAACGCGAAGAAGTCAAAAAGCAGATGGCCAAGGCACCATTGCTGCTTAACTATTTGTCAGATGAATCGAGAAAAGAATTCGAATCAGTACAGAAACACCTAACGGCGCTAGGGGTTGAATTTACGGTTAATCCCAGAATGGTTCGGGGTCTGGATTACTACACCGGAACAACATTTGAATTCGTTCACGAATTATTGGGTGCCCAATCAGGCATTGGTGGAGGTGGCCGTTATGACGGACTTATGGCCGAACTCGGGGGACAAGAACTTTCCGGTATTGGTTTCGGCCTGGGAATAGATCGATGCGTCTTAGCAGCTGAAGCGGAAGGAATTTCATTTGATCAGGAATTCACATCTGATTTATTCATAATTCCACTTGGTGATGAGAGTAAAACTTCCGCGTTAACTATTGCTCAGCAACTTCGAAGTTCAGGATTGCGCGTTGAAATCTCCTTTGGCGATCGGGCTCTCAAGGGCTCAATGAAGGCAGCAGATAAGAGTGGCGCTGCCTACGTAATTGTTCTTGGAGAAAGTGAAGTTTCTAGCGGAACGGTAGAACTCAAAGAGATGAGCACAGGTAAGACTTCATCGGTTACTCTTGCTTCCTTGCAGAAACATCTTCTGAGCGTTTCTTCGAAGTAGTTAACATTAGAAAAAGAGGCCGTTAAATGTTGCGCACACATGGAGCTGGAACGCTTCGAGCTTCCCATGTTGGTCAAAGTGTCACATTAACTGGCTGGGTTGCACGCCGTCGAGATCACGGTGGTGTTGCATTTATTGATTTCCGTGATGCAACCGGTTGGGTACAAGTAGTTATTCGTGATGAAAAAATTGCAGGCGCGCTGCGTGCAGAGTGGTGTTTGAAAATCACAGGAGAAGTTGTCACAAGACCTGCTGGAAATGAGAACGCTGCAGTTCCCACTGGTGCCATTGAAGTTATGGGCGATGATGTTGTTGTTTTAAGTGAAGCATCAGCGCTACCATTTCCAGTAGATAGCGGTGATGACGTAGAAATTTCAGAAGAAGTCCGCCTTAAGTACCGCTATCTCGATCTTCGTCGAGAAGGACCTGCGGCTAATTTACGTTTGCGTTCAAAAGTTACTTCAACTATTCGACGCGTCATGGAAGATGAAGCATTCCTTGAAATCGAAACACCTTACTTAACTCGCTCAACCCCAGAAGGTGCACGCGATTTCTTAGTCCCTGTGCGCTTGCAGCCAGGCAGCTGGTATGCACTGCCGCAATCACCGCAGTTGTTCAAGCAGTTATTAATGGTTGCCGGTATGGAGAAGTACTACCAAATCGCTCGTTGCTTCAGAGACGAAGACTTCAGAGCAGATCGTCAACCCGAATTTACTCAACTCGATATTGAAATGTCATTTATTGATCAAGAGGATATTTTGGCTGTTGCTGAAAAAATCTTAGTTAAGGTCTGGAAAGAAGTTCTTGATTATCAGATTTCCTTGCCTATTCCACGAATGACCTATTTGGATGCGATGGCCCGATTCGGTTCTGATAAGCCAGATCTGCGTTTTGACCTTGAACTAGTTGATTGCACATCTTTTTTTGCGGAAACCACTTTCAGAGTTTTCCAAGCACCATACGTTGGTGCAGTTGTTATGCCAGGAGGTGCTGACTCGCCACGTCGAGAACTCGATGCTTGGCAAGATTGGGCAAAAGCTCGAGGCGCAAAAGGTCTTGCTTACATCCTTGTTTCAACAGATGGCACACTCGGTGGACCAGTGGCTAAAAACTTAAGTGAAAATGAAGCTGCAAAGATCGCAGCACACGTTGGAGCAAAGCCAGGGGATGCAATTTTCTTTGCTGCAGGGGAGCGAACCGCCTCACTTAACTTGCTTGGAGCAGTGCGTCTTGAGATCGGAAAGCGTTGCGGACTGATTGACAATAATCGCTGGGAGTTTGTTTGGATTGTTGATGCTCCTATGTTTGAACCTACAGATGATGGTGGTTGGACTGCTGTGCACCACCCATTTACTGGCCCAAAGCCAGAGTATGCAGAAACTTTTGCAAAAGATCCTGCTAGCGCACTTGCCTATGCCTACGACATTGTGCTCAATGGAACAGAACTTGGCGGTGGTTCAATCCGTATTCATAACCGCACAATGCAAAAAGATGTATTTACAGTGATTGGTTTAAGTGACGAGGAAGCCGCAAGTAAGTTTGGATTCTTACTTGAAGCATTTAATTACGGACCTCCTCCTCACGGTGGAATTGCTCTTGGTTTAGATAGATTATGCGCATTACTTTCGCATTCAGATTCAATTCGCGAAGTTATTGCGTTTCCAAAAACAGCCAGTGGCGGAGATCCACTAACTGGCGCTCCGACACCTATTACTCCTGCGCAGCGCAAAGAGAGTGGAATAGATGGGGCTCCAAAAGAGGGAGCCAAGTAAGGCAATCGGGTAGGCTGGTCTCATAAGAATTTTTGATTGCGCTTAAAAAGTAGGAAGTTATGGGCCCAGGTGGAATTGCAACAATCATTGCGGCGTCATCTCTCCTAGTTATTGCCATAGCAATTAGTTACGCCGTCATTCGTGTCGGACGATTTATCGACGAAGCAAAAGCATCATTAAAGGCCGTTACCGAAGAAACAACGCCTCTCATCGAAGAAGTTCACACAACAGTTACCTTGGTGAACGGACCACTTCAAAGTTTTAACCGGATCACAAAAAACGTTGAAGACATCTCAGAGAAATTGACCAGTGCAACCACTGGACTTATCGATAAGAGCGGTCCTGCGCTTAAAGTTGCTGGCGCATTAGTTACTGCAGCGCAAATGGGAAAGAGCCGCAAGAAAAAGAAGAAGAAGGCTGAGTGATCCCCACACGTGGAATCCGCCGAAATCCGTTCGCGCTGGCTGCGCTTCTTCGAATCAGATAACCGCGAAGGTTTACTGCACACAGTTGTGCCCTCGGCATCACTTATTGCCGATGATCCAAACTTACTACTCGTCAACGCAGGAATGGTTCCCTTTAAACCCTATTTTCTGGGCGAGGTAACACCTCCATTCAAGCGAGCTACGTCAGTCCAAAAATGTGTACGAACTCTGGATATTGATGAAGTTGGAAAAACAACTCGCCACGCGTCGTTTTTCCAAATGTGTGGAAATTTTTCTTTTGGTGATTATTTCAAAGAAGGCGCCATTGCGTTGGCATGGGATTTGTTAACTCGTCCTATTAAAGATGGTGGTTACGGTTTTCCGGAATCAAAGTTGTGGGTGACTGTTTTTCACGATGACGATGAAGCTGTTCAAATATGGAATAAGAAAATAGGTATTCCATTAGAAAGAATTCAACGGCGCGGAATGGAAGATAATTTCTGGTCCATGGGAGTTCCAGGACCATGCGGACCGTGTTCAGAAATTTATTACGATCGTGGTCCCGATTATGGGGCTGAAGGTGGTCCGATTGCTGATGAAAATCGTTACATGGAAGTATGGAACTTGGTTTTCATGCAAAATGAACGTGGCGTGGGTTCAGGTAAAGATGATTTCCCGATACTTGGAGAGTTGCCAGCTAAGAGCATAGATACGGGTCTTGGTCTTGAAAGAATGGCAGCGCTCTTGCAAGGCGTTGAAAACATTTATGAGATTGATACAACCGCTCAGATTCTTAACCGTGCATCTGATTTAACTGGCGTTAAGTACGGTAAGAATGAAAAGTCAGATGTTGCCCTTCGTGTTGTTGCTGACCACGCTCGTACGTCTGCAATGTTAATTGGTGATGGAGTTACACCGGGCAATGAGGGTCGAGGTTATGTTCTGCGTCGAATGATGCGCAGAACCATCCGCAATATGCGCTTGCTGGGTTCTGAGGACTTGATCATGTCTGAGCTCACTAAAGCTGCAATCGGTGCAATGTCGCCGCAGTATCCGGAACTCAATGCAGAAAGCGATCGAATTCTGGCGGTAACACAAGCTGAAGAAGATACCTTCCTGCAAACCTTAAAGAGTGGAACATCAATTTTTGAAGTTGAGAGTGCTGCAATTAAAAAGAGCAAGGGGAGCAAGATCTCTGGCGATGCTGCATTTAAGTTACATGACACATACGGCTTCCCATTTGATCTAACGTTGGAAATGGCTCGTGAAGAAGGTCTAGAAGTCGATGAGGATGGCTTCCGACGTTTAATGAAAGAGCAACGTGATCGCGCGAAAGCTGATTCAAAGGCGAAGAAGAGCGGACATACCGACCTAAGTGTTTATAAGTCGATAGCCGATACACATGGGCTAACAACATTTATCGGGTATACCCACCAAGAAAGCGAATCAACAATCAAAGCTTTGGTTAGCGATGGCGCTTCTGTGCAATCTGCAAAATCAGGCGATGAGATCGAAGTGATTTTAGATAGGACACCATTTTATGCAGAAGGTGGCGGACAACTAGCTGATGGCGGATTGATTACTCTTTCAAATGGTGCAGTTATCGAAATTGATGACGTTCAAACACCGGTACCCGGAATCAATGTTCACCGCGGTCGTGTGCGTAGTGGAAACATCGAAGCTGGCAGCAGCGCATTTGCAAAGATTGATAATGAACGTCGTGAAGCCATATCGCGCGCACACACCGCAACACATATGGTGCATAAGGCTTTCCGTGAAATTCTTGGAGAAACTGCAACACAGGCAGGATCTGAGAATTCACCGGGTCGCTTTAGATTTGATTTCCCCGCACCTGGTGCGGTTCCTGATTCAGTTTTAAACGATGTTGAGTCTCGAGTTAATACACTCTTGCTAGAAAATCTTGAAGTAAGTGCCGAAGTTATGAGCCAAGTAGAGGCAAAAAAACTTGGCGCAATGGCATTGTTCGGTGAAAAATATGGCGATCAAGTGCGCGTAGTTAGTGTTGGTGATTGGGCTCGAGAACTGTGTGGAGGTACGCACGTTTCGCGTTCTGGTCAATTAGGTATTGTGAAACTACTTAGTGAGTCATCTATTGGTGCTGGTGTTAGGCGCGTTGAAGCTTTAGTTGGTGCGGATGCTTATAAATTTTTAGCTAGAGAACACGTTCTACTTAGCTCACTCACTGAAATCATCAAAGGTGCTCGAGTAGAAGAGTTACCCGAAAGAATCTCTGATCTCGTAAACAAGTTTAAGGAGATAGAAAAAGAGCTGGCATCTGTTCGTACTGATGCTGCGCTGGCAAAGAGCGCTGAACTAATTAAGAGCGTAAAGAAGATTGGTTCTGTTTCACTGATTAGCTCTCAGCTAACTGATGGTATAACTAGCGAAAACCTTCGAACAATCGCATTGGATTTACGGAGTAAGACCCCTTCAAGCGTTGTTGTCTTGGTCAGTGTGGTTGATTCCAAACCAGTACTTGTAGTTGCAACCAGTGATGAAGCTAGGGCTGCAGGTGTGAAGGCAGGCGCTCTGGTAAAAATTGGTTCAACAATTCTCGGCGGTGGTGGTGGCGGCAAAGATGATTTCGCTCAAGGTGGCGGAACTGACACATCGAAGATTTCAGAAGCTCTTTTGGCAATCGAACAAGTAATTACTGGAAAATAAGATGCTTCGAGGGCGACGTTTGGCCTTTGATTATGGTGATGTTCGCATTGGTGTAGCAGTATGCGATCCTGATGCGATTCTTGCATCTCCTGTCATCACTTTAAAGAACAATGATGAGCACTTATGGGACCAAATAGATGAACTAATTTCAGAGTACGAGCCAATCCATATTTATGTTGGGTCGCCAAAGCACCTTTCTGGTGCATCGAGTGTTTCGATGCAAAAAGCGGAAGAGTTTAAAGTAGAAATTTCAAAACGCTACGGTGTTGCATGCTCAATGATTGATGAAAGATTGTCCACAGTTGGTGCTGCGCGTCAACTGAAGGAGTCAGGTTTAAGTACGCGAGAAAGTAAAGCTGCCATTGATCAGGCAGCAGCAGTTGCAATTCTCGAGCAAGCAATAGCAATTGAAAAAAGAAAATAGTCAGGTGAATAAGCAAGCGTTGCTCCGAGTTTCTCTTGCGTTCGCGCTTGTTTTCTCTTTCACCTTTGCAGCGCATGAACTTCGGTCATCTAACGCTGGAACCGCGGACTATCCGACTCGGGTAATCTCTTCAACAGAGGAATTAGTTGAAATCAATGTTGAAGAAGGAGCAACAGGTTCGGCGATTGCCAAGAAGCTTTTTTCAGCAGGAGTTGTAGAGTCATCTCAAAGCTTTTTTAGAGTGGCCATTGCTGATTCTCGCGCAGCTCGAATTGCTCCCGGAATACACCTTTTAAACACAAAGATTTCGGCTGCCCAAGCCTTAGATCAATTACTCGATGCTTCGCGAATGCCAAATTTGATAAGAGTTTTTGAAGGAGCTTGGAATTCTGAAGTTTTCGCTATGTTAGAAAAGAATGGATTTGAACGTAAAGAAATTGTTAAGGCAGTGGGCAATGTTAAGAAACCAGAAGGCTTTAAGGTACTAGAAGGGTTATTGTTTCCCGCACAGTACAGCTTCACAAAAGGTACAACGGCACAAGAAGCGTTACAGTCCATGATCGAAAAGTTTGAGTTTAAAACTAATTCCTTGCCATTAAACTCAGACCCAAATTTTAGTGCACAAAAACTCTTGATTATGGCTTCGATCATTCAAGCCGAGGGCGAGATAGAAGATTTCACAAAGATTTCTAGGGTAATCCTTAATAGGTTGAAAATAGGTATGCCATTGCAGATGGATTCAACCATCAACTACGCGATAAAAGCTCGGGGGAGTATCTTCGTGAGCAAGAAGTCAACTTTAGTAAAGTCTGACTACAACACGTATCGTAAATATGGATTGCCACCCGGACCAATTGGAAATCCGGGATTAGACGCTATTCAAGCAGCCCTTAATCCGGCCGTCGGAGACTGGCTGTACTTCATTACAGTTAGCCCAGGAGATACACGATTCACAGCTGACTTTTCTCAGTTTAACCAATGGAAAGTTTTGTATACAAAGAACAGAAAGGCGGGTGCATTTAATTGATTCAAGCAGCTGTTCTTGGTTCACCCATTTCGCATTCACTTTCGCCTCGCTTGCATAATGCAGCCTATAAGTTTCTTAATGTACCCGGTACATATTCTTCTTTCGAAGTGCCGGCTGGAACACTGACTAAATTCTTGTCAGATAAATCTGATTCTTGGACTGGCTTCTCCTTAACCATGCCTCTGAAAGAGGAAGCACTCGATTGCGTTGACTTCGTAGATCCTTTGGTTTTGCGGATTAAGAGCGGAAATACGATAGTTAACGAAGATGGTGCTTGGAAACTATTTTCTACAGATGTTATTGGCTTTAAGAATGCTTGGGATTTACACAGCGCCACTAAACCTACCTCAGTTGTAATTATCGGTTCTGGAGCAACTGCCAGAGCAGCCGCAGCAGCCTTTGACTTTACTGGCACGCGTATTCAAGTAATTCATAGAAACTCCGAACGAGAACATTCGTTGCGAAGTTGTGTACAGCAGTCCTCTATGACTTTTTCACCATGGGTATTCAATGAAGTTCTTTTGACCTCAGATCTCGTTATTAATACAACACCTAAGTTTGCTTTAGATGAATTTGCCGCAGGTCTTGTTACTATGCCAACTGGGATCTTCTTTGATGCACTTTATGATCCATGGCCAACACATTTTGCTCATTCATGGAGCGAGCAGGGAGGTCGAGTCATGGGCGGTTTAGAGCTTTTAATCGCTCAAGGAATTGAACAGATAAAGTTTTTCACAGGCGCCGACATCTCCACATCTGAGTTATCCCAATTCTTAAGGAGCGAATTCTCAGTTTAACCTCATAGGGTGCATTTAGCTCCGTATGTAATTCTATTCTTCTTTTCAATCAAAATTTCTTTAGAGGACCTGCGTTTTCATAAGATACGCAACATCCTTTTGTTAAATCTTTTTGTTCTTCTTTTCCTTCATTCAATTCTCGTGGGTGATTTATTCTCACAGATCTTTTCAAGCTTCATATTCTTTTCAATTTTTACAATACTGTTTTTAGTTGGATTTTTGATACCGACTGATTCGGGCATAGGTTTTGGCGATGTAAAATTACTGACCGTACTTGCTTTTGGTTTCATCGATGTGGGTTTTCGACAGATAGAAATTTACTTTCTCTCACTGTGGTGTGCCCTATTTCTGCAAGTGTGCCTTCATTACATCCACAAAAGAAAGTTCCTATCTCCAATGGCGATGGCACCCAGCATCTTTCTAGCGGTTTGGCTTTATTTATGCGCCCCGATTGGTCTTCTTCTGCCACAATAGGACAATGCGTTGGTTAACAGCAGGAGAGTCACATGGTCCAGCCCTTACGGCAATCGTGGAAGGTTTACCCGCGCACATAAAGATTTCTACAGCAGATATTGATAAAGACTTAGCACGACGACGCTTAGGGGTTGGCCGCGGAGCCAGACAAAATTTCGAAGCAGATAAAATCACGATCAAAGGTGGAATTCGTTTAGGAGTTTCTCAAGGCGGACCAATTGCAATTGAAGTAGGCAATTCGGAATGGCCTAAGTGGGAAAAAGTTATGTCAGCAGATCCGATAGATGAATCTGAATTATCGGGCTTAGCGCGCAATGCACCATTAACTCGACCACGACCAGGGCATGCAGACATGGTTGGAATGCAAAAATACGATTTCGATGACGCAAGGCCAATTTTGGAACGCGCTAGCGCACGTGAAACAGCAGCGCGAGTTGCGTTGGGAGCGATTGCTCGAGCTTTCTTAGAACAAAGTGTTGGAATAAAGATTCTTAGTCATGTGATTTCCATCGGTGGCGTTCGAGTACCTGATGATGCAGTTTTGCCCACTGAAAATGATCAATTAAAAATTGATGCAAATCCAGTCAGATGCGCTGATGAAAAAACGAGTGAACTAATTATTCAAGAGATTGAAAAAGCGCACTCCGATGGTGACACTTTGGGTGGAGTGTGTGAAGTTCTAGTTTTTAATTCCCCACCAGGACTGGGTTCTCATGTCCATTGGGATCGCCGCTTGGATTCTCGTTTAGCGGGAGCAATGATGGGTATTCAAGCAATTAAGGGAGTTGAAATTGGTGATGGTTTTCTAACGGCTACTCGTCGTGGATCTGTTGCTCATGATGAAATAGAGAAAAACTCGTCAGGCAAGATTGTTAGGCGTACAGATAGAGCCGGTGGCACAGAAGGCGGAATGTCCAATGGCGAGATTCTTAGAATAAGTATTGCGATGAAACCTATTTCTACTGTGCCAAAAGCCTTAGACACAATTGATGTTGCAACAGGTGAAGCCGCCAAAGCAATCAATCAACGATCAGATGTATGCGCAGTACCTGCAGCAGGAGTTGTGGCAGAAGCAATGGCAGCCCTAGTTCTTGCTGAAGCTGTTCTAGAAAAGTTTGGCGGAGATAGCGTTTCTGAAACTCGTCGAAATTTCGAGTCTTATATGAAAAATCTTCGTTTTAAATAAAATGCCGCCACGCGTTATTTTGATCGGACCTCCTGGTGCTGGAAAATCCAGCGTTGGTAAATCACTTGCACGACTTCTCAACGATGATTTTGTCGACACTGACTCGGTTATTTCTGAACAAGAGAATCAGAGCATCAGTGAAATTTTCGTGGATAAAGGTGAACCATACTTTCGCGAAAAAGAATTAGAGGTTCTGCTTCAGCAGATCCAAACGCATTCGGGGGTTCTAAGTCTCGGCGGTGGTGCCCCACTTTCAGAAACTGCTCAATCTGCGATTAAAAGTTCAGGTTCTGCAGTTGTTTTCTTAGATGTTTCACTCGCTGGCGCAGCTCCACGCGTTGGTTTCAACAGAGACAGACCACTTCTGTTGGGTAATCCTCGTGCACAATGGCAAGAGCTTATGAATATAAGACGGCCAATTTATGAATCGTTAGCGCACCATTGCATTGTTACTGACAAGTTAACGCCAAACGAAGCAGCAGCACAGATTGTTACACTTCTGGCATGAGTGTTATCACTGTGAAATCTGAGCATCAATACGATGTCGTGATAGGTAACCCTTGGCTAGATGAGTTGATTTTGAATGCTTCTCATTATTCTCGAATCGCCATTTTTTTCTCAGAAAACCAAAAGGCTTTGATACCGAATATTTCCATTGAAGCAGATGTTCATTATTTCCCGTTGCCCGATGGTGAAGCGGCAAAATCCACTCAAACTTTGGCGAAGATGTGGGATTGGCTGGGAGCCGCTGGATTCACTAGATCAGATCTCATCGTTGGTATCGGCGGAGGAACGATTACTGATGTGACGGGTTTCGTGAGTGCTTCGTGGCTACGTGGTGTTGATTGGATTGCCATTCCAACAACGCTTGCCGGAATGGTTGATGCATCAATTGGTGGAAAGACGGGAATTAATAGTGAGTACGGCAAAAACTTAATTGGGGCCTTTCATTCACCAAAGAAAGTAATTATTGATTCGACATGGCTAAAGTCTTTGTCTACGCGAGATATCGCTGCTGGTTTAGCCGAAGTAATAAAAACAGGATTTATTGCCGATGCAAGCATTCTGGAACTATTGAAGAGTTTTGATATAGATAAAGATCGCGATAATTTGAAACTGTTGGATCAATTGATCGAAAAATCTGTTTCGGTAAAGGCAAGAGTGGTTAGTGCTGATTTTAAAGAAAGTTTTGAACGTGAAGTTCTCAATTATGGACATACTCTCGGTCATGCCATTGAGCGCTATTCGAAATACTCCCTTCGTCACGGAGAAGCGGTATCAATTGGACTTGTTTTCGCAGCACATTTGTCAGCGGAACACTGCGGTCTGTCATCCGATGAAGTTTCGCTGCATGTTGAGCTACTCAGCAAGATTGGCTTGCCAACAACTTTTGACCGTGCGGCGTTCTCTCAACTACATGCGTTGATGGGTATCGATAAGAAGTCTCGTGGAAACACGCTCCGTTTTGTCGGATTGTCGTCAATAGGTAAGACACAACGAATTGAAGGATTGAACGTAGAAGAACTTTCAAAAGTGTATGAGAAAATATCCCAATGAAGGTACTAGTGATTAATGGGCCAAATCTTTCGCGCTTAGATATTCGAGATTCATCGATATATGGTGATCTGAGTTATCCGCAGCTGGTGAATTTGATAGAGAGCTCTGCATCTTCACACGGTTTTGCTGCCGATGTTCGCCAAAGTGATGATGAGTCAGAGATAATTTCATGGCTTCATGAAGCAGCTGATAATTCCTATCCAGTCATCATCAATCCAGCGGCCTTCACTCACTATTCGTATGCAATCCGTGATGCAGCCGAACTTGTTAAATCTCCTTTAATTGAAGTACATCTATCGAATCCTTTAGCACGTGAAGAGTTTCGCCATACCTCAGTGATTTCTGGTGTAGCCAACGGAACAATTGGTGGTTTTGGTCCCAATTCATACGCACTGGCTATGAGCGCACTAAAAGCTCTTCTATAGCGGGTATCCTTACTCCCTTGACTATCGGCAATCGATAGCCCGGCCAATTTGGCCCGATTACAGGAAAAGTGTGGTTATACAAGTGGCAACAACGAATGATCTTAAAAATGGAATGACGTTAGACATAGAGGGACAACTATGGAATGTTGTCGAGTTCCAGCATGTTAAGCCAGGTAAAGGTCCAGCATTCGTTCGAACCAAGCTCAAGTCTGTGCTTACTGGAAAAGTTGTAGACAAAACTTTCAACGCCGGCGTCAAGATTGACGTTGCAATTCTTGAAAAGCGTGAAATGAACTTCTTATACAAAGATGGCGAAGATTTCGTATTCATGGATAACAAAACTTTTGATCAGACCAACATTTCCTCTGAGGTTGTTGGGGACGCTGTAAATTACATGTTAGAAAATACTGAAGCCATTGTTGCTGTTCACGAAGGAAATCCTTTATACATAGAACTTGCAGCATCGGTACCTCTGAAGGTCACCTATACCGAACCTGGAATTCAGGGCGACCGTTCTTCCGGTGGAACTAAGCCAGCAACTGTTGAAACGGGAATTGAAATTCAAGTGCCACTTTTCATCAAGCAAGATGAGATTGTAATTGTCGATACTCGAGATGGTTCGTACCAAGGTCGCGCTTAAAGGTGTCAGCACGAAGTAAGGCTCGTAAGCAATCTTTGGATCTTCTGTACGAATCCGATATACGTGGAAAAGCTTCACTTGATTTACTCGCTCTCCGAGACGTCGAAGAAGAGGGTCCCGACGCGAGACCTATTCGTGATTACACCAAAGTTCTTATCACGGGTGTTGATACCAATAAGCGCAAGATTGATGAATTAATCTCAACTTACGCCCAGGGATGGGATATGGATCGCTTACCAGCCGTTGATAGAAACATCCTGCGTCTAGGTATTTACGAATTATTGTGGCAGCAAGATGTTCCAGATGGCGTTGCTATTGATGAAGCCTTGGCGCTGGCTAAGGAGTTATCCACCGACGAATCATCAGGATATATACACGGTGTTCTTGGAAGAATTGCTTCAATTCGCAGCGATCTTAATCTTTAGTTATAAAAAAAGATTTAAGTTCTGATTCATTATTGGAAGAAATCATCGATAAGAATGCAACATCACTTGATCGAAGCGAGAGTACTTCACCATTCCAGTCACTTCGCATACCTATGATTATTTGAGTGAATTTATCAAGTAGCGTCAGGGGCACTGAGTTTGAGGCAGGCAAGGAATCGCGAATTTTTCGCAAATCTATAATTACGCGGTTTTCGAAGTGAGTTTTACTAGAAACTTCTCTTTCACCTAAGAGAGCGCTCATGGGAAGCTGGTAAGTGTTAGCAATAATTTGCAGATTTGCTACAGAAACCGAACGTGTTCCACGTTCATAGGATCCAAGCACAACATCTTTTATCTTTTCTCCGCTGGCTACCTCGAACTCCTTAAGACTCCATTTTCTCTTTATGCGGATACTGCGAAGGGTTCGTCCTAGTTGCTTGGCTGTTTCAAGAGTTTCGGCGTTCTTTCTCATGGTGGCAAATCTAAGTTACCCCGAGAAACGCCGATTTTTCCTGTCCACAGGTGCTACTTCTTTGGTGCTATTCTTCGCCTGCATCCTTTAACGACCCATCCTGCGAGGTGGGGAAGGAGATTTACATGAGTGTCGCCCTGCCTTCGGCAGATATATCTCGAGCGTTGATTCGCATCTCCCATGAAATTCTTGAGCGCAATGGTGGCTCCCATAATTTAGTTCTACTCGGAATCCCAACTCGTGGCGCTCATCTTGCTCACCGTATTGCAGTGATTATCGAAGGAATTGAATCTAAACCTGTTCCAGTTGGAACATTGGACATAACACTTCACCGAGATGACCTTCGCTTGCGTCCACCGCGAGCTTTGATGCCAACAAAGATTCCAACTACCGGGATTGAAGGTAAAGACGTTGTTCTTATCGATGATGTGTTTTTCTCAGGCCGAACCATTCGAGCAGCCCTTGATGCACTTGGAGAGATCGGGCGTCCACGCACGGTGCAACTAGCAGTACTTGTTGATCGAGGTCATCGAGAGCTGCCGATTCGAGCTGATTATGTAGGAAAGAACTTGCCTACATCGCTAGACCAATCAGTAAAAGTTCATCTTACGGAAATTGATGGAGTTGACGAAGTTCTAATCGGCAAGGCTGGCGAACTATGAAACATCTTTTGTCAATAAATGACCTTAACCAAAGCGAAGCAATTTCGATCTTAGATACTGCAGTCGAACTAGCGCGAGTTTCAGATGCACCAATGAAGAAATTGCCCACATTGCGCGGTCGAACGATTGTCAATCTATTTGCTGAAGATTCAACTCGCACCCGAATCTCATTTGAAGCTGCGGCCAAGAGATTATCTGCAGATGTAATTAACTTCAGCTCCAAAGGTTCCAGCGTCAGTAAAGGCGAATCCTTAAAAGATACTGCTCAAACTCTTCAAGCGATGGGGGCTGATGCGGTCATTATTCGCCACCAAGCATCAGGTGCACCACATCGTTTGGCTTCTTCTCAGTGGATGTCTGGAACAGTAATTAATGCCGGTGATGGAACACACGAACATCCCAGCCAAGCGCTTTTGGATGCATACACACTTCGAAAGCATTTAATGCAAGGGTCTAAAAATCTACAAGGATTACATGTGGCAATAGTGGGCGATATCTTGCACTCTCGCGTCGCACGATCAAATGTTTTGTTGCTATCAAAGCTTGGAGCAACGGTTACCGTAGTTGCGCCTCCCACTCTGTTGCCAGTTGGTATCCAGAGTTGGCCTGCGAAAGTTTCCTATGATTTCGATGATGTAATTCCACAAGCCGATGCCATCATGATGCTTCGCGTGCAAAGCGAAAGAATGAATGAACTTTTCTTTCCAAACGCACGGGAGTATTCGCGCTACTTTGGATTAAATTCTGATCGAGTAAAGCGAATGAAAAAAGATTCGATCATTATGCATCCAGGACCCATGAATCGTGGATTAGAAATCACTGCTGATGTAGCTGACAGTGCTCGATCAGTAATTGTGGAGCAAGTCAGCAATGGAGTTAGCGTTCGAATGGCTATCTTGTATACGCTCTTAACTGGAGAAGGAATTGAATCAGGAGCACTCGCATGAGTAAGAATTATTTTATTTCGGGTGGAACTCTAGATGATGGTTCCAAGAAGGATTTATTCATCAGTGAAGGCAAAATCAGCGGTTTTGAAAATCCAACCAACAGCGGAGCTGAAGTAATTGATGCTTCAGGAAAGATAATTCTTCCTGGACTAGTTGATCTTCACACGCATCTTCGCGAGCCAGGAAAAGAGGACTCCGAAACTGTTTTATCAGCTTCTCGCGCCGGTGCTAAAGGTGGATTCACTGCCCTTTCTGCAATGCCAAATACTTCACCAGTTGCAGACACTGCGGGTGTAGTTGAGCAAGTGTTTCGCTTGGGAATTGAAGCAGGTTTATGTGATGTTTTTCCTATCGGCGCGGTGACAAATGATTTAGCGGGAAGCGAATTATCTGAAATAGGCGCCATGGCCGATAGCGCTGCACGAGTACGTATTTTTAGCGATGACGGACACTGTGTTTCGAACCCAGCTGTTATGCGAAGAGCACTTGAGTATGTAAAGAAATTTGATGGAGTAATCGCTCAGCATGCGCAAGATCCAGACCTCACAGTTAATGCTCAAATGAATGAAGGAATTATCTCCTCAGTTCTGGGACTGAAGGGTTGGCCGGCTGTAGCAGAAGAAGCAATCATTGCTCGCGATGTTTTACTAGCCGATCACGTCCAATCTCGATTGCATGTATGTCACGTTACAACTGCAGGGGGCGTTGAGATTATTCGCTGGGCTAAAGCACGAGGAATAAACGTTACCGCTGAAGTAACACCTCACCACCTATTGCTAACAGATGAGCTAGCAGCTTCCTATGATCCGGTTTATAAAGTCAATCCTCCACTTAGAACAGAAAAAGATGTACATGCACTACGCGAAGCGCTGGCAGAGGGAATCATTGACATAGTTGCTACCGATCACGCACCTCATCCGGCAGAGAGTAAAGAGTGCGAATGGCAGGAAGCTGCCTTTGGAATGCTTGGGTTAGAAACTGCACTCTCCATCGTTGCTCTGACTATGGTTGAAACGAAGTTGTTGGATTGGAAAGGTGTAGCAGAGCGTTTTTCAAGGACTCCAGCGCGTATTGGACGATATTCCCTCCAGGGCGGGCACTTTAAAGTTGGCGAAATGGGAAATCTCACGGTAATTGACCCTCGTGCCAGTTGGAGAGTGGACCGTGACTTAGTAGCCTCTCGTAGTCGCAACACTCCTTTTCACGGAATGGAACTACCTGGCGTGATTTCTGAAACTTTCTTCAATGGAGTCCCAACGTTGCAAAAAGCTGCGTTAGTTCCGTATGCAAACGTGGATGGTAGATCATGAGCAAAGCCTTCTTAGTTCTAGATGACGGACGAATTTTTGAAGGATCATCTTGGGCTTTTGAAGGCACAACTTTTGGTGAAGCAGTCTTTCAAACAGGCATGACGGGCTATCAGGAAACATTGACAGATCCTTCTTATCACAAGCAAGTTGTTGTTATGACTGCACCGCACATTGGCAATACAGGAATAAACACAGAGGACAACGAATCTAAGAAGATTTGGGTTTCAGGATTTGTTGTTCGTAATCCTTCGCCAGTAACCAGTAATTGGCGCAGTGAAAACTCACTTGAACAAGAATTGATAAAGCAAAAGATTGTTGGCATTTCAGGAGTTGATACTCGGGCTGTAACAAGACATTTACGCGATCGAGGGGCGATGCGTGTCGGAATATTCTCAGGTCAGAATCTGAGCAGAGAAGAAATGGTGATTGAAGTACGCAAGCAACCTCAAATGTCTGGTTCTTATCTAAGTGAAGATGTATCTACAAAACAAACTTACGTTGTTCCCGCTATTGGTAGAAAGAAATTCACAGTAGCTGCTATAGATCTGGGCATAAAGGGTGCAACTCCACGTGCCCTTTCCATTCGCGGTGTAGAAACACATGTGATGCCCTACAACACATCATTTAGTGACGTTGCAGCGCTCAAACCAGATGGCGTTTTTCTCTCCAATGGTCCAGGGGATCCAGCAACGATGACGGCAACGATCGACTTAGTACGTGAAGTTTTGTTGGCGGAGATTCCAGTATTCGGAATTTGTTTCGGACATCAAATTTTGGGTCGTGCTTTAGGCTTTGAAACTTATAAGTTGCAATTTGGGCATCGCGGTATTAATCAACCAGTAATCGATAAGAACACCAATAAGGTTGAAATAACTGCTCACAATCATGGTTTCGCTTTAAAGGCTCCAACGGATGGAGTTTTTTCAACAGTTTTTGGAACTGGTGAAGTAACACACGTATCTCTGAACGACGGTGTGGTGGAAGGTTTGCAACTGTTGGAAAGGGGAGCTTTTAGCGTGCAGTATCAC
>JACCEE012219909.1_pt1 | contig 23385 bp, 30 predicted proteins | sample 7449931 | NCBI WGS metagenome assembly JACCEE01 (sample SAMN15323457, study PRJNA562643) | freshwater metagenome | isolation source: river surface water | place: USA:Blue River Watershed | collected 2017-08-19 | reverse complement strand
TTTGAGTCTGGTGCGGGTGGTCGGATTCGAACCGACACGCTTGAAAAGCAAGGGTTTTTGAGACCCTCGTGTCTACCGTTCCACCACACCCGCGCCACATCCAATGCCACAAACTCAATCAGATGACGGTTAGTCTAACGCCGCAATCGCGTCAGCCAGATTGGATGGGGCGAGGTGGGCATACCGCATCGTCATCTGGATTGTCGAGTGGTTTAAGAGCTTGCTCACGGTCTGAATTGGGATGCCCTTCTGGACGAGTCGAGAGGCAAAGGTGTGCCTCAGGGTATGCAGGGTCACGTCAGCCAGCCCAAGGTGCTCCACAGCCCTCGTAAAGCGCTTCTGGAGGGCATCGTAAGGGGTAGGAAAGAGCTTCCCCTGTCCGTGCCTTGAGACGCGCTCTGCGATGATAGTTGAGGCGCGTTTGGTGAGGGGGATGGTGTGGTCGCGTCCGTTCTTGGTGTCCCAGATGGTCACCTGACCGTTGCGAACGTCCTTCCCCTCCATCTTGAGGAGTTCCCCGCAGCGCATACCAGTGTCCAGCAGCACCGCGCAGCACTCGAACAAGTCGTGATCTGACCAGTTGAGGGCGATGAGGTTGAGTAGCTCGTTCTCTTCGCCCTTGGTCAAGAAGCGCAGCCGCCCTTGGCTCTCCTTCTGCCGTGGGATGTACGGCAGCTTCTCCAAGGCTTCGCTTTGGTGCGCGTACTTGAGCACCTTCGAGAGCGCTGACAGCTTGCGGTTGATCGTGCCATTGGCGTTGCGATGCAATTTAAGATGTTCGATGTAAGTAGCTACCCTCTGCGTAGTAATTTCTGATACGTACACATTGCGACCAAAGAAAGCGAGGGCAGCATCGCAGTTGAGTTGCACCGCTTTTTCGGACTTCGTGTCCCGCCAGTGGGCAGCGTGGCAGCGATCTACGGCTTGCGAAAGTGTCCAATCCTTCGAGCCGATAATTTGAGGAGCCTCCCTGCCCTCCAAGATAGCCAGCCTTGTTGATACCTCCCAACGCTCTGCTTCGTCGCGTGTGGGCAGGATACGGCGCTTACGTACGCCATTCACGGCGACGTATGCCTCGAACCCCTTGCCTCGTGGTGTGATGCTCATTCAATGGTCTCCATAAGTGTTGCCAGTACGCGCTTGCCCTTGGTTGTCAGGGCAATGCGCTTGCGAACTCTGAACATTGGGTCTTCCTGTGTTTCCAGTAGTCCGTGTCCTCCTTGTGATTTTACACCAAATTCGGTCAGCTTGCTGATGTTGCGAGAGGCAGCAGCCGAAGACACTCCCAAAGCTGTGCCAATGTCCTTGATTGACACACCATCTGGCTTATCCGCGAGGGACGCTGTGTAGAGGAACGAGAGCACCGTTTGAACGGGCATCTCTGGATCGAATTTCCTGAACTCCTCGACAGCCCTGATGAGCTTCTGGAGTGTCTTGCGGTTTACGTTAGCCATGAGATCACCACCAGCCATTCCCACAATTGGATGTACACATCCTGCCCATCTCTTTCATACGCTACCACACTTTCTGCGATACCGCAACGACTGATTGAGACCTCTACCCACTTAGTTGTGATAAACATTGTTTGCCCTCCAGAGGATGCGGGGAATAGAGCGAGGAGTCTAACAATCGGTTGATTTTGGATTGTCGTTTTTTATACTTTGGTTTGAGCCAAACTCTGTTGGCTGAAATTTAAGCACCCCCCTTACCCCATGATAGTATTGCGCCCTTCCGCGAGGCGCAGCGTATAGCGAAGCCGAGCAATTCACGGCGAAGCCGCTGATCAATAGTGAGCGTAGCGAACGTCAAGCTCTGCCGAAAAAAAAAGGCTCAAGCCGAAGCCTGAGCCTTTTACTTGCGACGGATCATGTCGATGATGCCGAGAAGCAGAGCAACGAAGCAGATGATCCAGTAGACGATTGTGAATGTGTGTTTATCAATGGACATGGTACGAGACATTGCGAATGTCTCTGTCCCAACAAGCACGGCATTCCTTGCATTGGTTGTCCTGCATCGGAGCACGACAGACGAAGCCGATAGGCTGAGTCTTGTGCACCGTTGAGGTGTTGGCGAAGCGCTTGGGCGCTGGCTCATCGATGAGTTGAGCCGAGACGCGAACTACGAGGTTGTCAGGGAAGTCCCCGAACATCTCGTTGAACTGCTCGACGATCTTGTACTCACGAGTGGGTAGCCAGTGCATCACCTGAGGTGTTGCTTCTGCGACGTACACGATCTTCATCAGATGGGCTACGGACTGTAGATCGCCCGAGTCATGCCAACGAAAGTACGTGTCGCCAGTCGAAGCAATGAGCGCAGCCATTGCGGAGACCCATCGAGGGTCATCGATGGATGCGGCACGTTTCTCCATAGCTTGCTGCACGTTCTTGAAGAGGTAGCGCCCCTTGAGAGCGTAGCACGTCGAGCAAACGGAGTTTGCGACGTTGCGAAGCTTGGAGCCAACGTCACACATTGCAGCGGGGATGCTGTAACCGTGGCAAGGCATTTTGCTTGGTTTGGACAGAGTGCCGACGATAGATTCGGCTTGTTTACGAGTGAAGTGCATAGGCACGAGAGCGATAGACTGCTGCATCATGCCACCTGCTTGAAGCGGTATTCCTCTGGCGCGAGGGAGTTCCAGATCGAATAATCTGGGTCGAGACGTTGTGCCATACCGCGCAGGGCGTAACGCTCTTCGCGTCCTTTGACCCAAGTGCCGTAATGGTCTGAGTATTCGTAACTCCAGTCGTGACGAGCTAATGCTGCTTTGTATTGTTCCAAATCGGACATGATAGTTCTCCTTAATCAATGATTTCAACAGAAGCGTGGGTTTCAATCCACACATGAGCGCCGCATGAAAGCGGCGATTCAGGCGAGTACACAATTTCTGATTCGCCATGAATTTTAACACGGTGCGCGTAGTCGTTTGACTTGTACGTTTTGACCGTGAGGACTGGCAGGTTTTCGCCAGTCTTGCGATTGTGTTTGATGTGGTGTTGGTTGACGTGAATGATAGTTTTCATTTCAAAGACTCCACATCAGCAGTGACTTGTTCGAGGACGGATTCGCGAGAGCCGCGATAGCCCATGTCTTTGAGAATTGCGTAGGCTGTACGACCACGGTTGACACGCATACCGTGGAGTTCAAGACGCAATGCGGAGCGCAGCGCAGCGAGGCGAAACGCGAAGATTTGTTCACCGACGAGGACGCTCATGCTGCCTCCACACGGTATTCGCGAGTGATCGCACGACGAATGATCATCATCACGCCAAATTCAGGGTCACGCAGACCAGATGCTTTGGCAGCTTTGAGTGTTTTGAAGGTGTGCTCGACACCGTTGTGTTTGATAACCCAAACGATGCGTTTGGTGATTTTTTGAATCGACATGATAGTTCTCCAGAAAAAATAGATGAATGAAAAGGGAGCCGAAGCTCCCGCGATTACCACCAAGAATCGTAGTACACGTCCTTGCCAGATTGGATTGCAGCGACTGCTTTGCCAATGAATGCGCCAGTCGCTTCAATGTCTGTGGGATAGATTTCGGGCTGACCGAAGAAGAATCCAGAGCGTGGCTCTAGGCGATTGTTGATGAGATCGAGCGACAGCATCGCGAGATCATCAAGCGTCAAGCGCAGCGGTATGCAATTGAAGTCGCCTTGCGCTTCGGGATTGCGCTCACGGTAGAGGTCTTCCATCCAGCCGTGCAGCGCGTTGAACTTGCGCCAGTACGCAATGTCTTCGCGTTTGATACCCTCAGCAATCGAGGTGTCAGTGTTGTCGCTGTGCTTCTCAACAGCGTAAGCGTACATATCGAGTCCCATGTGAATCTCCTTAGGCGAAAGTGATAGTTTGACCAGCGCAGCGCATACGCAGCACGTTGGCAGCTTTGAAAGCACGGATGCAGTCGTCACGCCCGTTGCGGTGCAACAGGTTGTTTTCGAGAACGGGGTAGTGACCCCGAATGAGCATCGGCTTGTACAAGAACTTGCAATTGAGGGTGCGTTGGCGACCATCGACGGTGACGAAGGTCACCGAGAAGATGCGTCCGTTGGTGCTACGCAAGAACACGAAAACACTGATGATCTTTTTGATCTGATCGATACGGGATGAAAACATGATAGTTCCTTATGAGAAGAAGTTACGATTACGCAAACATTGACTCAACAGAAGAGCGCAGCTTGAGTTGTTCTGGGGTGTACTCAGGGCGTTCCCATTTGCCATCGACGAGCACACCAGCGATGTCGTGTGCGTAGATGGAGCCAGTCTCGGTGTAATGACCTTCGACAGTAGCCATGCGGATGTTGCCCTTGCGATTGTCCTCAATGGTAGCTTGCCAGCCATTGCGAAGGACAATGCGTGTGCCTTTTTTCAGATCGTTCGTTTTCATGGTCATTCTCCAGAGTTGAGTTGTTTCTCGATAGCGGCGCGTTTTGCGGCGCGTTCGGCTGCTTCACGCGAGGTGTGAAGTTCCAGTTCTGTGGTAGTGACTGCTGCACCGTCATTACGCGAGTAGTGATAGTGTTTGCCAGCGTCGTAGTGGTAATCGACAGCGCTGAGTTCAGCAGCCATGCCGATGAAAGAACGCACGTCGTCAATGCTCCAATGGGAAGGAACTTTGAACTTGGTGTAGCCGATAGAAACAACGATGGATGTGGTCATGGTATTACTCCTTGAAAAGACCGATGAGCGCTGCTGAGGACATGATGCACGTAATGGCAGCGAAGAGCATTACGGCATTGCGATACGGGTTGAAGCCCGTGATCATATCGACCGCGAACCACATACCTACGATGAGTAGGATAACGGCTGCGAGAGATTTGAGACGTTGGATAACCATGATAGTTCCTTTCGGGAAAAAGGCTTATTCAGCCTTGGATGCTGCGCGATACAGCTTACGGAGAGTGACCAGTTGTTCCTGCGCGTTGCTCAGTTGCTCTTCGAGGTGTGCGATGTAGCCATCAGACTTCTCTTGCTCGATAGCAGCGTTGAGTTTCTCCTCAAAGGTGAAGACACGTTCAGCGGCTTTCTTGCCCCAGAACTCACAATTCTTCATAAAGCCTTCGAGCATCACCTTCTTGGTGAAGTCGTCAGCGCCTTCGAGGATGGTCAGGATGTCTTGGTTCATTTGAAATCTCCGTGTTGGTTAATGTGCCGCGTAGCGGTGGATACCAACTAAAAACTCGGACAAGCACGGAGCGAAGCGGAGAACAAAAAAGTTTATGAGTAGAGGAGGCGCGAAGCGCCGAGCAACGGAAAGCGGAGCGAAGCGGAGCGGTAAAGTTTTTTGTGGTGCTTGTCTGAGTTTTAACGGAGCGAAGCGGAGTGATAGTTGGTATACAGTTTACCACATTAGCCAACACGGAGATTTCATTCGAGGTGAACCAAGGCATTCTGACCCGCGCGCTGATGACTTCACCAAGAAGGTGATGCGGTGCACACCACTGGTTTTGCGTTAGGGATCGAACCCGAAGGGCGAGTGTCGCGCAGCGACCGAGTGCGAAGCATGAAGAGCCCGACCTGAGGGACAGAGCGCACGGAGTCGTGAGAAGCGGAGCGAAGCGGAGACTTCGAGCAGCGACAGCGCTATGACCCCGAAGGGAACGCCCAACATAGACAGATGGTGATAGTACAGGATGGTGTCGAGGAAGCGTCAGAACGCGCTGTGAGGCACACTTGAGGTGTGCTTGAGGGTAAGCCTTGGGTGTACGTGTTGAGAGGCGTATTGAGGCTGTGCTTGAGGATGATAGTTGAGGTGACTTGAGGTGTACTGAGGTGTGATTGAGGTGTAACGAAAAAAATTGATGGGAAGACAAAGAGACGTGAACACCGCAGGATGCACTGAGGTGAGCAGCAGAGAGCAGCGATGGACACTCTAGGTGTGCTGTAGGTGATTCATAATCTGATGCAAGGTCAATAGAATCAACAACTTACGTGAGCTTGTGGCATTGCTTGTGGCGTAGTGAGGTGTGCTTGGGTGTCGGGAAGGTAGGCAAGAGGGAAGACCCAACGGCATATGGGGGGAAGATGCTCACCCGCAATCCGAGGAACCATTTCATATTTTTGCACCAAACACTCAGGGTACACCCTTGGGAACCCTCCAGCAATTTATCAGCATTCTCGAAGGGAGAGGGGGAAGGGAATACCTAAAGGTATCTATAAGACAACAGAAAGGATACCTAAGGGTGTCTATGGTATATCTAGTAGTAGGAGACGTAGTAGTCTCCTTATAGATGAATACCTTATAGACACCCTATAGGTTCACTGAGAGTACTCTCTAGGACGACTTGGAGTGATCCATGTAGCTTTCTTGGATGGTTCCCCTTTCAGGAAGAACGCATTGGACATGAACTTCTCTAGCTCTTCGTCTAGGAGCATCTGCTTTCTGTCTTTGATGGCTTCGTCTGCCTGAGCAGCCATCTGATCGACCCAGTACTGAACAGCAATGGCAAGAGCATCCAGTCTGTCGTCGTGACTGAGAGCACCCTTGTCTCGTGTGATACGGGTCATCTGGTAGAACAGCATATAGCGAGTGGCTTTGTCGGCTGCGTAGTGTCCTACGCTCTTGTAGTCCGACTCGACTAGGGTCTGGTCTACGATCAGGCGGTGCTGGTTCATCACAGGCTCCAGAACGTCCACGATACGCTTCTCCTTCTGGATCGAGTGCTTGACCTCCTCCATCGTACAGGGGTGTGTCTTGACGATGTAGGGTTTCAGCAGTTCCGAGAACATACCGTCACCGAAGTTCGCCTCGATGATGATCTGGTTGACCTTATGGGCTTTCGCGAGGTCTGCCAGAGTCTGGAGCGTCTCGGGGCTGTAGCCACCTTGAAGACCACCCGCAGCGACCACGTAGAGGAAGCCGTTGAGCATCTTGACGATGGCGTACGAGGTTTCGTCTGCGCCACGACCAGCAGGGTCGATTGCCATGACGGAACCAGTGTACGGAATCCAGTCTCCGATGATCTGGAGAGGGCTGTAGAACTTGTCTCCGTTGAGACCCACGTTCGGCAAGTCTGACAGGACGTGCATTGGGTTCTTCGTCCAGATGACGTTCTCGGGAGCCTTCTCAGCGTTGCAGGACATGACAATGAGGTCAGCCAGCTTGAGCGGATAGCGATCTTGGTCGGACAGGCTAGTGTCCAGCATGAACTGGAGAGCGAAGCCAGATCGACCGTACGACAGTTCACGCTCCAACAGGTCGTTGTCATCGAAGCGCTTGGGGTCGGTTGGCTTACCAGCCAGCGACGGGTTTCTGTCGAGTTGGTCAGCCAGCATGGGAGCCAAGCGACCAGCCATACGGTCACGTTGGTTGTCAGTAGGGTAACGGGCACACCAAACGCGAACCTCATAGCCACGCTCGGGGAGAAGCTCGTAGATCGACATTTCGGTCTGGGGAGTGCCCAGATAAATGATCCGTCCATCAGGCTTCAACACAGCGTCGAATTCCTTGACGCTCTCAGCCAGCTTCTCACGCATCACCTGCGTGGCAGAGTTGTTGGGAATCTCAATGTCGTCAGCGACAATGATGTCAGCGCGGGAACCCGCCAACTGACCAGTGATACCCACGGACTTCACCGAAGGACTGTGCGAGGCTTTCGCTGGAGCAACGTCAAAGGCGATCTTGGATTGGCGCTGCCCTTCTCTGGGCTTCAGGTGCGCCAATATCGGCATTTCTGTGATCAGTCTTTGCGTGAACGTCGAGAAGTCGTCGGCACGTTGCTTCGATGCCGAGACGACCAAGACCTTACACTCTGGGTTCAGCAGCAGTTGGTGCACAACGAACGCAGAGGTGACGTACGATTTACCCACACCACGGAACGCCTCGATGATGCACCGCTTCGGGGCATTCTGGAGGTACTCGGCAATGTCGTACTGGACGGGGGTAGGGTCGGGAAGGTTCAGGTGCTTCCAGACCATGAATAAGAAGTTACGGAAGTCCCGCAACTGTTCGGGAATAGCGGGAGTAGTCATAGGATCGATTTTAAGGGGGGTAGGAGGCGCGAACGGGGGTCGGGGTATACCTACCCCTCACCCACCGCTCCGCGAGTCTTGCAGGACGTGTTATCCGTGCTTACGCAGCGGCTCCACATTGAATGGCAGGGAGTCCACCAGATTGCCTAGTGGAGTACCTTGCATCGGGAGCGCCTCGATACCGTTGTCCTTCAAGAACTTGATTGCAGCCGTCAACTCGGCAGCACTAGCTTCGCCAGACTGCACTTTGTTCAGTAGGTCTTTTGCGACAGCATCGTGGAGCGAGTCGAGGATGTCCTTAGATGCGGTCATTGTTTCCTCACTGTCCGTTTCGAGCGCGGTTCTTGCTCTTGGTTTGAATGCGTAGGTTGCTCAGGGAATTGTTGCGGGGGTTCATGTCTTTGTGGTCAACGTCTTTGCCGTCACCCTTTCGGACACGTCCCTTGGCTTCCATGAGCCTACGGGCTTTGTTTCGAGCAGCCCGATTCTTGATTTGCTCGGGCTTGCCTTGGTAGTTCGCGTATTCTTTCTTATAGTTTCTCACGGGACACCCCCTGAGCCTTCTCAATAGTGCGGAGACCGCCCAGACCGAGAAGCGAAAGAACAAGCGTCATCAGTTCGCCTACCTCTACCAGTTTCGGTAGTTCGAGCGACTGATCGAATAGAAATGCGATCTGTCCTGCTAGTGGATAGATCAAGAAGTGGTACGCCAAGCCTATCGCACAAATCCAGCCAATGGCGGGTCGCCAGCCAGCGACAAACACCGAGGTATGCTTTGCTTCCTCGATGTTCGTCATTGCTTGGAGAATGTGGGGTTCTTGGAGAACCTTCGTCAGTTCGAGCTTTGCTTTGTTGCGCTCGTCATCCGACGTAAAGAGCTTGTCGAGTCCACCAATGATTCCATCCGCAAGACCTTTCACAGCGTCAGCGGCTAAGTTCATTGTTACTCCTTAAGCAGAAGCATAGGCATCAACTGCGCTATTCGTGGTCTGCTTCTTTTTGTATTTACTGGTAGACGAGTCGTACTCAACCGAGTCGGTCACGTCATTCTGTTTGTCATCGTACACCTTCGTGTATTTCGAAGAGCCTGTGTCAACGTCAGCGACGGTGAACCCTGCGCCAGCGGGGGCGGGTGCTTTGGTATACGACGGAGTATCTGCAAGACACATATTAGACTCCGAATAAAAGTTTGACTGCTTTGTCCAGCCCAATGAATTGAGCGGTCACAACAGCAGCAGCCCCCATAGCGAGGTATTTGATTTGGTTTAGCGTCTTTTCAATCGTCCCGATGCTCTTTTCGAACACCTTTGCCTCGTCCCTCATTTCCTTTAGGAGTTGGTCGGTGTTGTCGGCTCGGAACTCCAGACGAACGACGCGATGTTCGAGGTTTTCCATTTAGTAGGTACTCAGTGAATTCTTTGTTGTCCCTCAAGACAGCGATTAAGCCAGAGGCGAGTGCAAGAACCTGTTGCTCAGTAAGGCTTGTTCCCATCGTCTCATCCACAGCATGAATCACTTCATGCAGAAGGGTATCCTGTTCTGTTTCAACAGGAAGACCCTTCGACATGGTGATGCGTTGGCGAAACGTCTCGCACATCCCAATGGCATCTTCGGCTACTTCATCAACCCAGAGGATTTCAAAGGTCTTACCCAAGATGCGTATGGTGTTCATGTGGTTCCTTAGAAGATTACTGGCATTGGCACGGCGATCCATTCAGCGTCATCCTCAGGAAGCTGCGCTTCACCAGCGTAGCCCGTCTGCATGACCTGACCATCGTCCAAGAGGTACACGAAGCCAGCTTCGCTGCTCGTGCCGACGCAGCCGATATCAATCACAGCGCGGCGATGGATCAGCACAGGCTGGAACCAGTAGTTCGAAGCCGAGACACTTCCAGTGCCCAAGTTACCGTTACCGCTGTAACCCACACCCCAGACGCTGCCGTCATCACACAGGACGTTGGTAGAGTTATAACTACCGCCACCCGCAGCAATGACGAGGCTGGCGTTAGTGAAGCCAGCGCCAGTGTTCTTCTTGCAAGGGTTGAACGAAGAACGATCAGTTTCGTCAGCAGCCACACCCAGACAGCCGTAGCTGTTATCACCAGCAGCCCACAGAGAGCCGTCAGTCTTGATTGCGTAGGTGCGGTTATAATCACCCGACTGACCGCTCATGTAGCAGAGCTTCACGCCAGCAAGAGCGGCGGTAGGTACGTTGATCTGGGTAGTACCACTGTGACCAAGGTTGCCGTAACCGTTGTAACCCCAAGTGTACAACTGACCAGTGCTGTCGATTGCCCAAGCAGTGCCACCACCGCAGCCAATATCAACAATGACCTTACCGCTGAACGCAGAGATCAGTGTCGGGATGTTGTACTGAGTGGTGTTGTTCTGACCGAGTTCACCGTTGCCGTTGTAACCCCACGAGTACACCGTACCATCGCTCTTGAGTGCCAGACAGGAAGTGTAGCGCTCACGACCACGGGCAATCTTGGTGATACCAGTGAGCAGAGGAACCTGCACGAAGTTGGAGCGGTTGTTCGTGTCACCCACACCCAACTGACCGTAGCCGTTGTAACCAGCGGCGTGAACAGTACCATCCGAGCACAACACCAAAGTGGAGTTGTAGTTCTCTGGCGAGGTCATCGGCGCATAGTCAATGACGGTCTTGTTGAAGATCGAATTGCTGGAGTTGTCCGAGGCACAGTACGGAACATACACGTCACCCGTGCCACCGTTACCCACATCACCATAGTCGTTCTGACCCCACACCCAAAGCTTACCTAGAGTGTCGATTGCGACGGCTTGGTAGTCGTGCTGGAAGTAAGCCTTCGCCACACCAGCAGCACCAAACGGGAATGCCGTCTTGATCGGGTAAGAGCGGTCGTTGGTGTTGTTACCTTGACCGAGCAACCAGTTCTCACCACGACCCCAAGCTCGCATCGAGCCGTCAGACATGATCGCAAAGTTGCGACGATACGTGTACGGAGCACGGTGATCTTGAATACCAACTGCCCTCATACCAGAACGGGCATCATCGGCTTTCCACTGCGGTAGACCATTGGAGCCTACCGTGAGTACCTGACCATTGGAGCCGATGGGTAGAGCAACAAGCTGACTACCATTGTAATAGAGGATTTCACCAGCGTTCTGAGTGATACCCTCAACACCCTGCGCGAACAAATCCCAATAGGTTGCGTTCGTCGGTAGAGTGTTTGCCACGTTATCCTGCTTGCAGATGTACGAGGAACCACCGTAGTTCACTACATCCTGAGCAGCATACGTGGTCGCAGCGTTATACGCGCCGCGCCATTTAAGGGCGACTTTGCCCAAGTTAATAGAAGCCATGAAATATCCTTAGAGAATCACTGGAGAAGGGGTGTACATATTCTCGCCGTCGTCATCCATACCGAGCTTGCCGTAATAGGACGAGCCAAACGAATACACGTTGCCGTCATCACACAAGCAGTAGCAGGTGAGGTAACTCGTAGAGTCGTACATCACTCCCGTCACTTGAAAGTCTTTGATGGGTTTATCCAGCAGTACTTGATCGAAACGCGCTTCGGCATAACCACCGCCGCTGCCACCGTACCAACCGCCATAACACACCATAGTGCCGTTAGAGCGGAGCACTGCGCCCCACTTACCGTAGCGGGAGCCGCCACCTTGAATCTTCACGTTGTTGGAACCCAACTGCGTGATCTGAGTCCAGTTGTTGGCGTTACCAGCACCGTTGATCGAGTTGTGACCATCGTAGCCGATACCCCAGACAGTGCCGTCATTCTTGAGGACGACCTGCTGATTGTACTGACCAGACGAACAATAGCCGTCTTTGACGTTCGAGATGCGCGTGTCTAGAGCGGGAACCCAAGTTTCGTACTGGTTGCTACCGACGTAGCTCGACACGTTGTAAATCTCGTTGTGACCCCAAGTGCTGATCTGACCATTCTGATGAATGATCATGTAGCGGCGGTAGTATTGTTCACCAGCGGAGACATGAGAGTCAGACTCTTCACCACGTACGTACTTCACAGGGTTGGACTCAGAGGGAGTCCACAGTTGGTGCGGTACGTTTGGTTCAGCGTTGTTGTTGATGCGCCCAATGGTGTTCTGTTCACCAGCACCCCACAGACGACCTTTGTCATCCAGTAGCCAAGTGGCGGCGTAGTAGAAGCCCCATGCCCACATATCGACCACGTTGACCTCAGTGGATTTGACCACGAGCTTCGGAGTGGTGATGTTGTCAGTGCTGCCGAACAATGTACCGCTGCAATACTGGCGGTTTGCACCCATGAAGTAAACCCGACCATTCTGGGTTCGGATCATCACAGCGCCGTAGTTCCACCAGCTTCCAGCGCCGCACTTTACGTCAACAACAACGTCGTTGAGGGGGAGGTCACCTTTACCGCTGATCAGAACGGGCAGACCACGGGTGGTCGTATCGCCTTGTCCAAGAGTGCCGTAGCTGTTCCAGCCCCAACCCCAAAGACGACCATTTGCGTCAATGGCGTAGAATGCGTAAGTGCCAGCGATGAGTTTGACAATCGGAGGAGTACCGTAGGGGAAAGCCACAGTCACAGGGAGGGTACGGGCACGGTCAGCGACGATACCGTCACCCACCTGACCGTTGTTCTGAGCGCCCCAAGCTTTGACTGTGCCATCGTTCATCAGCACTGCCATAGAGTTCGCGCTGCCAGCAGTGTAGCCAGTCACGCCATCATTGAAATCAGAGGCGAGGGCGATAGCCGCAGTAGCGCGGCGACCTTCACTGAATCGGTACACCAGAGCACCACCAGTGCCCACCATGAGTTCCTGCCCCTCAACACCAGTGAGGATCGTCGCAGTACCCGCAGTCGGGATTTCGCCCTTGAATTGAGCATTAAGCTGTCCAACAGCCATAGGCTCCCACGAAGAGCCTGTGTACCACATGACTTTACCGTCTTTGCGAACTACGTCGCGCTTCTGATAAAGAGCATCATTTACGTACGCGCCCTTCCATTTGTAGCCTAGAGTAGAAATGTCAATTTTCATAGTACGAGCACCAAGTTGTTATTGCGGATTTCGAACGTGATGTTCTCAGCCATTGTCCAAGTTTCGAAGGCGCTCACGTTGTAATCTTCATCACGCCCGTAGGTCATTTCAATCGAAACGCCATCAGAGGACATCTTGAAGCCAAAGAAGCGTGGAGCAGCCACCGACTGGACGAGTTCGTAGCCAGAGGCATCAGCCTTGACCTGCAAGAACTCTTTGGCGTGACCAGTGAGACCTGTAGGAATCTTTGCAGCGTTCAGCGCATCGAGAGTGTCAGCCAGTGCATCCGCAGCAGCCGTAGCGCTTGCAGCAGACTCAACAGCCTTTGCAGCAGCTTGGTTCTTCTGGCTCGTCGCCTCATTCGCCTGAGCAGCCGCGAGGTTCTTTTGATTGGTCGCCTCAGTAGCCTGAGCAGCAGCCGTAGCAGCGCTTGCAGCAGCCGCAGCGACAGAAGCCGCAGTCTGGGCAACCATGAATTGTTTGTTGACCGCATCGGTGTCAGCAACAGGATCAGCCACGTTCTTGATTACGCGACTCTGCGCGTCGAACTTGCCGTCCACGCCCTTACCGATGGTCTCGGAGGTTTTATCAACCGCTTCCTGAGCGGCGTTGAACACCTGAATGAACGCTTTGTCCAAATCCTCTTCGGACAGCACGGAGCCGTTGATGAAGTCAACAGCGCGTTCTTCGAGGTCAGTGGTTCGCTGGATACGGACAACCGAGCCATTGGCTGGAGCCGTCGCCAGTTGAAGAGTGTTAGAAGAAGTGAAGGTGTATGCCGTGGTCGCCACGCCGTCCACATAGACGGCAATCTCTTCTGCGGAGGCATACACAAAAGGAATGTTGAAGGTCTTCGTGAGACCGTCACCATTAAATTCGCGGTAAGAATAAGCCATAAGCCCCTCATAAAAAACGAGGGGCATAAAGCCCCCCGCTTATTGGTCAGTGAAAGTGTCGGCAATCATGTTGTTCACAACTGCCATTGGGTAGAAGTTCTGGAGCGGTAGCAACCGCAGCCATGCGCGTAGTTCGTCCTCTTTGAGTTCCTTGTCACCCACAGTTACGTTGGCGATGCCCTTACCCATCTTGTTGATGTTCTGAATCATGTCGATGGTCGGGTTCGAAATCAGGCTGTTGCCATTGAACCGCTGGATCGCCGTGGAATACATCGAGAGCATACCCATGTAACCCAACGTACCTTCAAACACGAAGGCAGTGGGATCGAGCTTCTTCTCTAGGTACTCCTGCTTCTGCATTTCAGACTTGCCCTGAGCATTCAGCAGAGTGCGGGTGTAGTACACCATACTCGACACGAATGCAGAGGCAGCAGTGATGCGGAACACAGTACCAAGGTCACCATGCGTGGCTCGTACAGCCAAGCGCTGCAACTGCTGTTCCTGAGCAGCTAGGGTATAGCTGAGGAACTGCCCAAGGGTTTTGCCCCAAGGCGTTCGCAGAGTGCGGTTGAGAGAACCAAGGTTCGGGTCTTGCACAGACTGCATCGCGTGGCGGTAGCCAGACAGTTTGAAAGCCTCAGCAGCCTTCGTTCCGTCAGCGCCATCCTTCGCCCAATCGTCGATGTTCAGAGCAATGAGCTTACCCTTGTCGTCGTACTTCGCATACTTGCTGATCATCTGCATGATCTTCGTACCAGTGGGTTCGTCGATACCAAGCTGCTCCATTTTGATTTTGGCAAAAGGAGCCTTGTACTTTCCGCTCTTGGCGAAAGCCTTGGCAGCGCCTTCCCAATCGTAGGCGTAGAACATACCGTCAGCACGGCGAAGCACAGCGGTGATTGGCAGCATACCAGACAGCATCGACACCTTGTTGCGCCCATAGGCGAGTGTCTTGTCCACTTTCGTGTAGTCACTGCGAATGAACTCAGTCTCGATCTCATCCCAATTGGTTCGAGCGCGACCTGTCCACACATCCATGCCCACACCAAAGGCGTGTTGCATTTCACGTAGGAGGGAATCATCAAGATTACCGTCCTTGGCTTTCTTGATCAGATTACGCATCTCTGGGAGGTTCTTCGCGATGGTCTTGACGTTGTGATCCATCAGCACGTTGGCTGCTTCGACCATCGAGGACAGACCCGAAGAACCCATCGAGGTGATGTAGTTGTAATCTCGGATGCGACGAAGGATCGTCTCACCAGTAGCGCCCACAGAATGCTGGTGCGCCAACTGACCAGTGATGCCATCGTACATGAACTTCAACGCATCAAGTTCCTCTTGGAGCTTGTACGTTGCGATGCGCTTACCAGTAGCGTTGTTGTCAGCGATCTTCTGCAAGATCGTTTCAATGCTGTCGCCACCTTCCACTTCGAGACCATTACGAGCCAGTCCGATAGCACCGCCCATCTGGAACGAGTACATCGTGTGGAGGTCTTCAATGTCGTTGACCAAAAGGTCTTCGAAGCTGAGAGTCTCTCCATTCGCAGTGCGGATCGAGTGCGTTTCATCCAGATCAATACGAGTACGCGAACGCGCAACACCCTCGCCCGTAGGCTTGGTGGGGACAGCACGTTCAATCGTGCCCATCAGTTCATCGACTTTGGCTTGGTCTTTGAGTTTATCAGTGAGTGCATCTCGGAGGGCTTCAAGGGTGTCTTCCTTAATGCCGAGCTTAACGACCATACCATTAGGCAGAGCAGAACGAGCAGCGCGAGTTTCAATACCATGCAAATATCCATCAGCAATCATCTCAGCAACATTGTCATCGATAGACTGCTTCTTGATGATGGCTTCTTTGATGAGTCGCATGACTTCACCACGCCCAACCTTCTGAACAGCGTCATCGATCTTGGCGTGATCATGGATGCGAGGCACATAGGTGTTGAGGTCTATGTCCTTGTCACCGAAACCACGGGCTTTGTACTTCTTCGCTTGGTCGTAGAGACCAGAGAAGCTCTCTCGAAACTTCTTCGCAGATTTGAGTACGTCAGAGTCCCCATCAAGCAGCCCACGACGGAGCGCTTTGGTGATCATCTCGTTGAATTGAACCTTGTACCCTTCCATCTCGATAGGGTTCCAAGATTTACCGAAGGTGCGTTGAACCCAATTGTCACGAGCGTTGTGTAGATCAGGGAGCACACGGGCACTCTCAGAAGCTTGCAGGTAACTCTGGATTTCGTTCGCACCAAAACCCACAACATCACGATTGGTGTTGCCAGCAGAGTTGAGACCGAGCTTCGGAGCCAGCGCACGTACGTCACCAGACTCAGAGTTCATTGCACGAGCGACGGCAGAAATCTTGCCGCGCATACCAAACGCAAGGAAGTTACTTCCAAGCTGCTTCGGAGCGGTTTCGTTCGCACCCACTTCAAACTTGGGCACGTCTACGCCATCAGCCATAGAGCCACCTACGGTGTGCCGTTCGACAGCCGTAGTCAGGTTGCGGTCTTTGATGATGTCACCAAACATCTCCTCTTCCTCAGCGGTGAGAGGGATTCCCGAAGCCATTCGTTTGTCATATACCGTCGAGAGCTTTGCCCTGCGCCATGCGGCAGCGCCACCAGCAGAGCCAGCACCCAGAGCACCACCAAAGGCGATGTACAGGGGGAGGTCACTCATCGATGCGTCAGGCTGATATGCGGCGCGGATACCTTCAAAGATAGCCGCCTCAGTCATACCGCCAACACCGCCGATCTTGGCGTTACGCGCCACGTCAGTGAAGCGCTTCACCTTCTCAGCCTTGCTGACGGTGTTCACCGCCTTCACGCCCTTGTAGGCAGCATAGATGCGATCTGGGATCGTACCCAGACCAGCAGTCGTAGCGGTCACCGCAGCAATCTCTGTAGGGTCGAACATCGAAGCCAGCACATAGGCAGCGGTCTTATCCCACCCACCCTGCGCCAGCTTTGTCATCGTCTCTTGACGACTGAGCGCGATCTGACGACGTTCTTGAGCTTCCTCTTCGGAGCCAGCTTTGAGAACGTAGTCACGAAGCTCAGGTGTACTCAGGTCACCAGCGAGGCTCTTCGCCTTTTCACCGTCGAGTGCCCACCCTTTGTCATCAGTCGATTTCGGAGCGTTCGCAATCAGGGGGTAGATGTGGTTTTCACGCACCCCCCGTTGAGCGGCTTCATAGTAGCCGATTTCCTTTTCAGGCTGAGGGAGAGGCGTAGCACCCTTCGGAAGAAGGGGATCAGAAAAGCCCTCTAGGGAGCCTTCGTATACGTCAAGCATTATTTCCTCGCGTTATTGTTTTTCGACGCTTGGTTGTCCCAATACCATTTGGCAATCTGACGAGCGTCCACAGCGTAAGACTCCCCACCGAACACCTCAGACACCTTAGTGCCGTCAGTGGTTTGCATGAGGAAATACCCATGCCGATATGGGTGCGTAGTCAGCATCATGCTGGTTTTGGAGAGGTCAACGCCCTGTGCCTTACCACGCTTGATGATGTCTTCTTTCCATGCAACGGAGAAGTCATCGAGCGCTTTCAGGTAGTTCTCTTCGGAATTGAAGAGACCACGCACAGCAGGATTACCAGTGTGTACGTAAGCGTAACCTTTTGGAGAAACCTTGTGGCTCTCTTCAAAGCGTCGAACCACCTCAGCTTGAGCAGTTGCCTGATCGAGACCAGACAGGCGCATCAGACTTTCAGTGCCATCAGAGATGTACTTGCGTACATACCCAGAGTTCACTGCGTCGTTCTGCCCCCAAGAGAAGGGATTGATGTTGTTTCGATTGAGGAGCGATTTGACCGAAGACTCGACACGTTTGTGATCGACAACCACCTTGGTGTCACCACGGGATGCCAGAGTCGTCGCAATGTGATCCACGGAGTAGCCAAGCTTGCTCATCGTGTACATTGCTTCGTACTTGTTTCGCATAGCCTCGTTGGGAAGCTGCACGGCAACCGCGAACTCACCTCCAGTGTCACGTAGACGCTGGTACTCAGCGAAGCCCTGTTTCAGAAGCTGCATCGAGCGCGTGGTGGTGATCTTCTCGCCTTTGTCGTTCTTCAACTCAATCTTGTTGGGATCGGTGGTGACCATGCCCATAGCCGCGATACCTGCCTCCATCTTCTCAGCGATGGCAGCAACGCGAACTTTGGTGGCGACGTTGGCGTAGAAACCCTCAACGTCAGGCTTATCACTCGACAGGTACTTCTTCGCACCGTAGTTTGCGACCTGACGCTCAATCTCGTTCTGAGAGAGGTAGCGCGTCTCACCAGTCTCAGTGGTGTACGGAACCTTGTCCACGGGGACAACGCCAGTGCGGAGAACAGTCTCCACAGCCACGTTCATTGCGTTGTTCTTACTTGCAGCAGCAGCGTACTTGCGGTCACGCGCCTCGACCTGAGCAAGCAGGTAGCGACGAGCATTGTTGTTGAGGTATCTGCTACCGCCGTTATCCCATTCCTGTTGGAACAGTTGGTCAATCGTCTTGGCAGACACACCAGCTTTGATCTGAGCTTCCATTCGACGGTCGAAGTCAATCTGCTTGGCTTCAGTCTCTTGGGGACTCAGGGTGTTCAGCTTGTGCCGAATACGGTCACGACTGGCGTTGTATTCTGGATTCTCAGTACTCAGCAGCTTTCGGCGCTCAAGGTGATCCAGAATCGTCGTGTCCCATCGTTCACGGGGGACGTTCTTGGACTGAGCCTCTTCGAGCGAGGTCTCTTGCACCGACAGCATCCGCTTGATCATCTCTTTCGGATTGAGACGACCTTTGTTCAGCGTGAACAGGTTGTTCAGTTCCGTGTCGATCTGCTCTGGCGTTGCTCCGCTGTCTTTGAGCTTCTTTACAGTCTCCCCCACGGTGATCGCAAAGTCACCGTAGCGTTTCTCCTCAGCAGCAGCCTCGTTTTCACGCTGGCGCTTCACGAAGCGACTCTGGATGGTATCTTCCATCAGAGACGTGAGCGCGAAACGCTTCATCGGATCACTGACCGAGCCGAACTGTTCGTTGAAAGCCTCTTGGACTTTCTTACCGTACTCAGCATCAGGAAGACCTTCGTACTTTTCGACGTTGGCATTCCACCACGGGAAGAACTCACCGTGGGCGCTCATTACGGCTTCGACTTTTTCCTGCTTGGTCTTGACCTCACGGTCAGCTTCCACTGTTTGCCTGAATTCACGCTCAAGAGGAGCCGCAATCGACTCCAGTTGATGCTCAACAAGTTTTGCTTTGAACTGAGATTCGACTAGACCACTCTGATCGGGAGCGGAGTACGTGTTAACAGGGTTTGCGACTGGGCGTAGCTGTTCTTGGTTGCGCCCGTCATCACGGACGTAAGCCCCCATACCTTTACTAGCCATAATCTCTCCAGTTAATTAAGCCATTTACCCCACACACTGCCACCCTTCGGAGTAGCTGCGCTTGCGGTCATGTACGTAGCGCCAACCTTAGTTGCGATGCCTAGACCAGCATCGAATGCAGAAGGGGCATACCCTTTGCTCACAGAGTTGACGCGATTTTTGAATGTTGCCTTCGTGCCGCTGCGTTCAAGCTCAAGCTGATCCGCGACGTTATCGAAGTTTCGGTTGATCGTACCTTGCTGCACTTTAGATTGCCGCTCGTACTGATCGAAGATGCGTTGAGGTGTTAAGCCAGCGATACCAGCTTCACCAGCAGCCACTTGAAGAGTGCCTTGAGTCTTCAAGCTGTCGATAGTGTTCTGAAAGTTCTTCTGAGCCTTCGCTTCACCTTCTTGCGATTGACGTTGGTTCAGAGTGCGAATGTCATTAAGCTGCGCTTCTTTGGCGTTCGCGGCGTTGGCAGCGTACAGAGCGTTCTGCTGGTTGGCTTGTTCAACCGCAGCGTTTTGCTGCTGGATGCCGCCGATGACCTGCAACGCCATCATTGCTTCCATAGGTCCACACATTTAGATTCCTTTATGTCTCGCAAACTCAATAAACGGGGCAGGGTTCACCCCGAAGTCATCAATGCGACGGATGAAGTTGAAGCCTAGCCATTTGAGCCAGCGAATGCTGGTTGTATTGTTTGCATATACGAAATTGAAAAGCAGATCGTAGCGCTCATGCACCTTAGCGATCCACTCTCGGGATTGTGGGATGAACTCTTTAGCGATCTTGGGAAGTTCATCAGAGCCAAGCAGCCAAGGGATGCCGATGTTGGGCGTAACTTGCCCAACACCGAACATACCTATGACTTGACCATCATGGATGATCGAGAACGACTCCTCCGCTTTCTCGAAGGAGAACACTAGAGCTTCCAAGGGTGTCAGTCCGTGGGAATGCCAGACCTCTTTAGCGTCTTGTGCCCTCATCCGAGGTGCAAGCTCATCGCAATCCGTGATGAGCGCAGGGCGGTAGTGAGCCATTATTGTCTCCGAGAACGTAGCTGGTAGAAGCCCTCCCATTCAGCCGATTGGAACGCACAGGGTAGATACGAGTCAGAAATGATTTCGATGTAAACCTGATCGCTCTTCGACAGCACGGGAATCTTGAACGTCCCGTATTCGAGAGGAATTTTACCTAGAGTGTTGTTGATCGAGCCAACCACGCGACCCGTGAAGCGAGACACATAAGGGTCACGGTTCTTCGGGTAGACCCACGCCTCGAACAGACCTGTGTCGTAATAGACCAAGTTAATGTTGCGAAGTTGTAGGCGACCAATGGTGATTGGTTCATTGTCCGTCTTCACGACAATCTCAGAGAAGCGGTAGCGGAACCTGTAAGGGATTCCAGCGTACACCACGCCTTGAGCGAGATACGTCGAGAGTTCGGATGGTTTGATGATTTTGCCTTTGTACGTCACGTACTGGAGCTTGCTATCGGTGTACGGTACAGCCGTCAGCCCACCTGTTTGCAGCATCACACGACGATCAAGGTGGACAGGGAAGCCAGTATCAGTGACACCACGAGCAGAGTCGCGGGACAGGTTGATACGCTCCAAGTACACACCATCGGTGCGCTGGATGAGCAGGTAGATGTCGCTCATGTTGAAATCGACGTTCAGTACCTTACCATCGAACGTCCAACGCGACCAAGACGATTGCAGCTTCTCACTTGCAGACCAGTAGTAGCGATACACATAGACAGCGTTCGGGTCACCCTCAGTGATTGCCAAGAGTGTTTCCTCGTTGGAGGAAGCCACGAGCTTCTTAACCTCACCAGAGATGTACCGAGGGACGTGTGCGGTGATTTCCAAGGCGTTCGTGTTCGAGTCAGACTGCTGTTCGACGTAGTATTCACGAACACCAGACCACGCTCCACGACGGAACGCGAAGAACACGAAACGACCAGCACCCACAGGCTTTGCTCGAAGGGATGCTTCAAACTGCGTAGAAACGTCGATAGAGACGCTTTCAGGGGTCAGTAGGTCAGCAGCCTTCACCACGAACTGCGTGAGGTCAGAGAAGACCAGAAGCGACTCGTTGAAGGGTACGGCGTGTTTCAGGATCGACACTTGGTTGTTCGACACAGCCACGTCGATGGGGTTGCTGTCGAGACCAGTCAGGGTCGTCTTGAGGAAGAAGTTGGTGTACTCACCAGCCTCAGAGAAGATCACGTTCTCATCACTGAGGAAACCCAGACGGTTTCGGTGGAAGAAGATGTCGTTGATCTTCGAGCCAGTGAACGACGGGAACGGGTTCGTGAAGTTGTCACCAACCGTGCGATCTTCCCATGCAGCTTGTTCAAGCTTGAAAGTGCCGTCAGCCTGTTTCACCAGTTGGTGAGGCATCGTGGTTTTGTCAAAGCCAAGCTCAATGTCAGACGCAACATCTTCACGCCAGATATACTGACCGTTGCCTTGAGGGTCTTGTAGAGAGACGTAGTAGTCGTCTTCTTGATCCTTTGCGCTGCCCATCACCTTGATACGGAAGCCGAGCTTGCCAGTGGGAGGGAGGTCGAGGAAGTCAGAAGCCTGACCTTTGAAAGCCTTCAAGAAGGTGTTGCCGCGAGAGTCTTCAACGGAGACCGTGAAGTCACCAGCGTTGTCTTTGCGTTTGATGTAGATGACGTTTTGGAAAAGCTCTACGTCGAACATCGCAGACGGAAGGTTACTCGTCAGAGCAGTCTTCAAGTCGCTTGCGATCTTGTTCGTCTTCACATCTGTTTGGTTGGCTGCGGCAGACGCATCCAGAGTCGTCTTCGCCACGGCAATGCTGCCAGTGCCGTAGTTGACGGTGATCTTGTAGTCCGTAAGGTAATCACCTTGGCGAACGTAGATGAGAGCCTCAGGTGGGCGCTTCTCACTCTTGTCAGCGCGTTTGGTTACGGTCTTGGTCTTGTTGACGATGAAGGTGTAGTCAGCAATAGACGTAGCCGTCAGTTGATTGAGAGGGTCAGTGATGCCGCTGAAATACGAAGCATCCCCAATCACCGTGCGCTGCACACCATCCTTGTCATAAACAAGCACCTGAGTGGGCGTTACGCACAGAATGTAGAATTCTTTTTCGTCACGGCGAATGGTATGGATGAAAGCGTTTTCCAAAGCTGTACCATTGATCAGCTTGGCAACGTGTTCAGTGGGAGGACGCTTTCTCAATCCATCGACCACCGTAGACAGCCCGTTCTCTTGAATTTCTGCTTGAGTCTTCAAGCGCAGAGAAGGAGGCTGCTGAGATACCCCGTTGATCAGGTTGGGGATCGATTCAGAGATAAGCGCCATCCTTAACCTCGTCGGAAAGTAGTGTTGATGTTGCGGTCAAGAACACGCGACACAGAGTAGTTGTCGAAGATCGTGTAATCGCCAGTGTCACCCTCAGCATCCTTGAGTTCCACTAGAGCGTACATTTCGTCTTTCTCTTGGAAGCCGTGGATCGTGTCAGAACCGACAGTACGATCTTGGAAGATGCGAGAGGCTTTGATTGTGATGTAGTTTCGAGCAGCCTCAGGGAGCAGTTCGAAATCAAGGAAGACAACAATGTCGAGTTCGACAGTCTTCCCGATGGTGTACGAGTGCGAGAGCAGGTCGTACATCTTGTTGCCACGCTGTACGAGGTCGAACTCACCAATCTCTTTGCTGAGGTCAGCTTTGAGTGCGTTCGATGGGAGAATGATTTCACCACTCGTGGTGGCAGGAGTAATCCGATATTTTCTTTCGGTATTGAACTTCCACCCACGCGACTGAACTTCTCGGCTGGTTGCGTTGAGAATCATTTCAGCCATCTCAGCGTCTACCAAGCCAGACTCCAGACTATTCACGGGGGTCTCGCCAATACCCGAAAGCATGATGTTGATTGCTTCGAGTGTAGAGGTAGGGGTCATAAAAATTCCAATATCGAAAAAAAAGGGAGAACCCCATTTCTGAGGTTCCCCCTTCGGGTTAGGCAGACAGAAGTGCCTGAGCGCAAGCAGGGCGCAGGATGTTGTGACCCATCGCGTACTTCGCGACGATCAGCGTACCCTGACGCTCGATCTGGTACTCAGACTCAACGCCCAAGTCCATCAGCTTGACGGTAGCGGCT
>JACCEE011007406.1_pt1 | contig 23395 bp, 19 predicted proteins | sample 7449931 | NCBI WGS metagenome assembly JACCEE01 (sample SAMN15323457, study PRJNA562643) | freshwater metagenome | isolation source: river surface water | place: USA:Blue River Watershed | collected 2017-08-19 | reverse complement strand
GCTGATTGGTTTCAAATAGCAGCGGAGAAACCAGAATCACATAAGGGCTGCTCGCCTGTTGTAATTGCTGAATGATGGAGGCACGAATAGCCGGATGCGTAATCTGGTTCAGAACTTGACGGGCTTCAGGAAACTGGAAAATATGATTGCGTAAGGCCGTCCGGTCGAGCTCACCATTATCGAGTAACACCCAGTCGCCAAATGCTAGACGGATATTGTCTAGCGTAACCTGACCGACCTGGACGACTTCACGTGCGACCACGTCTGCATCCACCACATGAATTCCTTGGGTTTCAAACCATGCACTGGCGGCTGATTTGCCGCTGCCGATTCCGCCGGTCAGTCCCAAAATAAAACCCATGTTATCCTCCTAAATACACCTTCATGATCTGCTCACCCCATAAAAAGGCAATCCAGCCTGCAATCGCAATATAAGGACCAAAGGCAAAAGGCTGATTTTCTTGACGCACTTTTAATAAAATAATTCCGATGATCGCACCGACCAATGAGGAGAGCAGTACAATCAACGGTAGCATGAATGGCCCCATCCAGGCACCGAGTGCAGCCAGCAGTTTGAAATCACCGTAGCCCATGCCTTCCTTACCCGTCAAGAGTTTAAACAGGTAATACACAATCCACAGACATAAAAAGCCGATGACATAACCCCAAATGGCAGAAGTTGGTGAGGTGTAAATAGAAGCGCTATTGATGGCTAGACCGAGCGCAGCTAGAGGTAAGGTAAAGCGATCTGGTAAAAGTTGTGTATCAAAATCAATAAAGGTGAGCGCTATAAGCGTCCAAGTCAGTAGTAGGCCAAAGAGCATCTGTAAGCTGGGACCAAACACTGCGACCACTAGTAGGGAGCACGCGGCGGTCAGGACTTCAATAAAAGGATAACGTGCACTAATCGGATTCTGACAGTTAGAGCACTTTCCACGCAACAACAACCAGCTCAATACCGGTACATTCTGGTACCAGCGAATTGGACTGGCACATTTAGGACAGCTTGAAGCCGGATGGCTTAGGGTGAATTTACTTTGCTCAATAATAGGCTGTTCAGGATGCAGCAGTAACTGGCATTCCTGTTGCCATTGTTGCTCCATTATTTTTGGTGTACGTAAAATCACCACATTTAAAAAGCTGCCAATACACAGGCTGAATAATCCGATGATCAGATAAAGTGCTATAGGGTTATCGATTAGCGTTTGGATAAAATCTTGCATTACACCACAGAACCCATCTGGAAAATCGGAAGGTACATGGCAACCACTAGACCACCAACGAGTACACCCAAGATGGCCATAATCAATGGTTCCATCATGGAAGTTAAGCCATCAACAGCGTTATCCACTTCATTTTCAAAGTGCGTGGCGACTTTATCTAACATGGCATCTAGTGCACCGGATTCTTCACCAATGGCGACCATTTGTACGGCCATCGGTGGGAACAGGTTGCTGGCACGCATCGCGAACTGTAATTGTTGTCCAGTGGAAACATCTTCGCGGATTCTCATCACTGCACGCTCATAAATCACATTGTTGGTCGCACCAGCAGTTGATTCCAAAGCATCAATCAGTGGTACACCTGCAGCGAACGTGGTAGCAAGTGTGCGGCTATAGCGTGCAATAATCGCTTTGTACACCAAATCTCCAAAAATTGGCAGTTTGAGCGCCAATTTATCAAGGGTATCGCGGAATTTCTGGCTACGTTTTTTCGCTTCAATGAATGCAGCCACTGCACCACCAATTCCGATAATGAGTAGGAACCAGTATTTCTGCATCCATTGCGACATATTCACGACCATCTTGGTAAAAGCCGGGAGATCGGCACCAAAAGAGGTGAATAGGTCTTCAAATACCGGTACCACTTTCACCATCAAAATAATTGTGACAATAATCGCCACGACGATAACGGTCGCCGGGTATTTCATGGCTTTTTTGATTTTCTGTTTGAGCAGTTCACTTTTTTCTTTATAGATCGCGACGCGATCTAGCATGGTCTCAAGTGCACCTGATTGTTCGCCTGATTCCACTAGAGAACAAAACAGTTTGTCAAAATATTGCGGATATTTGCGTAAAGCACCGGCAAAGGTGTTACCGCCTTCTACTTCCCCTTTGATCCCCAAAACCACTTCACGCATGGCTGGATTTTCTAGACCTTCCGCAACGATTTCAAAGCCTTGTACCAGTGGAACACCGGCTTTCATCATGGTGGCTAACTGGCGAGTAAACACGGTGATATCCAGCGTAGACACTTTTTTCTTCATCAATCCTTCGAGAATATTTTTGCGTTTTTCTCGAATATTGTTGATGGTGATGCCTTGTTTGCGCAGGGTGACTTTAGCGAGTGCCATGTTGCGTGCAGGCAACTCTCCCTTGATTTTTAACCCCTTGCGATCGACCCCGTCATAGGTAAAAGTCGGCATCATTTGTGCTTTTTTCGCTGCCATCACATTATCCTTATTTTAAATACTGACTAAATTATTCACTGGTCACACGGTTCACTTCTTGTAATGAAGTGACCCCTTGCATGACTTTTTTTAAGCCTGAACGTCGCAGATTATCAAACCCCAATTTTGTCGATGCCGCTGCAATTTCCAACGCATTTCCATCTTCCATGATAATCTTCGAAATTTCAGGGGTCACTTTCATGACCTCATAAATCCCGACCCGGCCTTTATAGCCTTCGCGACATTCTGAACAACCTACCGGTTGGTAAAGTTGGAATTCAGGATTGGCCAGATCTTCTTCAGTGAAGCCCATTTCGAGCAGGCTATTTTGAGGAACCTCGACCGGAGCCTTGCATTGATTGCATAAACGACGTGCCAAACGTTGCGCAATCACTAGATTGACCGAAGTGGCGATATTGAAAGAAGGGACGCCCATATTGCGTAAACGGGTCAGCGTTTCTGGTGCACTATTGGTATGCAGTGTCGACATCACCATGTGACCGGTTTGTGCGGCCTTAATCGCGATTTCTGCGGTTTCCAGATCACGAATCTCACCGACCATGATAATGTCCGGATCCTGACGTAAGAAAGATTTCAATGCTGCAGAAAAGGTCAGCCCTACTTTATTGTTTACGTTGACCTGGTTAATGCCTTCGAGGTTAATTTCGACGGGATCTTCCGCCGTGGAAATGTTGGTGTCCTCACGATTGAGGATATTCAAGCCGGTATATAAAGAAACGGTTTTACCTGAACCCGTCGGACCAGTAATCAATAACATGCCTTGCGGTTTTTCCAGCGCTTCCATAAACAGGGCTTTCTGATCGGGTTCATAACCTAGCGCATCAATGCCTAGCATGGCACTCGATGGATCGAGAATACGTAGAACCAGTTTCTCCCCAAATAGGGTTGGTAGGGAGTTGACACGGAAATCAATCGCTTTGGTTTTGGATAATTTTAGTTTGATACGGCCATCTTGAGGAATCCGTTTCTCCGAAATGTCCATTTGTGACATGACTTTTAAACGTGAAGCCAGGCGGTTCGCCAATTGTAATGGAGGCGTTGCGATCTGACGCAAGACCCCATCGACTCGGTAACGCACCCGATAGATTTTTTCATACGGTTCAAAATGCAGATCCGATGCACCCATACGGATGGCATCAACCAATAGTTTGTTGATGTATTTGACAATCGGAGCTTCATCACCTTGTGGACCATCATCATCGTCATCATCAGATTGTGATGAATCATCAATATCAATATCGAGCTCTTCACCATCAAAATTAAAGGTATCTTCTTCGGTGAACTGTTTGCTGAGCAGTTGACTCAGTTTGTCATATTCAACAATGACTGATTCAATGTTCAGTTTGCTATTGAAGCGGATGGCATCGAGTGCTTCGATATTGGTTGGGTTGCTGGTTGCAACATATAAGGTATTGCCACGTTTAAACAGCGGTGCAATATGATGTTTGGTCAGCAGTTTGTCTTCAACCAGATCGCGTGGTAGTAATGCTGCATCATAAACTGCAAGGTCGAACAGCGGCTCGCCAAATTCGCGTGAAATGGTATCGGCAAGAATGAGAGGTGAAATACCATGATGCTCAATGAGGTAGGCGACAATATCTCGTTTGGCCTTTTTTGCATTTTCGACAGCAGTTTGCATATCTTCAGCTGAGATATGATGTTCCTCGACTAATCGACGAATAAATCCTGTAAATTTAGGAAATCCTTGCAATACTGACATCCGCTACCACGCCTTGAGTCTGAACTGGTTTGTTTATAATTCGTATCGTAAAATTATACTTTTGTTGCGCAAAAATACCATATCAGAAAATGCTGTTATCTGCGTACTATCTTATAAAAACCTGAACCAGTCGAATTTTCATGAAATTAATTTTCTCAAGGGATTGGAATCTTGTGAATTTTATAGATTTGTAATTAACAAAATTGATCGGTGCTATCTGAAAATTTATCAGCAAGGGATAGAATTCCGTGTAGAATATCTGCATTTTTCATCACAGGTCAGAGCAGTATGTCGGGTTCGACTATTATTCCTTGGGTTGTCGGCAATTGGAAAATGAACCCAATGCAAGCGAATGCCAAACAACTTGTTCAAGAATTCAAACAATTACTCGCCCAGCATGATATTCCAGCTGCACAATGTCATCTTGCTGTGGCACCCGTCACGATTGCTTTAACCACTGTTCAGACGGCATTGGCTGATGCAGCACGTCCCGTACATGTGGTTGCACAAGATGTATCGCGTATTGCAGGTACAGGAGCATATACCGGTGAGGTGAGTGCAGAACTGCTGAAAGACAGCGCGATTGACTATGTGTTGATTGGCCACTCTGAGCGTCGTGAAATTTTTGCGGATGATGTCGCTGCTGTGCAGGCCAAAATTAAAAATGCTTTAACGGCTGGCTTGACCGTGATTTATTGTGTGGGTGAGAGTCTGGAGCAGCGTGAGCAGGGCATTGCTGATCAGGTGGTATTGCAGCAGATTTGTGACGTGGCTACTGTGATCAATGCTGAGCAATGGCAGCAACAGATGATCATTGCTTATGAACCGATCTGGGCGATTGGTACGGGTAAAACCGCTTCTCCGCAGGATGCCCAGGCGATGCATGCCAAAATCCGTGAAGGACTGACGCAGATTACACCAGCAGGACAACAGATTGCGATTCTCTATGGTGGTAGTGTTAAACCAGAAAATGCAGCAGAATTGGCAGCGTGTCCAGATATTAATGGTGCATTGGTCGGTGGTGCATCATTAAATGCTGAATCGTTTTACCAAATTGCCCGTGCATTTGCAGATAACAAATAATTAGGAGTTCACATGCATACTTTTGTGCTGGTGGTACATATTATCTTGGCCATTTTGATTATTGCGCTGGTTTTAGTGCAACATGGTAAAGGTGCCGATGCGGGTGCTTCTTTTGGTGGTGGAGGTGCAGCAACTGTGTTTGGTGCGTCAGGTTCAGGTAATTTTTTGACTCGCCTCACCGCTATTTTGACCGCATTGTTTTTTATGACCAGTTTGACTTTGGCGGTCTTTGCCAAGCAGCAAACTTCAGATGCTTATAGTTTGAAAACGGTTAATACCACGGCACCTGCGCAAACTGCATCGCCTGAAACTTCACCAACTGCACCAAAAACTGGCGAATAATCGTAATTAGGGCTTTCCTTTTGCAACGGATGCGCATAGAATGCGTCCTGCTGCGGTGGTGGTGGAATTGGTAGACACGCTACCTTGAGGTGGTAGTGCTTTCGGGCGTGGGGGTTCAAGTCCCCCCTTCCGCACCAACAATGAACCAGATTGTTGAGTGTGAGCAGCAAAAACATTGATGCGGGATGGAGCAGTCTGGTAGCTCGTCGGGCTCATAACCCGAAGGTCGTTGGTTCAAATCCAGCTCCCGCTACCAATTCAATTGCAGTGTAAAGCAGTTGAGAGTTTGAAAAAATCTTAGATTGACTTTTTTTGAAACTCGTTTATAATTTTTGCACGTTGATGCGGGATGGAGCAGTCTGGTAGCTCGTCGGGCTCATAACCCGAAGGTCGTTGGTTCAAATCCAGCTCCCGCTACCAAGTTTCTAAAGAGGCTCACAAATAGGTGGGCCTTTTTGCACAGTGGACTTTGGTTTTCTGTGTAAAATATAGGGGCGATTAACGCCCTTTTTTATTGGCTATCGTGTAGTGTCGACATCAATTGGTCAAATAGTCATGCTTCACTATAGTAGTCTGTGTCGGTCAAAAGACCGATTGAATCGCACAAGATGACGAGAGTAAATGAAGCTATCAAACAAAACTCAAGCACTCCAAGATTTAATTGCACCTGCGGTACAAGCCTGTAATGTCGAGCTGTGGGGCATCGAATTTATCCCACAAGGAAAACGCTCTTTGTTGCGTATTTATATTGATAAAGACGTTGACGAAAATGCCGAGCCGGTCATCAATGAAGATGGTGAACTTGAACAAGGCCGTGGTATCGGAGTACAGGATTGTGTGCGTGTGACCCAGCAAGTGGGTGCGATCCTCGATGTTCATGATCCGATCTCCGGTGAGTATGCATTAGAAGTGTCTTCTCCAGGATGGGATCGTCCATTTTTTCAACTTGCACAATTACCAGCTTATATCGGACAAACTGTTGCGTTGCGTCTGATCAGTGCTGTAGATAACCGTCGTAAGTTCCAGGCCAAGTTGCTTGCGGTAGATCTTGAACATGAAACCATTCAGGTTGAAGTGGATGGTCAGCATGTGCTTGAAATCGACAGTCATAATATCGATAAAGCAAACTTGATCTATCAGGACTAAATTAATTCAATTTATAAGAATCTATAGGTGACTTATGGGCCGTGAAATTCTTACCGTTGTAGAAACGGTTAGTAATGAAAAAGGTGTTAGTCGTGAAGCGATTTTCGAGGCACTTGAGCAGGCACTCGTAGCTGCGACCAAGAAGAAATTCTATGAAGGCACGCACTCTGAAGAAGCACGTTTACGTGTAGAAATCGATCGTAAAACCGGTGATTACCGTACTTTCCGTCAATGGGAAGTGGTGGCAGATGAAGATCATGAAATGCCAGCCTGCCAGGATGCGATTTCTGACGTCGATCCGTCAAAATGGTCGATTGGTGATATCCGTGAACTCGAAGTGGAATCTATCGAGTTTGGCCGTATTGCCGCGCAAATTGCCAAGCAAGTGATTGTACAGAAAATCCGTGAAGCAGAACGTGCACTGATTGCAGATGCCTATGAATCAAAAGTAGGCGAGCTGATCTACGGTGAAGTGAAGAAACAGACCAAAGATGGTTTTATTATTGATCTTGGCGACAATGCGGAAGCGTATTTGGCGCGTGAAGAAATGATTCCAAAAGAAATTCTGCGTCCAAAACAGCGCGTTAATGCCATTTTGTATAGCGTGAACCGTGAAGGTCGTGGTGCGCAATTATTGTTGTCGCGTGCTAAGCCGGAAATGTTAATTGCTTTGATGAAAAAAGAAATTCCTGAAATTTCTGAAGAAATCATCGAGATCAAGGCGGCTGCACGTCAGCCAGGTGTCCGTGCTAAAATTGCGGTGAAAACCAATGACCACCGTATTGATCCAGTCGGTGCATGTATTGGTATGCGTGGTACGCGTATCCAGGCAGTACAGCAAGAGCTGAACGGCGAACGTATTGATGTGGTAGTGTGGTCAGATGACCCAGCACAATACATCGCAAGTGCGCTTGAGCCAGCGGATGTATCCGGTATCGTCATTGATGAAGATGCGAAAACGGCGGACATCATCTTTGCTGCGAGTGACCAGTTGGCTCGTGCCATCGGTTCTCAGGGTCAAAACGTGCGTTTGGCTTCAGAATTGACCGGTTACAAGCTCGACATGATGCTTGAGGATGAATACCGTGCACGTCAGCAAAATGAAGCACAGCAATATCTCGACATGTTTGTTTCACGTCTAGATATTGATGAAGATCTAGCGATGGCGTTGGTTGAAATGGGCTTTACGTCACTTGAAGAAGTGGCTTATGTTCCTGTCGAAACATTCGACGAAATCGAATTAGATGCAGAAACAGTTGAGTTGTTGCAAAGCCGTGCCAAAGAAGTTGCGTTGGCTGATGCATTACAGCAACAAGAAAACATTCAGGACCCAAGTGCTGAATTGTTAAATATGGAAGGCATGACCAAAGAGATTGCCTATGCACTCGCTGCTCGTGGTGTGGTCACCCTGGATGATCTTGCGGATCAGGCAACTGATGATATTTCAGATATCGAAGGGCTTGATGCAGAAAAAGCAGGTCAACTGATCATGAAAGCACGCGAATCATGGTTTAACTAACTAGGAGGTAATAAATGACGGACAAGTCGATTAAAGAGTTGGCTCTCAGTGTGGGACGTCCTGTTGAAAAGCTCCTGGAACAGGTTCGCGATGCAGGATTGCCACAACGTACAGCTGATGACATTATTTCCACCGAACAACAAGATACCCTTGTCGGCTATTTGAAGAAAGTTCATGGCCAAGACAATGGTAACGCAGGAAAAATCACGTTGAAACGTAAAACCACCAGTACGGCGAAAGTTGCCAGTACTTCAGGTAAGGCTAAAACAATTAATGTAGAAGTTCGTAAGAAGCATACATTTACCAAGCCAAACCCAGAACAGATTGCTGCTGAAGCGCGCGCTAAAGCACAGGCAGCAGAACAAGCACGTGCTGATATGATTGCTCGCCATAACCCTGAGCAAAAAGCGCGTGAAGAAGCACAGGCACAAAGCCAGCAAGGTGAAAACAAAGCCAAAGCAACTTTAGATGCAATGCGTGCAGCTGCAAAACAAGAAAGTGCAGCAAAAACCACTGCAAAAGCAGAAGTGGTTGTGAAGCGCAAAACGCCGGCGAAGCCAGTGGTTAAGCCAAGCGAAACCCCAGAACAGCGTAAAGCGCGTGAAGAACAAGCGGCTCAGCTTAAAGCAGCTGAAGAAGCAGCACGTCGTAAGGCTGCTGAAGAAGCACAACAGCGGACGCTTGAACAAATGCGTCAGATGGCGTCCAAATATTCTGCTGATGATGCGACGACCACGATCCGCGTGATTGATGATTCGCCTTTGGCAGCGGGTCTTGTTGGCCAGGCGTATGAAGATTCTTTCAAACAAGAAGACCGTGAGATCAAACGTGGTGGCGGTTCTGCCAACCCGCGTGCTGCGAAAAAAGGCGGCCGTCGTGGTCAGGAAGAGCAAAACTTCAGTTCAAACCATAACAAACGTGGTTTGAAATCGAGTCAAGCCAATAAGCATGCTTTCGAAAAACCGGTTAAAAAACAAATTTATGATGTTGAAATCGGTTCAACGATTGTCGTTGGCGATCTTGCACAGAAAATGGCTGTGAAAGTGCGTGAAGTGATCAAGACCCTTATGAAAATGGGTGAGCTTGTTACTCAAAACCAGGCGATTGACCAAGATACAGCTGCACTTGTAGTTGAAGAAATGGGCCATAATCCGGTTCTCGTGTCTGATACAGCTGCAGAAGACAACTTGCTTGAGCAGGCGGAGCAGGAACGTGGTGAATTGACCAATCGTGCACCAGTGGTAACGATCATGGGTCACGTTGACCATGGTAAAACCTCGTTACTCGACCGTATTCGTCGTACCAAAGTAGCAGCGGGTGAAGCGGGTGGTATTACCCAGCATATCGGTGCTTACCACGTGGAAACCGAGAAAGGCATGATTACTTTCCTGGACACTCCTGGACACGCAGCGTTTACTGCAATGCGTTCACGTGGTGCCAAAGCGACAGATATCGTGGTTCTGGTGGTTGCGGCTGATGATGGCGTAATGCCTCAAACTGCTGAAGCGATTGACCATGCTCGTGCTGCAGGGACACCAATTATTGTTGCGATCAACAAAATGGATAAGGAATCTGCTGATCCAGATCGCGTATTGAATGAATTGACTACGAAAGAAATCGTGCCTGAACAATGGGGCGGTGACGTTCCAGTGGCAATGGTTTCTGCACACTCAGGTCAAGGGATTGATGAATTACTGGACTTGATCCTGATCCAAGCTGAATTGATGGAGCTACAGGCTTCTGCTGAAGGTGCTGCACAAGGTGTGGTTATTGAAGCGCGTGTGGATAAAGAACGTGGTGCGGTGACTTCAATCTTGGTACAAAACGGTACCTTGAACGTGGGTGATCTTGTACTTGCCGGTTCATCTTATGGTCGTGTGCGTGCGATGGTGGATGAATATGGTAAGCGTATCCAATCTGCCGGTCCTTCAATTCCAGTGGAAATTCTCGGTCTTCCTGAAGCACCAATGGCAGGTGACGAAGTTCTGGTTGTAAACGACGAGAAAAAAGCGCGTGAAGTCGCAGATGCTCGTATGGCGCGTGAACGTGAAAAACGTCTTGAGCGTCAAAGCGCGATGCGTCTGGAAAACATCATGTCGTCTATGGGCAAGAAAGATGTGCCTGTGGTGAATGTGGTGCTGAAAACCGATGTACGCGGTACATTGGAAGCCTTGCATGTTGCACTTGCTGACCTTGCAACCGATGAAGTGAAAGTACGTGTGATTGGTTCAGGCGTTGGTGCGATCACCGAGTCTGATGTAACCCTTGCAGAATCTTCAGAAGCGGTACTTCTTGGCTTTAACGTGCGTGCCGATACAACTGCACGTCAAAAAGCGGATGCTGATGGTATCGATATCCGTTACTACAGCATCATCTATGAATTGATCGATGACGTGAAAGCGGCCATGAGCGGTAAGCTTGCCCCTGAACATCGCGAAACGATTCTGGGTATTGCTGAAGTACGTGAAGTGTTCCACTCAAGTAAGTTCGGTGCGGCTGCGGGCTGTATGGTACTTGAAGGGATGTTGCACCGTAACAAACCGATTCGCGTATTACGTGATGACGTGGTGGTATTCCAGGGTGAACTTGAATCTCTACGTCGTTATAAAGACGTAGTGGAAGAAGTTCGCGCCGGTATGGAATGTGGTCTTGCCGTGAAAGGTTATAAAGACATCAAAGTACACGACAAGATCGAAGTATACGATGTCCAATTGATTAAACGGAGTCTTTAATGGCGGGTAGCCAACGCTTAAAGCGCATGGCGGATAGCGTACAACGCGAGTTGTCCGAGCTGATCCGTCAGGAGCTGAAAGATCCACGCTTAGGTGGTCTTGTGACCATCTCAGCGGTGAAGGTGAGTCCAGACTTGGGTTATGCCGATGTGTATGTAACCGTAATGGGACGCGAACTGAGCGATGACCAGAACGAAGCTGCACACAAAGAAACCTTAGATGTCTTGAATAAGGCTTCCGGTTTCTTGCGTCAGGAATTGAGCCGTCGAATTAAAACACGCGTGACCCCACGTTTACGTTTCCATTACGACAAAACCAATGCCTACGGTAACTACATGTTTGGTCTGATTGCTGAAGCAGTGAAGGATTTACCTGCAGCTGACGACAGTAAAAAAGATGACGAATAAAAGCTCCAATAAAAAAGCCACCCTCGCGGTGGCTTTTTTGTATCTCTCAATTGGTCTGTCTATTGGAAAATTATTTTTTGCTTGTACGTATGTTGCTGCGACGATCACGCTGCCAAGGCAAACGTTGATTCAGGCTTTCAGGTACCTCACCACTGAGTGCACGTAGGCGTAAATGCAGGGCTGCCTGTGCCATGAGATTGGCTGAAACCGGTGCGGTGATAAAGGCCAGTAAAGTCAGCAGGATTTCAGCAAAACCCAAGCGTCCCTGAAATCCCCAATAAACCATGCTGGCGATTAGAAAGCTGCCGAGTCCCAGCGTACTGGATTTGGTCGGTGCATGCAGACGCATAAACAGATCGGGCAGACGAACCATACCGATACCACCGACCAACATAAAAAAGGCACCCATGATCAGAAAGATCGAAACCAGAATTTCCATAAATAGCTGCATTGCATCTTCCTCTAATCAATCACATGACCTGTGGTGAAATAACGGGCCAACGCTGCGGTAGAAACAAAACCAAGCATTGCGACCAGTAATGCACCTTCAAACATTGCCGTGGTGGTCCAGTACAAGCCCAGAACCACCACGAGACAAGTGGCATTCAGAAATAGTGTATCCAGTGCCAGTAGACGATCGACGACAGAGGGTCCCATGATCAGTCTGATCAGGCATAAAAACATGGAAATGGTGATTGCAATCAGGCAGATCCCTAAGGTGTACGGCAAGATGGTCATGATTGATCTCCAGATTTTGGATTCACCCCAAAAATATGCATCAAGGGCGTTTCATAACGACGCTTGATCTCCTGAATTTCCAGGTCTGTATCCTGTGTGCTCAGCGCGTGTACCAAAATATCCCCACGTTCCTGATCAATCCCTGCTGAAACTGTGCCGGGTGTGGTGGTAATGATCATCGCCAATAAACTGTTGACCTGATCGTGTTCTGAAGCCAGAGGAACCCGAAACCATTTCGGATGAAGCTGATCACTCGGGCCCAGTACCAGTTTGGCCACACGTAGGTTAGCAATCACAATATCCCATAACACGATCCCGGTGAGTCTGATTGCCCGCCCATAGTGAATATGCGGTGTGCGGGCAATAAACGGTTTAACCAGATAAGGCAACAGCAGTGCCAGAATCAGCGCCATCAGCAAATCGCCAAAATCCAGACTATGCGCCAGCATCAGCCAGCTGGCGCCCACTATCACGGAAACGAAGGGGTGGGGCAGGCAGCGTTCCCAGAAGGAGATTTTTTGCATGATCACGGCTCCATCGGTTTTAGCTGTGCTTCATCCTGTACCCCGATCTGTTGATCCTGATGCTGGATTTGGCGCTGCTTATAGTCAGAAATATGTTCCCCTTGCAGGGTGTTGGGATGAATCACATGCGGAATCAGGTGTGCATTGGCATCCTCAACTTCACCCCCATATTTGGTTTCCGGAATATATTCAGGATCAAAGGGTTGTGTACTGATGACCTGCTGATGGGCATCCAAACGCAAAATCGCCTGTTGATATAACATCTTATTTTGTATTTGTTGTGCGGTATGCAAGGTGAAGTTCTGGATCGGTGCAGCAAAGATCACATACAGGATTAAACCGGTGAGTAACAGGTAAATCGTCTTGTCATTGCCTGGAGGTGCCTGCTCGGGTAAGGCCTGATAGGCTTGACAAGCTGTTTTGCTCTCGCAGTCTTCCGGCATAGTCGCGCGCCAGAACAGGATAAATCCAACACGGGTCAATGCGATCATGCTGAGTAGGCTAACCAGTAAAATGCTGCCAATAATCCAGCCCTGATTAGGGTGTTGCGCAGAGGCCTGCAAGATAAATACCTTACCTAAAAAGCCGCTAAATGGCGGTAAACCGGCCATCATCAGGGCAATTAGCAAATAGCAGATCCCCATGACTTTATGCTGTTTCATTTTCGGTGCGACATTCAGATGGTCTTTATATTCACCGCGTTGTGATGTGACCCAGCCACAGAAAATATAAAAAACGGCGGCAATCAGGGTGCTGTGGACCAGATAATACAGCGCAGCAGCCCAAGCAGCAGTACTGAACAGCGAGATTGCGATGAGCAATGTGCCAATTGATGAAAGCATCATAAAGCCCACAAAACGGCGTAAGCGTTCTGCCCCCATGGCAGCAATCACCCCATAAATTGAGGTGATCAGGCCAATCGGGAGCAGCCAGCGCAGCAGGGCAGCCTGTGAAAACAGGTCGTCAAATACTGTAGCATTGACCCGCAAGATCGCATAAATTCCCACTTTGGTCATGATGGTAAACAGCGCAGCGACCGGTGTTGTGGCAACGGCATAAGTTTTGGGTAACCAAAAACCCACAGGCAGCATCGCTGCCTTGATGCCAAAAACCACAAACAGCAATAAACCGCCCGCCACGGCCAATTTGTGCTCATCTTCAGCCAGCGTCGGTAACAGCCTTGAAACATCGGCCATATTCAGGCTACCGACACTGGCATAAATCAGTCCTAGGCCGATCAGGAACAGTGCCGAGGCTAGCAGGTTAATGGTGACATAATGTACGCCGAGCTGGAATCGTGCCTTGCCTTGACCATGTAGTAGCAGCACATAGGAGGCCATCAGCAGAATTTCAAAAAACACAAACAGGTTGAACAGGTCGCCTGTTAGGAAAGCTCCACATAGTCCCATCAGCAGGAAGTGAAACATGGCGTGGAAATAGCGTCCACGTAAGTCCCACTGCTGGCAGGCATACCAGAGTACCGGCAAAGCCAGTGCATAAGTCAAGACCAGCATGAAAGCGGACAATCGGTCCAATACCAAGACAATGCCAAATGGGGCAGACCATTCACTGAGCTGATAAACCGTGATTGCGCCAGCACTGGCATAGATCAAATAGCTGATCGCGGTGGCCAGTCCTGCGAAGGCTGAAAATAAGCTGATACCCCGACGCCAGGGTTGACGCCAGTCCTGTGCCAGTGATCCAGAACCCGGATTGCCCAGCAACAACAGGAAAAAACCGGTGAACGCCGGAATCAGGATGCTGAGCAGCGGCGTGTGCAGCTGCCAAAAATCGAGTAACGCAGACATCAAGGCTCATCCTCACGCGGATCGTACATCGGGAATTCCTCTTTGGCATCGACATGATCGGTACCAGATTCATAGCGGCTACGCAGGGCAAGCTGCACAATAAATGCCGTGGTGGCAAAGCCGATGACGATGGCAGTTAGTACCAGTGCCTGCGGCAGTGGATCGGTAACCCGGCTGGTTTCGGTGAGAATTGCCGGTGCATTCAGGTGGACTCGTCCCATCGCAAACAGGAATAAATTGACCGCATAGCCGATCATCGCGAGACCGAGCACTACGGCAAAGGTTCTGGCACGTAACAGCAGATATACACCGGTCGCTGTCAGTAAACCAATGCCAGAGGCGAGTAGTAATTCCAAACTGATCATCTGTTTACTCCTTGGCAATCGGGCCCGACATGGTCGAGTGTCGAGAGTCGCCCAGTACTGAAATCATCAACATGGTGGCACCGACCACCGTGACATAAACGCCAACATCGAACAGCGCGGCCGAGGCCAGATGCATCTCGCCGACCAGTGGTGGAGAGACATAAATATGTGCACTGGTCAGGAACGGCCGTGACCAGTACCAGGCGGCGATCCCAGTGGCACCGGCAATCGTGAGACCCGATCCAATCCAGATTTCATACAGGCGGCCGGACTTGGCTTTTAATAACTGCTCGGCATGATCCTGACCTAGCGCAATGTATTGAATAATTAAGGCCATCGCAGTAACCAGGCCGGCAATAAAGCCCCCGCCAGGATAATTATGTCCGCGCAGGAAAATGTACAAACTGACGACCAAAGCGACCGGTAACACCCAGGAAGCCGTGATACGCAGCATGAGTGGAGAAGGGTTAAAACGGTAGGTCAAGCCTTGGGTGATGACTGTGCCATGACCACGCATGCCATCCATTAAACATAAGGTGCCAATCGCTGCGATGCCTAAAACCGTAATTTCACCGAAGGTATCAAAGCCGCGGAAATCCACCAGAATCACGTTAACTACATTGGAACCCCCACCCAAAGGCAGAGATTGCTGGATAAAGAACCAGGAAATGGAACTGTGGTCACGGGTCAAGACCAGCCAGGTAAGCCAGGTGATACCTACGCCCGACAGGATAGCAATCAGGGCATCGCGCCAACGTCTGGAGCTGCTGGATTCATAGGGGGTAAGCTGTGGCAGCAAAGATAAACTCATCAGCAGTAAAACCGTGGTAACCACATCTACTGTAATCTGAGTCAGTGCCAGATCCGGTGCTGAGAGAGTGATAAATACCATGCTGACCACTAGGCCAACTGCACCACTGATCAGTACCGCTTTGATGCGTTCATGGTGGAACCACAACATCATCCAACAGGCGGTCGCCAAAATCAGCCATAACACCACCGCAGCCCAAGGAGCATGGCTTAATTCGCGGCTACCGGTCATCAGGTTCTGGCCGATCAGCGGGGTTGCCACCACCGCGATACTAAACATGATGATCCAGAGCAGGTAATTTTGCAGAGAGCCGGTTTCGGTCTTGCGTTTTAAGCGGATGGCATTGATCAGCAGTTTTCGTAAAAAGGCATCAAACAACCAGCGGCCCTGTAAACGGCCCAATGCCGGATCGAGATCAATTTTACGAATTCGGCCATCTTTAGCCAGACTGAAATAAAACAGAATGCCGCCGACCAGCGCCAATCCACTCATCAGCAAAGGCAGATTAAAGCCATGCCAAAGGGCTAGATGGGTGCCAGTAAATTCGGTTGCCAGGCTGGCACGTGTCACACTGTTGATGATGGGTTCAACCAGTAGAGCCGGAAAAATTCCGATCAGGATACATAAGCTGGCGAGAAAAATGACCGGTGCACGCATGCCCAGTGGCGGTTCATGTGCTGTTTTATTCGGAACCTCATGGCCGACTGGGCCATCAAAAAATACGCCATGTACCAGGCGGATTGAATAGGCGACTGCAAACATGCCAGCCAGTGTAGCCACAATGCCACACACGATGAGAGCATAACCGGACAGGCTGGCCAGCAGTTCAGTAAAGAACATTTCCTTGGACAGGAAGCCATTGGTCAAGGGTACACCGGCCATGGCCGCCGCCGTGATCATGGTCAGTGTGGCCGTAAATGGCAGCAGTTGCCCGATCCCGCTCAGTTTACGCAAATCCCGGGTTTCGGTTTCATGATCGACAATGCCGGCAATCATAAACAGCGCAGCCTTGAAAGTGGCATGGTTAATGATGTGAAAAATTGCCGCAGCGACCGCGAGGTGCGAGCCGATGCCCAGCAGACACACGATCAGTCCCAAATGACTGATGGTCGAGTACGCCAGCAAACCTTTCAAATCTTCTTTAAAAATGGCAAAGAATGCAGCAATACACAGGGTAAATAGCCCGATGAAAGTCACGAGATTATGGTACAGCGCAGCACCGGCAAAGATTGGCAGCAAGCGTGCCAGGAGAAAAATACCCGCCTTGACCATGGTGGCAGAATGTAAATAAGCTGACACGGGGGTCGGCGCCGCCATGGCATTGGGTAGCCAGAAATGGAATGGGAACTGGGCACTTTTGGTAAAGGCACCGAGTAAAATCAACAACAGTGCCGGGACAAACAGAGTGTGTTGCTGGATACTGTCGCGCATACCCAGAATTTGGTCAATCTGATAGGTTCCGGTGATTTGCTGAAGCAGAATAAAACCCCCGAGTAATGCCAATCCTCCCATCCCGGTAATGGTGAGAGCCATACGTGAACCACGTTGTGCGGCTTCGTAATTGCTCCAATATCCCACCAGTAAAAAAGACGAAATACTGGTGAGCTCCCAGAATACCAGCAAGATGATTAAATTATTGGAGAGCGAAATGCCCAGCATGGCAGCCATGAACAACATCAAGAGTTGGTATAGCTTGCTTAATGAATTTTTTGCACTGAGATAAAAATACGCATAAATCAGGATGAGCGTACCAATTCCCGTGATCAATAGGGAAAACAACAGTCCCAAGGCATCCAGACGCAGGCTGAGATCAATTCCTAATTGCGGCAGCCAGGGCCAATGTTCATAAATGGCTTGGCCGGAAAAAATGGTCTTGGCCTGGCTGACGAGCAGGGCAAAACTGCTCAGGCTGATGCCGATGGCTCCTACAGCCGTGGCCCCGCGCGACAATCGTTTTAGCCACGAGACAAGAGTAGTGCCAAGAATGAGGGGTAAAAGAATAATCGTCAGTAGCACACGCGTATCCATGTCTTGAATTAGGCCGGCTGACCTAAAGATGAATTTTATTTTTTAGGATTTCAAGGTCTGCAAAGAGCAGTCCAAAGTTCAAATCCAGAAAAACCCACATCAGTTCAAAAGTAAAACGTCAAGTTGTATTGCGCAACTTGTAAAATCGGATTCGGAAAGTGAGTAGTGTACCCTATTTTTTTTAATAATACCCTATATTTATTACATGAAAATAACAAAATCAATAGCTTATGATTGTTTTGATTGCCGGTAAAATAGTCGAATATTCAGTGAGATGATGCTATTTAAAGTATTATTGTTTATCAATTGGTAAATTTTATACCGTTTTATTGATTCGTCTTGGAAAATTATAAAGAGGTTTCGGGGTTGCTTGGATCGCTATCAACTTGCAGCTGTTGCAATAATGCAGATTGCTGTTCAACTGTCAATTGTTGGAATAGTTCACGTACCTGTTCCGGATCAACGGGAGGCGCAGGCGGTTTCAGGCTTTCTAGCGGTTCAGGTTGGTCGGTACTGATCCCCAAACCGGCATACAGATGATCGAATGCTGCCCAGGTTTCTGGGGAATGCACAGGGTGTAAGGTTTGATGCTCCAGTCGCAGACATTGGTAGCGGGCTGCATCTTCTAAAAGTTCACTCCGATTCCCCGTCACAATCAATTGTAACTGGGGAAAGGCCTGATGCAGACGTTGCAGAATTACTTGGCTCAGATTTTGGTCCAGATGGGCATCAATATGATCAATCAACACAATGCCATCCCCTTCCTGACAAGGATAGAGGCTTAACGGATTAAGCAGACAGAGACGGCGTACCAAATCACCAATCAGGGCAATCCAGTTTTTAACGGTGTTGGGCAATTGCTGGTACAGCATGGTTTTACCTTCATACTGCACCATTAACTGCAATTTTGGATGATATTGCAGATAAAAGTCGCTAATCTCGGGAAAAACCGTGTGTAAGGTGGTTTTTAGGGCGGTGAGTGCTGGACTGTGGATCTGGGCATGCGCCTGTACCAGATCAAAAGAGCTGTTTTTGTCCTGTGCATGGGTCAGAAACTGCTGCAACAATTGGGCAGTCTGGGCATTTTCGACATCACTGACTTCACGCAGCCATTCAAAAAAACGGGCAAAGGTCGTGAAAGAGATGGCATTCTGTTCATACGCGGAACTGGCATGAAACACCATCGGATTATTTTTGCTGAGTAGGTTGACTTCATTGACGAAACGTTCAGCGGGATAATAGGCAATGACGGGCAAGCCTTGCAGGGGGTCTTGTTTGATAGCCTGCTGATAGAGTTCGATCAGTTGTTCCAGTTCAGCGGTTTCTGCCTTGCTGAGGCCGGACGAGTTCGCATTCAGGGTTTTATACAGTTGCCATCTGCATAATGACGAATCTTGCACGGTGACGTCTGCAGACTCGGGCAATTGACCCAATTCAGAAGGAATGCACACCTGTATGTCAATCTTGGATTGGATTCGGGTCTGCATGATGTCTTGATCCAGCATGATCACGCCTGCACCACGAGCATCTTTCAATCGGGCGGAGAACCAGCTTAGTGCCTGATAGCAGTGTTTGAGCAATGTAGTCTTGCCGACACCCTGATCACCGAGAATCAGGGTGATCGGCTGGTCATGATAATGGAAGTTCGCCTGTAAATCGGCAAAATGGTTGGCATGCTTTAAGCGGATCGAATGAAGCTTCATGGACCACCTGCAAAAGTTTAGCCTACCGATTTGCGCAGGCTGGGGGAGGCTTTTACTCTGAGCTGTTGAATCAAGTCATAAATATGATGAATATTTAAGCTTACTTTAGCACGTGTGCACGCCACGTAAAGTAAGCGCAGTTCTTCGTCGCTAATTTTATGGTCGAGGCCATTGAGCTTGAATTGATAATCATCTTCCAGATGAACCCGGTTCCATTCTAATCCTTTGGCCTTGTGTGCCGTAGAAATCACATAATCCGCCTGTTCAATTGGCGTGATTTTGGCCAGGGCTTTTTTCAGTGGGGCTGTGCCGTGATCATCAACCAATTTGACTAAGGGCTTGATGTCACTGCCTTCATTGGTCTCGCAGTATTCATGCACGTCATGCCAGGAATTAAACCAGGCCAGTTCCGGGACATCGGTGACACGTTTGCCTTGTTTCAGCAAGCTGGCCGCATCAACAAAACGGTCCAGTTTGACATGATCGGCCTGCAGGCTGACTTTATCGCCATTAACCAGTCCGGAAAGCAGCAGTTCCATGGCGCGTGCATTGGTGCGGCACAGGATGGCATCACGCATTTTGGTATGTGGCTTATTGACCACGCTGGACTTGAGCTGCGGATTGCCCAGTAGGGGCACAGTTTCATTCAGACCGCCGAGCAGGGCATTGGCCACCTCCGCAATCGCATCGCCAAAACGGAAGGACGTGGTGAGGCGGGATTCTGGCAAAGGCAGTTGCTGCATGGCGTTAATTGCCCCGCGCCAGGCATAAATCTGCTGATGCGCATCACCGACATAGATGACCTGGGTCTGTTTTTGCCGTAACAAAATGCCTAGCATGAGCGGATCGGCATCTTGTGCTTCATCAAACAGCACATAATCAGCTGGGATATTTGGCTCTGAGAGTGCCCAGAGTTTTAGATAAATATCATGGCCAATGCCGGCCTGATGGTTCGGGTCAGTCGACTCCAGCCAGCGTCGTTCTACGGCCGGATAGAGGTGTTGCTGCAAGAGGGTTAAATCATCTGGATGCAGCCAGCTAGGGGCTTGAATATGACGGGGTGCCGGATATTGCGAACTGGTGGAACAGAAAAAACTCACCGCATTGGCAACCAGACTGGCCAGACGGCTGGGCATCAATACATATTTTTCATAACGCCCACCCATGAGGCGCCGTAAGGTAATCGGTTCTAGCCGATATTCTTTGGCAAGGAAACTGGGGCTTAAACGTGGCAGGCGTAATTTGTCGGTCACGCCACGTGGCACGCTACGAAAAGCCAGTGAGTGAAAGGTCCGACAGTCTACATTACGGTGAAACTTTTGCTGGGCTTCATTGGCAATCGCCTTGTTAAAAGCCAGGTACATGCCACGCCGTTCAGGCATGGCATCGCTGATCATTTGCAGGGTGGTAGTTTTACCCGTGCCGGCATAGGCAATGACTTTAAAGGATTGGCCCAGACGTGCATTATCGATGGCAATCGCTTGCTCATAGGTGGCTTTGGGTTTTTCCTGATTCGGCACTGAGGTCATTAATGGCTACGGTTGGCTTTTTCCACCAGACCGGATAAACCTTGGCGGCGTGCCAGTTCATTGAGAATTAGTTGCGGATCGAGATCAAAATGTCCCAACATCACAATGGTATGGAACCACAAATCGGCAGTTTCATAGATCAGGTCATTTTTGTTGTCTTGATTGGCTTCGACAGCTAAATCTTTGGCAGCAATAATCGCTTCGATGCTTTCTTCGCCGACTTTTTCCAGGATTTTGTTCAGACCCTTGTGATACAGCTTGGCCACATAGGAGCTATCTGGATCAGCGGCTTTACGCTGCTGCATCATTTCACCCAGATAAGACAAGACTTCAACCTGTTCTGACTGTGCATTCGAGGTTGACATGGCAAGGGTGTGGGGATTGCTGGATTGGGCAGTTTCACCATAAATCTGGTTAGGATCTTTGATCTGCGCATCGACAATTTCCCAGCCATTTTCGGTGAGTTTGCGATAGAAACAGGATTCGCGACCGGTATGGCAGGCAATGCCGCCATGTTGTTCCACTTGCAGGGTAATCACATCGGCATCGCAATCCAGACGGATCTCATGTACGGTCTGAAAGTGGCCAGATTCTTCACCTTTATGCCACAGTTTCTGACGTGAACGGGAGAAATACACCGCCTGCTTTTTCTCGGCAGTAAGTGCCAGAGACTCACGGTTCATCCACGCCACCATCAGAATACGGCCAGTTTGATGATGCTGAGCAATGGCAGGGATCAGACCTTGTTCGTTAAATTTCACTTCATCGAGCCATTGCAAATTGTTCATGTGGGGTTCACCAAAAGAAAAAGTACACTATAAAAACAGCTTTATAGTGTACGGCAAAGTGAGCGGAAAAGGAGGTGAAATTTTAAAAACTATGCAATTTTAGCCCGATGGAGGCATAGCCATAATGATCATCTAAGCGTGATAGGGTAATACCATTATAAAGAAAGGGAATCGTGCCAATAAAATTATGCTCGACATATTGTGCTTGAATAAATCCGGATAAACGGGGCAGGAAATCATAAGAAAGTTTTAGACCAATCCGATGATTATCTTTAATGGTCGACGCACCGAAATTTTCAATTCGATCATCGATGTCCTGACGCCATAAATATTGATATTGATAGGCCAGTTGGCTTTCAAATTTATGATAACGCCAGTTCCAAGAGCCACCTGCACTTGCATAAGTGGCTTTATAGTTAAGATCCTGATTGAGATCTAGCCCAAACGCAGATGCATCTCCACTGATGGCAAAATTGCCACAGAGTGGTGAAAGAGAACCGGTAAATTGATTATTGGATTGAATTGAAACGCTGGCTAAACATCCGTTGTAATTGAGCTGAGTATCTAGACTATCTACCTCAACTTTACTATAGCCAACACTAGCGAAAGCATTCAGTTGATTGGTTGAGTTTATTCTGTGGGAAAAAATACCGTCCAGCTGCAATTGCAAGTCCTTAGCATTATTGACTTGAATTTGCTCAAAACGACGATCATTGATGATTGTTGGCGTGTCTTTCTTTAATTCATCCGCAATGTTTCCCCATAATGAGGCACGTAGGCTGAACGTGTCGGAATCGTTGGAAAAAACCTCAGGTATGTAGCGAATACCTACGAGCCAACTGTCCATTTTATTGGTGTCATTGGCGTAATCAATCTCACGATGCCAGTATTTTCCTTCAACTGAGAACTGTGAATTTAAATTATAATGAGCTTCAAAAGTCCCTCCTAAATAATCTCCAGTCCCATTCGGATTTTTATCCTCATCACGTAGATTAAAAATATCAATGGTGTCATTTAAACCATCAGCACTCGCTTGAATGGACCATGTGTCTCGCTGAGAATTTAGATTCTGTGCTTGTAAGAAGAGATCATCTGGTGCGGCCAGAGCTGAATTTCCGTATAAGAGAGCTGGAAAGATTAAAGAATATTTCAAAAACAAAAAAGGTAATTGGCTATCATTTGAATTGATAGGGAAGGATAATGAGAACCTCTTTTTTATCGACGATAACTTGCTATTTATTTTCATTTTATTCTTCCTTGTAATAATTATTAGGAACACAAAATTCTTATATTTTTCTTAATAGGATTATTTTTTATTCTTTTCTTTTTCTAACAGAGGTTTGGTTAAAAAGCAAACAATTAAATATTTGTAAATATGTATTAAATATCCGTTGTTTGCTTTTTTGGTATTGATGAAACTTATTTCATCATTCGCCACAAAGACAATAGACTCGCCACAACAATTAGAACCGTAGAAACATACCAAGGTGCAATGATCGCAATGGTTAACAGGATCATCAGCAGACTGCCAAAAATCCAGTTGCGACGTTGCTGGTGCTGCATTTGCAAACGCAGACTTTGCAATTCACGGAGTTGTTTGTCGTGCCAAGCGGATTGATTTTTCAGGCCATTCAGGCTGTCGATCAGTAAGGTTGGCAAGTCATGTGCACCGAGCAAGAGAT
>JACCEE011202500.1_pt1 | contig 23406 bp, 20 predicted proteins | sample 7449931 | NCBI WGS metagenome assembly JACCEE01 (sample SAMN15323457, study PRJNA562643) | freshwater metagenome | isolation source: river surface water | place: USA:Blue River Watershed | collected 2017-08-19 | reverse complement strand
TGGTATCTGTTGATGCTGCAAAACTAGAAGGTACTTTTAAACAAGTTCCAGATCGCGATGAAATTAGCGGCGATTTTAATGAAAGTTTGATCGTCGAATTGTATTCACGCTAATACAGCACCTCTTAAGGAAAAGATATCTATGCAAACAAATTTGCTTAAACCAAAAATCATTTCTGTTGAAGCACTTGCTGCTAATCAGGCTAAAGTTGTTATGGAGCCCTTTGAGCGCGGTTACGGCCATACTCTAGGTAATGCATTGCGCCGCGTATTGCTGTCGTCAATGGTTGGCTTTGCACCAACCGAAGTAGCAATCGGGGGCGTTGTCCATGAGTATTCCACTTTGGATGGCGTCCAAGAAGATGTTGTTAATCTTTTATTAAATCTCAAGGGCGTTGTATTTAAGCTCCAATCACGCGATGAGGTAACGATCAATCTTCGTAAAGAAGGCCCTGGCGTTGTTTGTGCCAAGGATATTGATTTGCCCCATGATGTAGAAATCATTAATCCTGAGCATGTGATTGCTCACCTCTCTGCAGGTGGCAAGTTGGATATGCAGATTAAGGTTGAAAAGGGCCGTGGTTACGTACCTGGCAATATGCGTCAATATCAAGATGAGGCAACAAAGTTAATCGGCCGCATTGTGTTGGATGCATCCTTTAGCCCTGTCAGTCGTGTTAGCTATGCTGTTGAATCTGCTCGTGTAGAGCAACGTACTGACTTAGATCGTTTGGTCATGACCATTGAAACCAATGGAGTTATCTCTCCAGAGGAGTCAATTCGTCAAGCAGCTAGTATTCTGGTAGATCAGTTAGTTGTGTTTGCCGCCCTGGAGAGCAGTCAAGTTGCTGGCGACTTAGCGCCAAGCCGCTCCGCGATGGTTGATCCTCTGTTGATGAGACCCGTTGATGATCTCGAGTTAACGGTTCGTTCTGCCAATTGCTTAAAAGCAGAAAACATTTATTACATCGGTGATTTAATCCAGCGTACTGAAAATGAGCTATTGAAGACGCCTAACTTAGGTCGTAAGTCTCTTAATGAGATTAAAGATGTATTAGCAGCCCGTGGCTTGAGCCTTGGTATGAAACTCGATAGCTGGCCTCCAGCTACGATTGGGCAATAATTAGAAAGGAAGCATCATGCGTCATGGTAATGGCTTACGCAAATTAAACCGCACTTCATCGCATCGTTTGGCGATGTTGCGCAATATGTCAAACTCTTTAATCGAGCATGAAGTGATTAAAACAACCCTGCCAAAAGCAAAAGAGCTACGGATGGTGGTTGAGCCTTTGATCACTTTGGGTAAGAAAGATAATTTGGCTAATCGTCGCCTTGCATTTAATCGTTTGCGCGATCGTGAGATGGTGGCTAAATTATTTTCAGAATTAGGCCCAAGGTACGCTGCTCGCCCAGGCGGTTATTTGCGGATCTTGAAGTTTGGATTCCGTCATGGCGATAATGCTCCAATGGCTTTAATTGAATTAGTTGATCGCCCAGCAGTCGAAGAGACTGCCCAAGAGACAGCAGCATAAGCGTGCTTCGGGTATAGTAAAGCCAGGCTTTTGCCTGGCTTTTTTTATTGGATCTAAGAATTAGCTCAAGCAATCAAATCAATATGAATTCCATTTTGATCGTGATCACAACCCTCCCAAATATTCAAGAGGCCAAGACATTAGGCCGTAGCTTGCTTGATCATGGCTTAGCGGCTTGCATACAAATCCAGGAGGGCGTGCATTCGATTTATCGCTGGGACGATCAAATCTGTGAAGAAACTGAAGTTCTTTTAAGCGCCAAGTCAAACGAGACAAGTTGGCCAGCATTAGAAAGTTACATTGTGGAGCACCACCCATACGATCTTCCAGAGATAATTGCCTTAAGTCCAAGCCAGTACTCAGAAGCGTATGGTGCTTGGGTGTCTAAGGAGCTTAAGTGAGCCTAATCAAAAGAATTTTTCTGAGTATTTGTATTCCGATCATTGGCATTGGGCTTTTGATCGGCACTCTTTCAGCTAAAGAGTTTTTGCCGCCGGAACAAGCATTTGTAGTAGAGGCAATATGGGTAGCCGACGCCAATGAGTTGTTAATTGATTACCGTCCAGCAAAAGGCTATTACATCTATCAAGAGTCGCTTCAATACAGACTTTTTATCAACAATCAAAAAATAAATACAAAAAATATACAGCTACCGCGCGGTGTTGAAAAGTTTGATGAGACCTTTGGTAAAAAGATGGAGATTTATCCAAAGCCCTTTCAGGTCATCATTCCTTTTACACAAAAGGCAGAACAGGGCATTCGTTTAGAACTAGATTTACAAGGCTGTGCTGATGGCGGTATTTGTTATCCACCGATGACCTATCAATATTTTATCGCCGCCCCTGGAGTGAAGGTGGCGCCAATACCGGAGGTCGAGGCAAAGCCCAGTAAAGAGGGTGCCAATATTCAGGGATTAAGTTTGATTGAGCTCTGGAGTGGACGAGATGATGTTGGTTCAATTAAGTCATATCTAGAAAATGCCAATTTAGGATATTTGTTAGTAGGCTTCTTTGTTTTAGGACTAGCATTGGCATTTACTCCATGTGTATTACCCATGTTACCTATCTTAAGTAGCATTGTCTTGGGTAAACAAAGTGATGTGCCAATCAGCAAAGTTCGCTCAGCATATTTAGCCTTGTCTTATATCCTCGGGATGGCTTTGCTGTATGCCTTAGCGGGTATATTGACTGCAGCCTTGGGAAGTGGAGTGCAGCGTGTTCTACAAAGCCCGATTGCCTTAATCCTATTTTCTGGGCTTTTGCTATTTTTGGCAGGGACTTTATTTGGGTTCTACGAACTAAAAATGCCACAAGTTTGGCAAGATAAAGTGGATCAAATAGCAGGCAGGCAGCAGGGTGGAAGCCTCTTTGGGGCTTTTGTACTCGGCGCGATTTCAACCTTGGTAGCAAGCCCTTGTATCACCGCACCCCTCGCAAGCGTTTTGGGTTTTGTGGCACAAACGGGTTCCATGGTGTTAGGGGGAGCATTGTTATTTGTGATGGCGCTGGGAATGGGCTTACCCTTATTGCTGATTGCCTTAGGAGCAAGAAGTGTGATTCCGAGTGCCGGTGCTTGGATGATTTGGTTGCAGCGCGCACTTGGGGTGATGCTTGTGTTCTTGGCAATTTGGATTATATGGCCAGCGTTCTCTATGCTCAGTGGGGAAAGTAGCATGCAAAACACCAATCGCCCAGAAAAACAAATTTCTCCAAATCTTGTCTTCCAAGTAGTGCGGTCTCCCGAAGAACTACAAAGCATCCTACAAAAAGCACAAGAGAATAAAAAGCCAGTCTTGTTAGATTTCTATGCCGATTGGTGCATCAGTTGTAAGGAAATGGAAGCGATTACCTTTGCAAACCCTGAGATTGCAAAAGAGATGGGTCGTTTTGTATTAGTTCAAGCTGATGTCACGGTGAATAATCCATCTAGCCAGGCCCTATTAAAGCAATATGGTCTTTTTGGGCCGCCCGCAATCTTATTGTTTAATAGCTTTGGTGAAGAGCAGAAAGCATTACGCATTGTCGGATTTATGCCGCCAACACGTTTTAGTCAACGTTTGCAAGATCTCAATACGAAATAGTTCGAAGAGCTGTCGATTATTTTTTTAGCAGGCGGCTTGCTTCGAGAGCAAAATAACTGAGGATACCATCTGCACCAGCACGCTTAAATGCAATCAGAGATTCCATCATGACCGCATCATGATCTAACCAACCATTATTGGCAGCAGCTTTTAGCATCGCATATTCACCGCTCACTTGGTACACATAGGTGGGGTAGCCAAATGCATCTTTAATGCGATGGACGATATCCAAATAAGGCATGCCAGGTTTAATCATGACCATGTCAGCGCCCTCGCTAATATCAAGGCCGACTTCACGAATAGCCTCATCGCTATTAGCCGGATCCATTTGATAATTTTTTTTATCCGCCTTACCTAAATTTGTGGCAGAGCCGACAGCATCCCGAAATGGGCCATAGAAAGAAGACGCATATTTTGCGGAGTAGGCCATGATGCGCGTATGAATGAATTGATTACTTTCAAGAGCAGCTCGGATTTGTCCAATACGTCCGTCCATCATGTCGGAGGGCGCAACAATATCGACGCCGGCGTGAGCATGACATAGAGCCTGTTTTACTAAAACAGCAACAGTTTCATCATTGAGTATGCGGTTATTTTGATCCAAAATTCCATCTTGCCCATGGCTAGTGTAGGGGTCTAAGGCAACATCGGTCATGATGCCAAGATTGGGAAAACGTTTTTTTAGTTCAGTAACTGCATTGGGCACTAAGCCATTGGGATTAAACGCTTCAACACCATCAATCGTTTTGAGTGAGGCCTCAATCACAGGAAATAAAGCCATGACCGGGACACCTAGAGCGACACACTCCTCGGCAACTGAAAATAAACGATCGAGTGACATTCGTTCAATCCCAGGCATTGACGCAACAGTTTGCGTTTGGTTCTTACCAGGCAACAGAAAGACTGGATAGATAAGGTCATCTGGACTGAGACGATTTTCTTGAATTAAGCGACGGGACCAATCGTCACGACGCATCCGACGCGGTCTATAGGCAGGGTATTGAGACATGATTGTATTTGTTAAAAAGAATCAAACTAATTAGGAGTATTTTCACTAAGAAAGCTTTCTTTAAAAAGCCATTCTTGAATAAGTGTATCGCTTTCTTCAAGGCCAACCCGTTTTGTACTAGAAAATAGTTGGGCACTAATTTGTGCTGGCGCAAATTGCTTTACCTGTTCATTAATACTATGCAGGAGGTCACGGTTTTCGGAATAGGTTTGTTTATCAGACTTACTAAGTAGGATATGAATCGGTTTTTGGGTAACACCAAACCACCGAATCATTTGCTCATCAAGTTCAGTTAGGCCGCGACGCGCATCCACAATCAAAACTAAGCCTACAAGCGATTTACGGTTCTGGAGGTAGTTACTGAGAATATCGTTCCAATGGGATCGGGTGCTTTCCCCGACGGCAGCATAGCCATATCCAGGCAAGTCCACCAAATAGGCCAATAGCGTTTCTTTGGCATAAACCCCAAAATAGTTGATATGTTGGGTCCGCCCGGGAGTTTTGCTGGCAAAAGCAAGCCGCTTCTGATTGCATAACACATTGATTGCACTAGATTTTCCGGCATTTGAGCGGCCAGCAAAGGCGATTTCCGGAATATCGCCCTGGGGCAGGGTGTGCAGTTCATTTACGGTAGTAAAGAAGCGGGTTTGATGAAGTTTAGACATAAATGAAAGTATGGAAGCTATTGTAAAATCTCAATAAATTAAGATCATTTCAGTACCCATATCAAAGTAAGCAAGGTAACCATAATGCGTCAAAGTCGCAAAATCTCCAAATTAAACCTCCCTTCATTTTTAGTTGTCTTGGCAACGCTATTTGTACCCCTTGTTAATGCAACAACAGAGCCGGCTAAACCAGTGACCCCAGCAATGGCTGCTGCGCCTGCTCCTGCTGCAATGAAGGCAGATACGGCGGCAGGCGATGCACTCTATAACAATGGCGACCCCAAGCGTGGGGTGGTTGCCTGTGTTGGCTGTCATGGCGCCAATGGTAATAGTGGGGTTGCAAGCTGGCCAAAATTGGCAGCGCAGCACTCGGCGTATACCTTGAAACAGCTTAAAAACTACAAGGACGGCTCTCGTGCAAATCCCGTCATGATGGGTATGGTGGCAACTTTGACCCAACAAGATATGTTGAACTTGGCGGCGTATTTAAACAAGCAACAACCCACCCTAGGAGTTGCTCAAAATAAAGATAGCATTGCACTTGGTCAAAAAATCTATCGTGGTGGTATCGCTGAAAAAGGCGTTCCTGCATGTGCTGGTTGTCATAGCCCCAATGGCGCTGGCATTCCTGCGCAATATCCACGATTGAGTGGGCAGTGGGCTGATTACTCTACTTCGCAGTTAGTGGCATTTAGAGAGGGCACTCGTAAAAATAGTGCTCAGATGACTACGATTGCAACCAAGCTATCGGACGCAGAAATGAAGGCAGTATCAGACTATATGGCAGGTCTGCGTTAATCTTTTACTGCTTACTTGAGCGCGCTCGCTTGATTTATGGTGCGCTCATTTTCATACAAGCTTTCTGGCGTTTCGCGCTGCCTCACTAAATAAGCCTCATTGCCGTCTACCATTACTTCGGCAGCTCGGCCCCGTGTGTTGTAGTTAGAGGCCATCACAAAGCCATACGCACCAGCTGACAAGATCGCAAGGATATCCCCCTCGTTGACCGCGAGTACACGATCCTTACCTAGCCAATCGCCAGATTCGCAAACGGGGCCTACAACATCGTAGCAATTTGGCTTAGCTTGGCTGACGTGAATCGGAACAATCGCATGATAAGCCTCATACAAAGCAGGTCGCATCAGGTCATTCATGGCGGCATTGACAATACAAAAGTTTTTATCGACCCCTGTTTTTAAGTATTCCACTTGAGTCAATAAAATACCTGCGTTACCAACTAAAGAACGCCCAGGCTCGAGCAAGACTTCTAGATGGCCAAATCCGCGCTCCTCCACCCGATTAAGAAGTGTATTGGTAAATTCAGTAATATTTGGCGGTGACTCACCGCCATAGTCAATGCCCAATCCGCCACCCAAATCGAGATGATGAATCTTGATTCCTTCGCGTTGAAGTTGTGTGATGAGATCAAGAACTTTATCAAGTGCATCGAGATAAGGTGAGGTGCTCGTAATTTGCGAACCAATATGGCAGTCAATGCCGATCACATCAATTTGAGGCAAAAGGGCAGCCTCTCGATATGTTTTGAGAACCTCGTAATACGCAATCCCAAACTTATTATCTTTAAGTCCAGTAGAGATGTATGGATGTGTATTGGCATCTACATCAGGATTAACACGCAATGAAATTGGGGCGCGTAAATTCATCGTTTTAGCAATTGCATTAATACGCTGTAACTCCGGTATGGACTCCACATTAATACATTTGACGCCCACACGAAGCGCATTCTCAATTTCAGCAGATGATTTACCAACACCTGCAAAAACAAGACTTTTTGGGTCAGCGCCGATATGAAGGGCGCGCGCCAACTCTCCACCACTGACCAGATCAAAGCCGGCTCCCAGTTGCTTAAGCTCATCTAAGACTGCTAAATTGCTATTCGCCTTCATGGCGTAATGAATACGAGCTCGTCGCGTACCATCGGGCCTAATGCAGGCAGAATCATAGGCGCGGTAGGCGCTACAAATGGTTTCCTTGCTGTAAACATATAGTGGGGTACCAAAATCCTGCGTTAGTTTGCTGAGGCTTATTCCCTCAGCAAACCATTGCCCATTTTTTTCAGAGAAGCCAACAAGAGAGGGGATTGCGTTCACCATTGTTAATTTACTTTATTACCGCTTCCCGTTGTTTTTGCTGGCACATCCTTGGGTGGATATAGGCTTCCTTTAGGCTCTGCTTGGGTAGGGGCCGGAGGGACAGGGGGAGGGTTAGGAATAAATAAAGGCCCTCTTACCCCACAAGCACCGAGGGAAATAAAAAGCACCAGTATCGGAATTCTTACTACAATCGATATCATCATTAGCTTTGCAAAAGGTATTTGAATATAGCATGCAGAACACCAATCTACCCCAAGCTGAAAAAATTGACGATAAGCAGTTTCATCAGATTGCAGCCCAGCTATTGCACTCAATTGAGCTCTCTCTCGAGCATGCGGATGAGGCTTTGGATCTTGATTTAGATATCGCTAGACAGGGTGGCAATGTTATCAATATTGCCTTTCATGATCGTAGCGTCATCGTAGTTAATACCCAGCCCCCTCTTCATGAGATTTGGGTCGCCGCTAAGGCAGGCGGTTTTCATTATCGTTGGGCTGGAACGGCATTGGAGCCGCTTTGGTTAGATACTAAAACCGGCAATGAGTTACTCGCTGATTTATCATCCTTCGTTAGCGCTCAGGCGGGGAAAGACGTTAAGGTCAGCTTGCTTGGTACGCGCTAAGAGTTTGGCTAACGATTGCGTGATCAGCCATCTCAATTTTGGCCCGCCCAATTTTTTCCAGAGTGATATACCGAATCTCGCCGCCCTCTGATTTTTTATCAATTTGCATTAGCTCAAAGAAGCGCTGATTACCAAGTTTGGGTGCGCAATTTGGTAATCCAAGGGCAGTCACTAATTCCTGAATACGGGTTACATCACTGCTAGGAATGTGACCCAGGCGGGCTGATAAATCGGCTGCCATCACCATGCCGCAGCCGACCGCTTCACCATGTAGCCACTCCCCATAACCTAGGCCAGATTCAATGGCATGTCCAAATGTGTGTCCATAGTTAAGGATTGCGCGGATACCAGATTCTTTTTCATCGGCTGCCACAACAGCAGATTTAATTTCACACGACCGTTCTACAGCATGACTCATGGCATTGGGATCACACCCTAGTAACTCTTTTGTGTGCGACTCAATCCAATCAAAAAAAGTAGCATCCGCAATCGCACCGTGTTTAATAACCTCAGCAAGGCCGGCCGATAACTCTCTAGGTGGCAGAGTCTTGAGGGTATCGAGATCAGCAATGACGGCGACGGGTTGATGAAATGCACCAATCATATTTTTACCCAAGGGGTGGTTGATGCCAGTTTTACCGCCGACCGACGAATCTACTTGGGCCAAGAGGGTGGTAGGTACCTGAATAAAGCGGATACCACGCATAAAACTAGCAGCTGCGAAGCCAGCCATATCACCAATCACACCGCCACCCAATGCAATGATGACGCTCTTTCGGTCAGCCCCCTTAGAAAGCATGACATCAAAGATTTTCTGTAAAGTGGCCCAGTCTTTATAGGACTCACCATCAGGCAGGATGATTTCATGAACAGACTTGGCGTCTCTTGAAATTGTTTGAATAAGTTTCTTGCTATAGAGGGGAGCCACGGTGGTGTTGCTCACGACATAAATGGACTGACCTGCTATATGGGGCTTAAAGAGATCTGGCTTGCCAAGCAAACCAGAGCCAATATAAATAGGGTAGCTACGATCTCCTAAGGAGACTTGTAATGTTTTCATGAGGCGAGTTCAAGTTGCATTAAAAGAGTATTGACCAATTGGTTAACGCTGGGTTTGCCTGTTTCAATAATATGATCAGCAATTTCTCGGTAGAGGGGATCGCGAAGAGCATACAGATTTTCTAAGATGGCTTTTGGATCTCCATTTTGCAACAAGGGGCGACCTTCCCCCCCTTTGGTGCGATGCCAGAGTTCGATAGGGTTGGCATGTAAGTAGACCACTGTCCCGCGTTCGCTCAAGGCACGACGGTTTTCAGGGAGCAAAACACTGCCTCCGCCGGTAGCAAGGATTAAACCTTTTTCTTGAGTCAGCTCTTCAATAATTTGCGCTTCACGCTTACGAAAACCGGCCTCGCCTTCCATCTCAAAAATAGTTGGAATCTTCACACCGCAGCGTTCCTCTAGGGCGTGGTCAGAATCAATAAAACGACGATTGAGTTTCCGTGCCAGCACCCTACCGACAGTGGATTTGCCGGCACCCATTAGGCCGATTAGGAAGATATTTGAATTTTCAGGACTCACCCTTCAATTCTATTCGGGTTTGTCCAAAATGGTGGGAGTAAGAAAGACCAATAACTCTGTTTTATCGCGAAGCTTGGATTGGTGTTTAAAGAGATGACCGATTAAGGGAATGTCGCCTAAAAGCGGAACTTTTACAAAATCTTCGCGTTCAGTAGTTTGGTAGATGCCGCCAAGAATCACGGTGCCGCCATTTTCAACAGTTACTTCTGAACTCAGATTTTTGGTGTCGATTGCATAACCCTGTTCAGTCTTCATGCCCACACTATCTTTGTTAATGGCGACCAATAAAGAAACTTTGCCATCATGGTGAATTTTTGGAATAACCTCTAGCCGCAAATTTGCTTTGCGAAACTGAATTTTATTGCCACCACTTGAGGAGGAGGTTTGGTAGGGCAGCTCAGTTCCTTGCTCAATGGTTGCTTTGACCATATCTGCGGTCATAATGCGTGGGTTTGACAGAATCTTCCCTTGACCATCGCTCTCTAAGGCAGTGAGTTCGATATCCAGCAAACGACTTGCGTTCTTACTTAAAAGGGTGGCAGCAGCGCTGGCTGGCTCATAGCCACCAAGCCCACCAGCATTTAGTGGGACGCTCATCTGAAATGGGGTCTGCTCTAAAGAAGACGAGCGTGGACGCATCCCTAATTTGACACCTAGGTTTCTGGCAAAGCGATGATCGGCCTCAACAATGCGGGCCTCAATCAAAACTTGGCGTGGGGTGCTGTGATGTTCTCCCCCAAACGGTAAAGCAGACTCATCACGACGTTGTTTCTGAAAACTACTAATCTCGCTATGACTCCCAATCCAATATAGGCCATCGTTACGAACAAAGCGCAAGCCTCGGCTTGCTAAGACTGTAGATAGGGCGGTTTGCCAAGGAACAGCCTCTAGCTGCAAGCTAATATTGCCTTGAATGCTGGGGCTTAAAACAAAATGGGTATGCCCAAGACGTGCCAAGATATGTAATAAATCAACCAGTAGCATTTCATTGACGGTGATGCTAATTGGGGTCTGGAGTAGCTCTTTGATTTCAGCGGTTTGCCGGTGAGTATTGTTAGCCAAGCAGGCGGCACTGATTAAAAGTAATAAGCAGCCGAGAAAATGAGTTAGCCAGGAGCGTCTCATTGAATCCTTAAAACAATACGTTTTTCATTGGGGCCGACTAAAATCGCTTCTGCTGAATTAAATTCAGCGAGTCGCCATGATCCCTTAGTGATTTGATTTTTACTAAGCATGAGTGCTTGTTGCCCATCATGAAGTAATGCATAAGCCCCGTTTTTGTTTTGTCCTACGCCAAGATGCCGCCACTTTTTTAATTCAGCTTCGGTTGGGTCTGGTTTTGATGGAGCAGAAATATGTGCTGATCTAGCCAAACTTTGATATTTAGATTGCATCTCGACAAGTTGAATAAAAACAGATTCAAACTGCTCTTCGAGTCGCTCATCAAGCTCATGGAGCTCATCTTGGATTTGCCCCAATTGTTTCTGAACGGTGGCCAAGTCGCTAGTGCGCATTTCACGTGAGTCAAGCTCTTGTATTTGGATGGCGATATAGGTAAGGCCGCCCGCCAAGGCCAGCAAAAAAATAAATATCATCAAGATCGGAGTTGGGGCTGCTTGATTGGCCCATTTTTCTTTCAGCGGATTTGATTCCATCCAGTTCCTATATAAGTTGGCATACCAAGGAGCGGTATTGGTAGTTCGGAGGTGATCGGGGCCTATTTCATCGGTCAAGATGGCAGGATCATTACCAAGACTTTGCAAAACTTGATTGAAATCGTCGCGGGTAATGTTTCTGTAGGCCATCAGCCATTGTTGCGCCTAAGTTTGGCCTTGCCTATTGGACTAAGCTGATTTATTTGTAAGTCAGACTGAGATTTGCGGTAGGACCATATAATTTCACAATGGCAAATTTACCAAGTAAAAAACCACCCCTTCAGAGCGGGTCGAGCTTGAATTCTCCCAAAAGGCCGAGTTCGAGCCCTTTGATAAAAGCCCTGCTCATCTTGGTGGTCATTTTGGGGATGCTTTTTACAATGCTGGTGGCGTATGCATTCATTATTGCCAAGCCAAACTTACCCGCTATTTCTGCATTACTTGATTACAACCCCAAAGTGCCCCTGAGAATTTATACGGCGGACAAAGTGTTAATTGGAGAATTTGGTGAAGAGCGACGTAATGTCGTACCCCTAAATCAGATACCGATACACTTAAGGTATGCAGTTATTGCGATTGAGGACGATCGTTTTTATAGCCATGGAGGCGTTGATTACTGGGGCGTTCTTCGCGCAAGCCTTGCTAACTTACGTGGTCGTCTATCACAAGGCGCATCGACAATTACGATGCAAGTGGCACGCAATTTTTTCTTAAGCAATGAGAAAACATTTAGTCGCAAGCTCTATGAGGTGTTGCTTGCCTGGGAAATTGAATCCCAGTTGACTAAAGATAAGATTCTAGAAATTTATATGAATCAGATTTATTTGGGTCAGCGCGCTTATGGATTTGCAAGCGCCTCACAAATTTACTTTGGAAAAGAACTAAGAGAAATCACTATTGCTGAGGCAGCGATGTTGGCTGGTTTGCCAAAAGCACCCTCCGCCTATAACCCAGTGTCTAACTTCAAGCGCGCCAAGATCCGTCAAGAATACATTTTGCAACGGATGCGAGATTTATCCTATATCACGCCAGCAGATTACAACAAGGCGATTGCAGAAACAATTCGGGTGCGTGGTTTAGGAAATGAGTTTGATACGCGTGCTGATTTTGTTGCAGAGATGGCTAGGCAACTTTTGTATTCTGAGTATGGGGATATTATTTACTCTCAAGGTATCAGTGTTTACACCACTGTCTTAAAAGCTGACCAAGATGCAGCTTATAGTGCGCTTCGAAAAGGAATATTTGACTATGACTTGCGCCATGCCTATCGCGGCCCGGAGGGATTTATTGAGCTGCCTGCTGATATCGTAAAGCGCCAGCGAGCAATTGATACCGCATTACTTGATTATCCTGCACTGGATGAATTGCAATCTGGTGTTGTTCTTGAATCCAGCCCTAAAGAACTCAAAGTCATGATTGCAACAGGGGAGCAAATTACTCTATCAGGTGATGCGCTTAAGTTGGCACGCGCCTCTCTCTCCGAGACCGCGCAACCTAAGCAACGCATAAGACCCGGGGCAATTGTTCGGTTATTAAGAGATGAGGGGATGTGGAAAATTGCGCAACTTCCCCAAGTCGAGGCTGCATTTGTCGCGATGGATCCAAGCGATGGAGCGATTTTAGCTTTGGTAGGAGGCTTTGACTTTAGGCGTAATAAATTTAATCGAGTTACACAGGCCCTTCGACAGCCGGGCTCTGCATTTAAGCCCTTTATTTACGCGGCCGCAATCGAGAAGGGATTTAGTCCCAGTACCCTCGTCAATGACGCACCCATATCCATTGGAGGCTCAGAAACTGGTAGTCAAGCATGGGAGCCTAAAAACTACGATGGTAAGTACGATGGGATGATGCGCTTGCGTGCCGCGTTAGCAAAGTCAAAAAATTTAGTTTCTGTGCGCATTATCCGTAGGATTGGACCTTCTTATGCCCAAGAATTTATTCAACGTTTTGGATTTGAGCCAGAGAAACATCCGCCATACTTAACGATGGCATTAGGTGCTGGTTCTACCACCCCATTACAAATGGTTAATGCATACAGTGTATTTGCGAATGGCGGATACTTTGTGAACCCATATTTAATTGATAGGATTACAGACTCAAAGGGTCAAATCTTATTTCAGGCGGATCCTGTCAAGGTTGGAAAAAATGCAAATCGAGTTTTAGATGCGCGTACCACTTTTGTAGTCGATAGTTTGTTGCAAGAGGTTACCAAGACCGGAACCGCAGCAAGTGCTCGCCCTCGCTTGGGTCGAAATGACATTGCCGGTAAGACCGGAACCACAAATGACTCCAACGATGTCTGGTTTGCAGGTTATAACCCACGCGTTGCCGCTGTGGCATGGATTGGTTTTGATAAGCCCAAGAGTCTGGGAGACCGAGAAACCGGGGGCGGCCTTGCATTACCAATATGGATTAACTTTATGTCGATTGCCCTTCGAGGGGTTCCAGAACTCCCGCGTACGCCACCCCCGGGCGTCGTTGAATTAGATGGTGACTGGGCGATACCCGATTTCGCGCCCTCAGGCGGCATTCGCCAATTGAACTAATTAGACTATGGCTCGCAAAGCACGCTTTGTGATTCCAGGCCACGCTATGCATGTTTTAGTGCATGGCCATAATCAGCAAACTATTTTTGTAAATGAACTTGATTGCAAACACTATTTAGATTGGCTGCGTCAGGCTGCAAAAGATTTTGGATGCGCCGTTCATGCGTTTGCACTGATGCCTAATCACGCACATCTTTTATTGACCCCATATAAAGAAGAGTCGTTGGCCAGAACAATGCAATCACTCGGACGTCGCTATGCACAGTACTTCAATCAAAGTCGTGCTTACTCGGGAACAATGTGGGCTGGGCGGTTTTTTTCTTCCCTAATTGATCCTGCTTATGTCTTACGCTGCCATCGCTATATTGAGCTCAACCCAGTTCGCTCTGGACTGGAGATTCGGCCAGAGGACTCAAAAAATACTAGTTATGCAACTCATATTGGCGGAAAAGGAGAAACTTGGTTGACCGATCACCCTACTTTTTGGGGCTTGGGCAATACCCCCTTTGAAAGGCAATTGGCTTGGGCTAGCTTTGTGCGAGAAGGCGCCCCCAATCATGAGGATCAGACGATAACGGCCCATATTTTGCGTTCAAAGCCTTGGCTGAGCCCTGAATTTAGAGCTAAAAACCAGAAATTAGGTTTAGACGATTGGCTTATAAAACCTCGGGGTAGGCCTAAAAAGGCATGAATCTGTCCCCTTTTTAGGATGAATCATTAATCTATCCCATATAAAAACGGGACAGAGACAATTAATTTTTATTGCATCCCTAAGTAGATTCACCTATATTTACTCTCCCGGCTAAAAATAGACCAGTCCATGGGGATTGGGCGCCGCATTGAACGAATTTGGATCCAAGACAAATGAATCATTTAGAACTCCGCCCAACAGCGCAAGGACTATATAACCCAAATCATGAACATGATGCCTGTGGCGTTGGATTTGTTGCGCACATCAAGGGTAAAAAAACGCACGAGATTATTTCTCAAGGATTAAAGATTCTGGAGAACTTGGATCATCGCGGTGCAGTTGGTGCAGATCCGCTAATGGGAGACGGTGCCGGCATCTTGATACAGATACCAGATGCGCTCTATCGAGCTGAAATGAAAAAACAAGGAGTTAATCTTCCACCAGTTGGAGAGTATGGCGTTGGCATGATCTTTTTGCCCAAAGAAAGTGCTTCACGATTGGCATGTGAGCAAGAGCTTGAGCGAACAGTAAGACAAGAGGGTCAGATCGTATTGGGATGGCGTGATGTCCCTATCGATGTGAAGATGCCAATGTCGCCCACAGTTAAAAAGACTGAACCAGTAATCCGCCAAATTTTTATTGGGCGCGGACGCGAAATCATGACCACCGATGCACTAGAGCGCAAACTGTACGTCATCCGCAAAACGGGTAGCCACGCAATTCAGGATTTGCACCTAAAGCATGGAAAAGAATATTTTGTGGCATCGATGTCTGCTAGAACAATCGTATATAAAGGATTGCTCTTGGCAAGCCAAGTCGGCGCATATTACTGCGATCTGCAAGATAGTAAAGCAGTATCTGCGTTGGCATTAGTACATCAACGCTTTTCAACGAATACTTTCCCTGCCTGGGAGTTGGCTCATCCCTATCGTTTAATTGCGCATAACGGTGAAATCAATACCGTGAAGGGAAATGTCAACTGGATTAATGCGCGAACTGGGGCAATTAGTTCACCAGTCTTGGGCGATGATCTACAAAAACTATGGCCACTCATTTACCCAGGGCAGTCTGATACCGCATCCTTTGATAACTGCCTAGAGCTTTTAGTGATGTCGGGTTATCCATTGGCGCAAGCAATGATGATGATGATCCCCGAGGCCTGGGAACAGCACACCTTGATGGATGAAAACCGCCGCGCTTTCTATGAATACCATGCCGCCATGATGGAGCCTTGGGACGGCCCAGCTGCTATTGCATTTACGGATGGCCGTCAAATTGGAGCGACCTTAGATCGCAACGGCTTAAGGCCTGCACGGTATTACGTAACCGATGATGATCTGGTCATTATGGCTTCGGAGGCTGGAGTGTTGCCAATACCAGAAAACAAGATCGTTCAAAAGTGGCGTTTGCAGCCCGGCAAGATGTTCATGATCGATATGGAGCAAGGACGCATTATTGATGACGTAGAGTTAAAGGACTCGGTATCCAAAGCTAAACCTTATAAGAGCTGGATCGATGCAGTACGGGTAAAGCTCGATGAGCTCGATGTCAGCAAAAAAGATCTTCAAGAAGAAGAAAAACATATTCGTCCTGCAGCAAATCTATTAGATCGTCAGCAAGCCTTTGGCTATAGCCAAGAGGATTTGAGATATTTGATGGCGCCCATGGCACAAAACGGTGAAGAAGCAATTGGATCGATGGGCAACGACAGCCCCTTGGCAGTCTTATCCGATCGCAGTAAGTCTTTGTATAACTACTTCAAGCAATTGTTTGCCCAAGTGACCAATCCGCCGATTGATCCAATTCGAGAAAACCTGGTGATGTCCTTGGTATCTTTTGTTGGACCTAAACCAAATCTTTTAGATACCAACAACATTAATCCACCAATGCGGCTAGAGATTAGTCAGCCGGTATTAGATTTTGATGATATGACCAAGGTGCGCTACATCGAGCATTACACAGGGGGGAAGTTCCGCTCCTATGAGCTTGATATTTGTTATCCATTAGCGTGGGGCAAAGAGGGTATCGAAGCACGTTTAGCTTCTTTATGTGCCGAAGCAACGGATGCAGTCCGCAGCGGATTTAATATCTTAATCGTGAGTGATCGTCAGGTGGATGCCCAGCATATGGCTATACCAGCGCTACTCGCGACTTCGGCGATTCATCAGCATTTGGTAGAGCGTGGTTTACGAACCAGCACGGGCTTGGTGGTTGAGACTGGTAGTGCTCGTGAAGTTCATCACTTTGCATTGCTAGCGGGTTATGGTGCAGAGGCGATTCATCCATATTTAGCTATGGAAACTCTCGCTGAAATGGCCAAAGGCTTACCAGGTGATCTATCGCCAGAGAAGGTAATCAAAAACTTTGTGAAAGCCATCGGTAAGGGTTTGCAGAAGGTCATGTCGAAGATGGGTATCTCAACCTATATGTCGTATACCGGTTCACAAATCTTTGAAGCGATTGGCTTAAACAATGAGTTAATTAATCAGTACTTCAAGGGTACCTCATCGAATGTCGGTGGTATTGGTGTGTTTGAGGTTGCAGAAGAAGCCCTGCGCTTGCATCATGCAGCCTTTAGTAATGATCCGGTACTTGCTGATATGTTGGATGCAGGGGGTGAGTATGCCTTCCGCATTCGGGGTGAAAAACATATGTGGACCCCGGACTCGATTGCAAAGTTACAGCATGCGACACGCAGTGGCCCCGAGAAAGGCTATCAGACCTACAAAGAGTATGCCAATCTTATCAATGATCAAAGTAAACACTTAATGACACTGCGTGGTTTATTTGAGTTTAAGTTAGACCCGAGTAAAGCTATCGCATTAGACGAAGTGGAGTCGGCTAAAGAGATCGTCAAGCGTTTTGCGACCGGTGCGATGTCCTTGGGCTCTATCTCCACTGAGGCGCATGCCACCTTGGCAATTGCGATGAATCGGATTGGGGGAAAATCCAATACGGGCGAGGGCGGTGAGGACCCTAATCGTTACAAGAATGAACTGAAGGGTATCCCGATTAAAAAGGGCGAGACCCTTGCTAGTGTTTTGGGCAAGGATGTCGTCGAGGCGGATATTCCCCTGCAAGATGGTGACTCATTACGCTCCAAGATTAAGCAAGTTGCTTCAGGCCGTTTTGGTGTAACCACGGAGTATTTGCGCTCAGCCGATCAAATTCAGATCAAGATGGCTCAGGGTGCAAAGCCTGGGGAAGGCGGTCAACTGCCCGGCGGTAAGGTCTCGGATTACATTGGTAAGTTACGGTTTTCAGTACCTGGAGTCGGCTTAATTTCTCCACCCCCTCATCATGACATCTATTCGATTGAGGATTTGGCACAACTCATTCATGATCTCAAGAACGTCAATCCAAAAGCTGATGTATCGGTGAAGTTAGTTTCTGAGGTCGGTGTTGGTACGGTTGCAGCGGGTGTTGCTAAAGCAAAGTCAGATCATGTGGTGATTGCTGGCCATGATGGCGGAACCGGTGCCTCACCCCTATCCTCGATTAAGCACGCAGGCTCACCATGGGAGTTAGGCTTAGCGGAGACTCAACAAACTTTGGTGCTGAATCGTTTGAGGAGTCGAATCCGAGTCCAGGCGGATGGTCAAATGAAAACTGGCCGTGATGTAGTAATCGGTGCTTTATTGGGCGCCGATGAGTTTGGCTTTGCAACTGCACCGCTAGTTGTTGAGGGCTGCATCATGATGCGTAAATGCCATCTCAATACATGCCCTGTAGGCGTTGCAACTCAGGATCCCGAGCTACGTAAAAAGTTTTCTGGCAAACCAGAGCATGTGGTTAATTTTTTCTTCTTCATTGCCGAAGAGGTGCGCGAGATCATGGCACAGTTAGGGATTCGAAAGTTTGATGACTTGATCGGTCGCGTGGATCTCTTGGATACCCGTAAAGGGGTAGACCACTGGAAAGCACAAGGATTAGATTTCAGCAAAGTGTTTGCGCTTCCCGATGTACCCGCTAAGGAGCCTCGTCATCAAAGCCTCACTCAAGATCATGGCTTAGGTTCTGCACTGGATCATATTTTGATTGAGAAGAGTGAGCCCGCCTTAGAGCGCGGTGAGAAGGTGTCATTCATCGTACCAATCCGTAACGTGAATCGCACTGCGGGCGCAATGCTATCCGGCGAGGTCGCTATGCGGTATGGCCACGCTGGTTTACCCGACGACACCATTCATATTCAATTGAATGGCACAGCAGGACAGAGCTTCGCAGCATTCTTAGCGCATGGCATTACCTTCGATTTAGTAGGTGATGCGAATGACTATGTTGGCAAAGGACTCTCGGGTGGACGTGTGGTTGTGCGTGCGCCGCATGAGTTCCGAGGCGATACATCCCAAAATATCATTGTTGGCAATACCGTCCTTTACGGTGCGATCGAGGGAGAGGCTTTCTTTAATGGAGTTGCTGGCGAGCGTTTTGCGGTTCGCAACTCAGGTTCAATTGCAGTGGTAGAGGGCACGGGTGACCATGGTTGTGAGTACATGACGGGTGGCACTATTGTGGTCTTAGGTAAGACAGGCCGTAATTTTGCGGCCGGTATGAGCGGTGGTATTGCGTACGTCTATGATGAAGATGGCCTTTTTGAGAAGCGTTGCAATACCAGCATGGCCAGCCTTGAAAAAGTATTGCCGTCATCTGAGCAAATAACTGCAATGCCGAAGTCTGCTTGGCATGCCCCCGTAAATGTGAAAGAGGGTGGCGAGCGTCAAACGGATGAGCAGATCGTAAAGACTCTGATCGAACGCCATTTCCGTTACACAGGATCCGAGCGAGCAAAAGCTCTCTTAGCAGATTGGGAGAGGTCCCGTACCCGTTTTGTGAAAGTGTTGCCAACCGAGTACAAGCGCGCTTTAGGAGAATTGTGGGAGCGCGCTCAGGGCCAACTCGGTAAAGAGAAGTCGGTCACGGTATAGCGGGCTAGTTTAAGACAAGAACATATTAAAGAAATTACAGGAGTTTGTATGGGTAAGGTGACTGGATTTATGGAGTTTGAACGGGTCGATGAAAAATACGAAGCCCCTGTCAAGCGCATTCATCATTACAAAGAATTTGTGGCGGCATTATCTGATGCCGATGCCAAGGTACAAGGTGCACGTTGTATGGATTGTGGCATTCCGTTTTGCAATAACGGTTGCCCAGTGAATAACATCATTCCTGACTTTAATGATTTGGTTTATCAGGGCGATTGGAAAAATGCGATAGAGGTTTTGCATTCCACCAATAATTTTCCGGAGTTTACGGGACGAATTTGCCCGGCACCATGCGAAGCTGCTTGCACTCTCGGTATTAATGAACTACCTGTAGGTATCAAATCGATTGAGCATGCGATTATCGATAAGGCTTGGGAGAATGGTTGGGTAGAGCCACAGCCTCCTAAGGTCAAGACTGGCAAGAAAGTTGCGGTGGTAGGTTCTGGCCCAGCTGGTATGGCTGCGGCTCAGCAATTAGCGCGTGCCGGTCATGATGTAACTCTATATGAGAAAAATGATCGCGTGGGCGGTTTATTACGCTACGGTATTCCTGACTTCAAGATGGAAAAATGGTTGATTGATCGGCGTGTTGAGCAAATGCAAGCCGAAGGCGTGACCTTTGCCACAGGTGTTTTTGTTGGCAAGGATAGTTTGGGAAAGGAAGTAAAAAATTATGCTCAGAAAACGGTAAGCCCCGAAGAGCTAATGAAAAACTTTGATGCAGTCATTATTAGTGGTGGCGCAGAGCAGCCTCGTGATCTACCGGTACCAGGCCGAGAACTAGCTGGCATTCATTACGCTCTAGAATTTTTAATTCCTCAAAATAAAGAGGTTGCGGGCGATTTAAAGAACGAGATTCGTGCGACGGATAAACATGTGGTGGTTATTGGTGGCGGTGATACCGGTTCGGATTGCGTTGGCACGTCAAATCGCCATGGTGCCAAACACGTTACTCAGTTTGAGCTATTGCCACAACCTCCAGAAGAAGAAAATAAGCCCTTAGTGTGGCCATATTGGCCTACAAAGTTACGGACATCTTCATCCCATGAAGAGGGATGTGAGCGTGATTGGTCAGTAGCCACAAAACGGTTTGAGGGTAAAAATGGCAAGGTTGAGAAACTGATCGGTGTTCGTCTGGAGTGGAAAGATGGGAAGATGGCTGAGGTCCCAAATTCAGAGTTTGAGGTCAAGGCAGATTTAGTTTTGCTGGCAATGGGCTTTGTCTCACCTGCTCAACAAATGCTTAGTGCTTTTGGGGTTGAGAAAGACCCGCGGGGTAATGCCAAAGCAACGGTCGATGGTCATAAGGCTTATCACACAAATGTTCCTAAGGTTTTTGCTGCTGGAGATATGCGCCGCGGCCAGTCTTTGGTGGTATGGGCAATCCGTGAAGGGCGTCAGTGTGCACGCTCAGTCGATGAGTTTTTAATGGGCTCGTCGGTTTTGCCACGATAATAAGGCATGTCTATTGCAAATCTTGATCATGCTGCGGTAGTTTCTATCCGCGGGGTAGATTTCTCCTACGCCCCTGGAGAGAGAAAAATTCTCTCGGGACTCAATATGGAGTTTAAGCGCGGTCAAGTCGTTGCGGTGATGGGTGGCTCGGGTTGTGGCAAGACCACAGTCTTGCGTCTGATTGGTGGTCAAGTGATTGCACAACTGGGCTCAGTACACTTTGAAGGCCATGATGTCGGTACGATGACTGGAAATCAGTTGATGCAAGCCCGTCGACGCATGGGTATGCTGTTTCAATTCGGTGCTTTGTTCACTGATCTCAGTGTGTTTGAGAACGTCGCTTTTCCATTGCGCGAGCATACCAATCTCAGCGAAGAGCTCATACGCGATCTAGTCTTGATGAAGCTCAATGCAGTTGGGTTGCGGGGTGCACGTGATCTGATGCCTTCACAAATATCAGGCGGCATGGCAAGACGGGTTGCATTAGCGCGCGCTATTGTTCTAGACCCACCGCTCATCATGTATGACGAGCCCTTCGCAGGATTAGATCCTATTGGTTTGGGGATTACAGCCCGCTTAATCCGTAATTTGAATGATGCGCTTGGGGCAACTAGCATTATCGTTACGCACGATGTGGAAGAAACCTTTGAAATCGCCGACTACGTTTACTTTATTGCGAATGGAAAAATCGGTGCAGAGGGAACGCCAGATGATCTCAATCGCTCAAGCGATCCTTTTGTGCGTCAGTTTTTAGATGCCTCACCGGAGGGCCCGGTTCCCTTTAACTATCCAGGCGTTGATGCTGCCACTGATTTTGGTGTGAGGTCATCATGAGCACAGAAGCCAATTCGTTATTTAGTGGATTACTGAATAAACTAGGCGACCTAGGATTTTTTATTCGTCGCAATATTACTGGTCTTGGTTATGCGGCTCGTATGTTTGCTCTTGTGCTATTCCGATCGGGATCTTTATTAAAGCGCCCCCGTTTAGTTTCAGATCAAGTCTTATTTGTGGGTAACTACTCTTTTGTCATTATTACGGTCTCCGGTTTATTTGTAGGCTTTGTTTTAGGCCTCCAGGGTTATTACACACTTACACGTTATGGCTCAGAACAGGCACTAGGCTTATTAGTTGCTTTGTCCTTAACTCGAGAGTTAGGCCCAGTGATCACAGCTTTGTTATTTGCTGGTCGAGCTGGAACTTCTTTAACGGCAGAAATTGGTTTAATGAAAGCAGGCGAGCAACTCTCTGCGATGGAAATGATGGCGGTTGATCCTTTGCGCCGCGTGATTGCTCCTCGCCTATGGGCCGGAATTATCTCTATGCCTATTTTGGCTACGATCTTTACCGCGGTCGGTGTTCTTGGCGGCTATTTAGTGGGTGTGCCACTAATTGGTGTTGATAGCGGCGCCTTTTGGTCGCAGATGCAAGGCGGTGTTGATTTGTTTGATGATATTGGCAATGGTTTTATTAAGAGCATTGTGTTTGGCTTTGCAGTGACCTTTATAGCTCTATATCAGGGCTATGAGGCTAAGCCAACCCCTGAGGGCGTATCACAGGCTACGACCCGAACGGTGGTGCTGTCATCTTTGGCGGTATTGGCTCTCGATTTTTTATTAACCGCCATGATGTTCTCAAATAATTGAGAGTGAATATAAAAATGAATGGTTTAAACAGTAATTGTTCCATTCAGAATAAACTGAGGTTCTTATGAGAAAAAGTGCAATTGATGTCTGGGTAGGAATTTTTGTTGCCATTGGTATGTTGGCGATGTTGTTCTTGGCCTTGAAGGTTGGCAATATGAGCGCCATCTCATTTGCGCCCACCTATACCGTGTCTGCCCGCTTTGACAATATTGGTGGTCTAAAGCCTAGGGCCCCTGTTAAAAGTGCCGGAGTGGTTGTTGGGCGCATTGCGGATATCAAGTTTGATGACTCAACGTATCAAGCGACTGTGACTATGACCATTGATAAGGTATATAAGTTTCCGAAGGACTCCTCGGCCAAAATATTAACCTCGGGTTTGCTAGGAGAGCAATACATTGGCCTAGAGGCTGGTGGAGATGAGCAAATGCTTGGTGAAGGTGGCAAGATCGCCCAAACTCAATCAGCTATTGTCTTGGAGAATTTAATTAGCCAGTTTTTGTATAACAAGGCTGCCGATAGCGGGCAAGATAAAGGCGATGGTGCCAAGGGTTCATCGAAGTAGAATTAGACTCTCGACCAAAATAACAATAACAACTCTGTGTCAAGTTTAAAACGTCTTTTTCTTCTCTTTATTTCTGCCTCGATGATTGGGTGCGCAAGCATTCCGCCTGGCAGTGAGGGCTCTCCCAATGATCCTTGGGAATCTTTTAATCGCTCGGTCTTCGCCTTTAACGAAGGATTGGATGATTATTTACTAAAGCCCATTACGAAAGGCTATCGTTTTATTCTGCCAAAACCAGCACAACAGGGCATCGATAATTTCTTTGGT